>OOCM01002428.1_pt1 | contig 12314 bp, 15 predicted proteins | sample 1671111 | NCBI WGS metagenome assembly OOCM01 (sample SAMN06348123, study PRJEB24527) | human gut metagenome | biome: human gut; feature: ankylosing spondylitis patient; material: feces | host: Homo sapiens | place: China | collected 2015-10 | reverse complement strand
CAACACAAAAAAGGCAGACTCATCGTCTGCCTTTTTTTTACTGCAAATTATGTTTGCGTGTTATTATAAAATTAGTCAACAGGAAATATGCCAAAATATATGCGAACTGATACATTGTCATAAACACAAGTCTTAGGTTGAATGCCGCTTCTGTATCGGGCAAGCGTGACGTTGGCATAAAGAGCATATTCCACAGAGAAAGGTCGCCTGCCAGATTGCTTATCATCGAGGATAACATATTGCAAGCGAAGATTATGGCAAAGCCTACAAGAACTTTGTGCTTGAAACAGTTTGAAAGGGAGATAACAAAATATAAGAATATCTGCAAGCCTGCAAACAGCGTCAGAGTATACAGGCATATCAGAAACGAAGTGAGCGGTTCTTCAGCAAAGCCGTTACCCAAAGCGTTTATAAAATCTCCCACCGAGTCAAGATACTCTGTTGGATCAATAAGCAAAAGCGAAAGCACAAAAACGATCATGCTCGCCGCCGACCATATAACAGAAGAGATGAACTTTGTGAAAATGTGATAATATGGCTTGACAGGTATTGTAAGCATAAGATAGCCCTCGTCAGTGAAAAGGGTCTTGTGAAAGTTGGTCAGCGATATGGTAAAGCCCACAGTGAACAACGCCCCCACGGCAATACCATAGGCAATGCTCACAACAATGAATATCATCAGAAAATTAGGGCTTTTAACGCTCTCACCATAACGGAGCATCAGAGAAAATATCAGTGCAACTATCATATATCCCACAACAAGAGGGAAAAACTTTCTTGCCGAGCGTTTAAGCTCATATTTCAAAAGCTTGCCTAACATCTGTACACCTCCCTAAAAAGCTGATCCACAGACTTGCCAGTTTCGTTATGGATAGCGTCAACAGATTTATGCAGCCTTAGCATACCGTTTTGTATCATCACCACGTCGTCAAGAACAGGTTCGATATCTGCAATAAGGTGGGTGGAAATTACCACAGCCGCCCGCTCGTTGTAATTTGAGATTATGGTGTTGAGGATATAATCTCTCGCCGCAGGATCAACGCCTGCAATTGGCTCATCAAGAAGATAAACGTCAGCCTCACGGCTCATAACAAGACAAAGCTGCACCTTTTCTTTTGTACCCTTTGACATTGTCTTGAACTTTGCCGCAGGGTTTATCCCCAGCCTGTTCATCATATCCTGAGCCTTTGCTACATTGAAATTGCTGTAAAAATCCTGAAAAAACCTGAGCATCTCATTTACTTTCATATCGTCAGGTATGAAATTTCTGTCAGGCAGATAGGAAACCACTTTTTTAGTTTCCACGCCAATAGGCATTCCGCATATGAGTATATCCCCTGCCGTAGGTTTTATAAGTCCACAGCAAAGCTTGATAAATGTTGTTTTTCCGCTTCCGTTCGGCCCTAGCAGACCGATAATTTTACCCCTCTCCAGCGCAAGGTCAAGATTGCTCAGCGCTGTAAAGCTTCCATACTGCTTTGTAAGCCCATAAGTTTGCAAAACAGTTTCCATGCTGTCCCCTCCTTTGTAGCAAAAAGCAGCAAGACTTTAACACGCCTTGCTGCCGCATTATTATCTTTCTTCACAAATAAGCTTGATCGCAGTTCTTTCCTCACCGTCGATCAAAACGCTTGCAAATGCAGGGATACAAATAAGATCAATGCCCAATGGTGCAAGATAGCCCCTTGCGATCGCTATAGCCTTGATCGCCTGATTGGCTGCGCCTGCGCCCACTGCCTGTACCTCAACTGCACCGCTGTCACGGATAACGCCCGAAACTGCTCCTGCCACCGAATTAGGGACAGACCTTGAAGAAACCTTTAGAATTTCCACTTGAATACCTCCATAAGTAAATTCAAAGAATTTACCCCACTTATTATACACACTATATTATACTACATACATAATAAAATTTATTAATACTTTTCGTTATTATCGCTTAATAACACGCTGTATATTTGTTGCTTTTCCCGATTTTTCATCAAATTTTACCACGACTCCGTTTATAAAGCAATCGTTGGTGCTTTCTGAAAACCTCACAGGGGTGCGATATTTGAACTTATTTATGACTATATCACTGTCTACCCCAAGTACGGAAAGCTCAGGGCCTGTCATTCCAACATCGGTGATATAGGCGGTATGTCCGCTTAAGATCGTTTCGTCAGCCGTCTGAACATGGGTATGAGTGCCAAGCACAGCAGTGCATCGTTTTTGCAGATAAAAGCCCATAGCCTTTTTCTCAGAAGTTGCCTCCGCATGAAAATCAACGATTATATTAGGCGTATCAATGCTTTCAAGAAGCTTGTCAACATAGTTGAAAGGATTTTCCACTGCTTCCATATACATCGTTCCCATAAGATTTACCACGGCTATCTTATAAGGACACATATCGATATAAGTCACTCCATGACCCATAACGCCCTCAGGGTAATTGGCAGGTCTTAAAAGTTGCTCGTTTGTGTCATAAAGCTCCTCAGCCTCACGTCGTCTGAAAGAATGATTTCCTGTCGTTACAACGTCAGCCCCCATGTTGAGAAGCTGTCTGTAAGACTGCGGTGTGATACCATTGCCCTGAGCAGAATTTTCACCGTTCACCACGGTCACATCTATATCATATTCACGCTTCAGCTTATACATTCTGCTTTCAAGAAAATCGCAGCCGCTTTGTCCCACAACATCTCCGATAAAAAGTAAGTTCATTTGCTATCTCCGTTCTATACTGCATTTTACAGTTACCCTTATTATACACTATCCTTACTGCAAAATCAAGCAGACATCACAAAAAAATCAGACGCTTTTACACGTCTGATCTTTCATATCAATTATCGTCAACTGAAATATCATCAACTATCTCAGGAGTATCCTGGATTTCTGGTGTTTTATCAGCTTCGCCCATAAACTCGCTCTCTGTAAGCTCGCCATTCATAAGCTTCTCAAATGTTGCACCGTCAACCTTTCATACTTCATAAGATACTTAGCTACAACATGAAGCTTATCCATATGCTCGTTGAGTATCTTTTCAGCGTCAGTAAATGCACTTTCAATAAGCGTTCTTATCTCATTATCAATCTCAGCCGCAACGTTATCGGAGTAGCTTGGCGTATTAGTGTAATCCCTGCCAAGAAATACTTCATGATCGCCCTGACCGTATACAACAGGACCAAGATTGTCACTGAAGCCGTAGCGTGTTACCATGTTTCTAGCTGTGGAAGTAGCTCTCTCAAGGTCATTTGAAGCACCCGTTGAGATGTCGTCAAGGATCAGCTTTTCAGCAACACGTCCACCAAGAAGAACCACGATATTTTCGTACATCTCGTTCTTGCTAACATAAGATTTATCCTTGACAGGCAGGCTCATTGTGAAACCGCCAGCCTGACCTCTAGGTATGATAGATACCTGATGAACTTTATCCTGTGATTTGCTGTAGTATGTGCAGAGTGCATGACCGCCCTCGTGATAAGCGGTAAGCTTCTTTTCGTCCTCTGTGATGACCTTAGACTTTTTCTCAGGACCTGCCACAACCTTGATAGAAGCTTCCTCAAGCTCGTCTTTGGTGATAGCCTTTTTATTCTTTCTTGCTGCAAGGAGCGAAGCCTCGTTCACAAGGTTTTCAAGGTCTGCACCTGTAAAGCCTACAGTTGATTTTGCAATAGTTTCAAGGTCAACGTCAGGAGCGAGCGGCTTGTTTCTTGTGTGAACTTTCAGTATAGCTTCTCTGCCCTTAACGTCAGGATAGCCCACAAGTATCTGTCGGTCAAATCTGCCCGGACGAAGAAGTGCAGGGTCAAGTATATCACGTCTGTTTGTTGCAGCCATAACAATAACAGAATCGTTATCCTCAAAGCCGTCCATTTCAACAAGAAGCTGGTTAAGGGTCTGCTCACGCTCGTCATGACCGCCGCCAAGGCCTGCGCCTCTCTGTCTGCCCACTGCGTCGATCTCGTCTATAAAGATGATAGCAGGAGCGTTTTTCTTAGCCTGCTCAAAAAGATCTCTTACTCTTGAAGCACCGACGCCCACGAACATCTCAACGAAGTCAGAGCCTGAGATCGAGAAGAATGGAACTTTAGCTTCGCCTGCAACGGCTCTTGCGAGGAGCGTTTTACCTGTACCCGGAGGGCCGAGGAGCAGAACACCCTTAGGTATTCTCGCACCGATCTCGGTATACTTCTTATTATCACGGAGAAAATCAACGATCTCCTTAAGTTCTTCCTTTTCCTCGTCTGCACCCGCAACATCATCAAAGGTAGCTTTCTTGCTGCTTGGCGCCATTTTGGCATTTGTTTTTCCGAAAGATGACATCTTTCCGCCGCCTGCATTCTTCATCATGAAAACAAAGAAGAATATCATAACGCCCAGCATAAGCAGCGTCGGTATCAGATTGAGCCAGAAGCTGTTATCCGATATTGGTATAAGATTATACTGCAAAGGATCATCCGGATTTTCAGCGTTATATTTCTTTCGATAGTTCTCAGCGTCCTCACCGCCAAGGACTTCATTTGCAAACAGTGAAACATTTGGAACTGTATAACTATATACCTTATCCTCGCCCTTGAGCTTATACTTAAGCTGTCCGGAGCCAAGGTCAAGCTCAAACTGTGACACGTTCAGGCTGTCAAACTGTTCCATTATCTCCGAATATTTTTTGTCGGAAGATTTTGTGCTCATGCTTGTTAGCATATAGACCAATCCGCAGATTATGGCAACCGATACCAGCAGATAGATCAACAGGGTCTTTCCATTATTATTGTTTTTCAATCGATCACAACCTTTTGTTCTGTATTATATTTGGCTCCTTATTCGGAAACTATACCGATAAAAGGAAGATTTCTATATCTCTCATCATAATCAAGACCACAGCCAACAACGAATCTGTCCTCGATCTCATAGCATTTGAAATCAGGTGTTATGTCTGCAACACGTCTTGACGGCTTATCAAGCATAACAGCTATCTTAACACTTGGCGCACCCATTGACGCAAACTTCTTTTTTAACTCGCAAAGCGTTCTTCCTGTGTCGAGAATATCCTCAACCAATAAAACGTCCCACTCTCTCAGGTCAAGACCCATAAAATCATGATCTCCTGAAATTGAAACATTTCCTGTTGAGCTTGTGCCAACATAACTCTTTGCAGTAATAAAAGCGATCTGCATATCGTTGTCGATACTTCTTACAAGATCAGCAGTAAACACGAACGCTCCCTTAAGAACGCACACAACAAGAAGCTTTTTTCCTTTATACTCTTCAGTTATCTCTGCTCCAAGCTTTTTCACAGACAATGCAAGCTCTTCCTCAGAATAAAGAACCGATATATTGTTCATTAACTAACAACCTCTCTGATTATATATTATCAATGTGACAGAAAAGTGAAAAAATACAAGTTCACACAAAAAACTTTTCAGCTTAGGGTGATATTCATCTCACTTTATGGTAAAAGCCAATATTTTAACGGTTTCAGAGTCTATCTTCACCCTTTCAGCCGCACCGCTTCCTTCAACGAAAACAACGCCCTGACTATCTTTTAGGATAACAGCACTGCTCCTGTCCTCAAGTCTGAAGGACTTGTTCACCAGCTTTCGCACATCGCTGTCAAAATCTCTGTTCACAAGGCGTATCTTCTCGCCCTCTCTGCGATTTTCGACAACAATCTCACCCTTTATTTTATCATAATCCAGGCAACAATTTGCAAACTTTTTATGAACATTTGCGATTTTTCCGTCAAAAGGATAGATTTTGAACTCTATCTCCTTATTACCGAACTGATAAACGCCCTCGTCGCTTACCTTAACGCTTCTGATAGTGCTGTTTTCAAGCATCTCGCCCTTTGCAAAGCTGAGCACACCTTTTGAGCAGACCGCAAAGACTCCGCCCTTGACGTTCGCCTTGCCAACGTCAAGTATAAGCCTGTCGATATCCTCGATACTGTCATGGCTCACAGTAAGCCCCTCTTTCTCAAGAATGTGCATTATTGCACGTCGGCGTACACTTTCGTGGAGCTGTCTTAGACACAATGCGTCATAACCCTTTGGCAAGACCGCTTTCTCAAAGGCTTCAAGCCCCTGACTTTCAAGATAGTCGCTGTCTGTTCTAAGCCTGTCAGCTGTCATGAAATATGAGCCAAAAAGCGAACTGTTAAGCTCCGCAAGCCTTGGCACAACAAGGTGGCGAATCTTATTTCTGGTATAATCGTCAGTAAGATTTGTGGAGTCAGTAACAAAGTCCTGTCCTCTCTCTTTGAGAAAGCCCTCTATTTCCTGACGGGTACAATTTATAAGCGGTCTTATGATATTTTCCCTCACAGGCGGTATTCCGCAAATACCTTTCAGACCTGTACCTCTTGCGAGATTGAATATGGCAGTTTCAAGGCAATCCGAAAGACTGTGTGCTGTGCATATCTTGTCTGCACCGATACTGTCGAAAAAGTCATATCTAAGCTTTCTTGCCCCCTCCTCGGTAGAAACAGAATGTTCCTTACAGTAGCTCACAACATCGGCATGAAACACCTTCAGCTCGACCCCAAGCTTTTCGCAAAGCTGTTCACAAAAATGCTGATCTCTGTCGCTTTCCTCCCCACGGAGGTGGTGATTGACATGACAAGCGCATACATCATAGCCCAGCTCATATAAACACAAAAGGAGCGTAACGCTGTCGGCACCTCCTGAGAGGCATACAAGCAAGCGTTCGCTCTTATTTGCCATATTAAATTTCTCTATGGTAGAAGCTACCTTTACAAGAAAATTATTCATCATCTCTCCTGAAATCAAGACCTCTGAACAGGGTATATTCGCCTATCCAGCCAAGCTGCACCTTATCTGTCTGTCCGTGACGGTTTTTCGCAATGATACACTCAGCCACCGACTTGTCGCCCTCATCGCTGTAGTAAGCGTCACGATAGAGGAACATGATGATATCAGCGTCCTGCTCAATAGAACCTGATTCTCGCAGGTCTGAAAGGATAGGTCTTTTATCGTCACGCTTCTCTGAGCTACGGGAAAGCTGTGAAAGTGCGATAACAGGCACATTAAGCTCCTTAGCCATAAGCTTCAAGGAACGTGTTATCTCAGACACCGCCTCAACACGGCTGGCGTTTTTATTTGCTGATTGCATGAGCTGTATGTAGTCGATGACCACAAGTCCAAGATTTCTCATTCTTCTGAGCTTTGCTTTCATCTGCGGCACTGTACAGCCTGCACCGTCATCAAAATATATAGGAAGCTGTGACAGCGTATCTGCCGCACCTGCTATCTTCTCCCAATCGGAAGGCTCAAGATTGCCCGACCTAAGCAGGGTATTATTAACAAGTGCCTCTGAAGCGAGCATACGGGACACGAGCTGTTCCTTACCCATTTCGAGAGAGAATATAACAACGTCACGCTTTGTCGCTTTGCAGGTATTCACCGCAATATTAAGTGCAAATGCAGATTTTCCCATTGCAGGACGAGCTGCGATAATGATAAGGTCAGTTCTGTTTAGACCTGTTGTGATTGCGTCAAGCTGGCCAAAGCCTGTCTTTGCGCCAAGATGTTCGCCTGCGTCAGGACCTGATATCTCCTGCAAATGCTCGAATGTATCAACGATAACATCGCTTATTCGTGTAAGGCCCTGAACATCTCTGCCCTGTCTTATCTCAAATATAGACTGCTCGGCAGCGTCAAGTTGCGTCTGAGAATCCTCACCGCCGTCATATGCCTTTTCAAGGATCTGATTAGCGGCATTTATAAGCGACCTTACCCTTGCTTTTTCCTCGATTATCTTGCAATAGCTCTCAATATTATCCGTTGACGGCACCATTTCCATAATACCAAGAAGATAATTCTTAGCCATTGCAGACGTTTCAAAAACACCCATTGTGACGGCTTCATTAATTACCGTGATAAGGTCCTCTTTGCTGCCTGTGGTGAACATTCTCACTATTATGGTGAAAAGCTGCTGGTGCTGTGGACGATAAAAGCTTTCAGGCTTTAGTATCTCAATGACCTTCGGAAGCACCGAAGGATCACGAAGAACTCCTCCCAGAACGGCTTCCTCAGCCTCCTGAGAAAAGGGCAGCTCCCTGCCAAGGGTCGCTCCTGTGGTAAGCCCACGGAAATTATCAGCCATGATTACTCCTCAACGACCTTTACTTTAATGCTGCATGATACGCCATGAGTAAGCTTTATCTGTGCAGTATAGTCACCGAAAGCCTTTATCTCGGCTGTAAGATTGATCTTCTTCTTCTCGATAACAACGCCATACTGAGCCTTGAGGCAATCTGAAATAACGTTTGCTGTAACTGCGCCAAAGAGCTTTCCGCCCTGACCAGCCTTAGCCTTTACCAGAACTTCCTTATCCTTTATTTTCTCTGCGATAGCTTTATTGTCGGCTGTTTCAACATCTATCTTATGCTGAGCGGAAGCCTTTTTGCCTGCAAGGTCATTAAGGTTTTTAGCTGTAGCTTCAAGTGCAAGACCCTTTCTAACAAGAAAAAGCCAATAGAACCAAGGACGATACAATATAGGTTTGCCAAGATATTAAAAAACGGAAATTTGCCGTCAGTACATTTTCATGCTATAAGGCATTTTTTTGCCACAAATTGTATAAAACTCGGCTTTGATGTAAAAGCTTTGTCAGAAATACTGGGACATAGTAATGTAAGTATTACACTTGATCGCTATGTTCACTCGTCTTTTGAGCAGAAAGCGGAATATATGAATCGTATAAGGTAACATATAAAATTGCAACTTGATAATTGAATATTTTCGTAAAATAGAGGATTTGACGAAAAGGGGATAATTGGCAATGTACAAGATCGACCCGATAGTAAAAAAGATCAGTTCCATAATAGTTGTCTGCACAGGTGATCAAAAGCTTGAGTACTGTTCAGGTATTGAGTTATCAAAAGCTCAATTTGATAAGAGATATGTTATTGATAGGATCTATGCAGAGAATGAAAGAATAATCATTGTTCTGAAAGAGGTTGATATAAACAGCACTGATTGGTGTCAGGATAAGGACGTTGGGTTCTTTTAGGCGTGTGTAGAAAATATGTCTGATAAGAAAAAACATATTATTGCGTTAGTTCTATTTTATGGTTATGTATAACGATATTTAGCAGACAAAGTCCAACAGGAAAAAATATGTTGATGCATCCATTATGGGAGTATATTGCATTATTCAAAAATATTAGCTGGCATGCAGCTCGTGATATCGTTATGAATATGCTATTATTTATACCTTATGGATTTTTATTTTCGTGTGCTTATGTCAAATATAGAAAATACACTATTATTTTGGCGATTGCTTTATCTGTGTTTATAGAAATAATTCAATTGATTTTCCAACTTGGATGGTCAGAAATTGATGATGTTGTTAATAATACCGTTGGGGCATTTATTGGATACAAAGTTTATGGAAGGACGATCAAAAAATGAATATTCCATTTTCACCGCCGGATATTACTGAAGCGGAAATAAATGAGGTCGCAGAAGCGCTTCGTTCTGGTTGGATCACAACTGGTCCTAGAACAAAAGAACTTGAGAAAAAGCTGTCTGAGTATTGCCATACTAGCAAGACTGTTTGTTTAAATTCTGCAACAGCGGCAGAGGAGCTTAATTTCAGAATATGCGGAATTGGTGACGGTGATGAGGTGATCGTTCCTGCGTATACATATACTGCGACTGCATCTGCTGCAATACATTGTGGTGCAAAAGTAGTATTTGTAGATAGTCAGAAAGATTCCACAGAAATGGATTACGATAAAGTAGCTGCTGCTATTACTGAAAGAACAAAGGCAATCGTAGCGGTTGATCTTGCAGGAATTGTTGCTGATTATGATAGATTATATAGTATCGCAAATGACAAAAGAACGCTGTTCAATGCCAGAAAAGGGAATGATCTAGGTGCAAAGATTCAACAGACATTAGGAAGAGTTTTGATATTCTCAGATTGTGCTCATGGACTTGGTGCATCAAGAAACGGAAAAATGACAGGTTCTATTGCTGATTTTACATCATTTAGTTTTCACGCAGTGAAAAATTTTACAACCGCTGAAGGCGGTGCAGCCACATGGAGAGATATTTCTGGAGTTGATAACGAGGAAATATATCATCAGTATCAGCTTTACAGCCTTCATGGACAGAGTAAAGATGCACTTGCTAAAACACAGCTTGGCGCGTGGGAATACGATATTGTAGGTCCTTGGTATAAGTGCAATATGACTGATATTATGGCAGCAATTGGTTTAGTGCAGCTTCAAAGATATGACTCTCTTTTACAGAAACGACGTAATATTATAAGAAGATATGATGAAATGTGTAATGAACTGGGTGTTATGCACCTAAATCATTATACAGAAAGTTCGAGTTCATCAGGGCATCTTTACCTTACACGTGTTCCAGGAATAAGTGATGAACAGCGTAGAGATATAATCATAAAGCTTGCTGAAATGGGTGTAAGTACAAACGTGCATTATAAACCGCTTCCAATGATGTCTGCGTATAAGAAAATGGGCTGGGATATCAAAGATTTTCCAAATGCGTATGCTTATTATGAAAACCTTATTACTTTACCACTTCATACGAAGCTTAGTGATGAAATGGTTGAGTATGTAATCAAATGCTTTAAAAAAGTTATAAAGGAGTACATATGATTCTTTGCAAATGGAATGATTTGCCTGATGATATGAGAATAGACGAAGTGAGACCTTATTATGAGACTCTGGCAAAAAAACAAGGTCAAGTCTTATTTAAAAGAGTTTTTGATTTTGTTGTAGCGTTGATAATGCTGATCATTCTGTGTATTCCAATGATTATAATATCAATTTGGATAAAAATCGATTCTAAAGGACCTGTTTTCTATAGGCAGGAAAGAGTAACAACAAATGGCGAACATTTCAAAATACACAAGTTTCGTACAATGGTTAGCAATGCTGATAAAATTGGGACACAAGTCACTGTTGACAATGATAGCAGGATCACTAATGTAGGCAGTAAACTTAGACGTGTAAGACTTGATGAATTACCGCAGCTTATTGACGTGTTACAGGGGACAATGTCGTTTGTAGGAACTCGTCCAGAAGCAGTAAAATATGTGAAGCAATATAAACCTGAGTATATGGCAACATTGCTTATGCCAGCTGGGATAACGAGTGAAGCTAGCATTCGGTATAAAGATGAAGATAAACTTTTGAACCAGGCAGACGATGTTGACAAGGTTTATGTGGAAAATGTTCTTCCGGGAAAGATGAAATATAACCTTGAAAGTATTAAAAAGTTTTCTTTTTGGGGCGAGATCGTTACTATGTTTAGGACCGTGTTGGCGGTTTTGGGAAAGGATTATGAGTAAGGAGTGCTTATATGGTTTTGATACGGGAATTAGAACATAACGACAAAAACGTTATAAATGTAGTTTCTAAATTACATAAAAAGGCATTTCCAAACTTTTTTTTATCTCAATTAGGTATTCCATTCCTTTATACCTTGTATAATGGATATATGGAGGACAATAATTCTGGCATTATTGTGGCAGAAAAGAATGGTAAGATTGTTGGCTTTTTGGCATATTCAAATGATTATTCTAGATTTTATAAGGGTTTAATAAAGAGACATATTATAAAGTTTGCATTTTGTTCATTGGGTGCAGCAATCAGGCACCCGTCATTTATAAAACGGTTACTAGGGGCGTTCAATAAGAGCGATTCTGTAAGAAAAAAAGAAAAATATGTTGAATTATCATCAATTTGTGTTGATCCAGATTATGAAGGCCATGGTGTTGGATCTAGAATGATTGAATTTTTGAAACAAAAAGTAAATTTTGGCGAGTATGCTTATATTAATTTGGAGACAGATGCCGAAAATAATGATGGTGCTAATGCCTTCTATAAGAAAAATGGATTTGAATTAGCCCGTCAGTTTGTTACATCAGAGGGTAGAAAGATGAATGAGTATAGGTATAAAGAGGAAATGTGAATATGAAAATGCTATATATATTGAATACAACGAATAGGGTAAATAATTTTTCGTATTCAAGCATGATTGCAGCTCAGCAACTAGGTGTTGAATTTCATATTGCTGGAAATTGGACCGGGTATAGTGATAATAAAGAAAAAGAAGCAGACGAAGAAAAATACGGAATAAGAATACATCAAATAGATTTTATAAGAACACCATATGATTTAAGAAATATTAAGGCCTATAAGCAACTTGTCCAACTAATGAAAAGAGAAAAGTTTGATGTAATACATTGCAATACTCCTACTGGGGGTGTACTGGGACGCTTAGCAGGGAAAAAGTGCAAAGTGAGAAAGATAATTTATCAAGCACATGGGTCTCATTTTT
>OOCM01002427.1_pt1 | contig 12314 bp, 11 predicted proteins | sample 1671111 | NCBI WGS metagenome assembly OOCM01 (sample SAMN06348123, study PRJEB24527) | human gut metagenome | biome: human gut; feature: ankylosing spondylitis patient; material: feces | host: Homo sapiens | place: China | collected 2015-10 | reverse complement strand
TCCATACGCAGGTGGCGGATGAGCTTCTTGTCCGCATCCAGCACTTCGAAGCGCCAGCCGCGCAGGATGAAGACCTCGCCGGGGGCGGGCACATGGCCGGCTTCCATGCTCAGGTAGCCGCCGATGGTGTCCACTTCGTCGGAGCTGAGGTCCACGCCCAGTTCTTCAAGATCTTCCAGCAGGGCACGGCCCGTGAGTTCATAGACATGGGCCCCCAGGGGACGGATGTCTTCCTCGCGGGGAGCGTCGTGTTCGTCCTCGATGTCGCCCACGATCTCTTCCAGCAGGTCTTCGATGGTGATCAGGCCCGAGGTGCCGCCGTATTCATCCAGCGCGATGGCGATGTGCTGCTTGCTGGCGCGGAATTCCTGCAGGAGGTTGCGGATGGGCTTGGTCTCGGGCACGAAGAACGGTTCGCGCATGATGGCACTGGCGGGCTGGTCAGCCATCTTGGGGTCCAGCAGGCAGCTCAGGATATCCTTGGCGTGGAGCATGCCGACCATGTTGTCCCGGGTGTCGCGGAAGACAGGGATGCGGGAATGGCCCGACTCCACGATGACCCTGGCCACTTCGGGCAGGAGCATGTCTTCGGGGACACAGTCGATGTCGGTGCGGGGCGTCATGGTGTCCTGCACCTGCAGGTCGTTGAAGCGCAGGATGCCCAGGAGCATGGACTCCTCGTCGGGCTCCACTTCGCCGTCGGCGCGGGCTTCGATGATGGCTTTTTCCAGGGATTCATCGTCTTCGCGTCCGAAAAAGCGGGTCAGACGCGACCAGATGGTGCCATTGCTACTATGACAGTCGGAACCACCGTCCAAAACAGCCTCCTAGAAGGGCTTTGCCTGCGCGCCGCACCGGCGCCGGGCAAAGGCATGTCGCCGTGCCGGGGCACGGGCTGGGGTGAGGGGGACGCCGCCGGGAACGCAGCTCACGAAGGCGGCGGGATGCGCAGCCTTGTCGTGGAGGCGTCCGGGCGGACGCAGGAGCGGATGCCGCGTCCGGGGCAGGAAAACGCGGTCTGCCGCCGTGTGTACGGCGTGGCCCTGAGCACACGCCTACAAAAGGCACCCGTCCTCTCAGGATAACGGGGAACATTCCCCAACGTCAACAGCGCATCCTTCTTTTGTCAGGCGAAGATGCGCGGCACAAAAAGGGGACCCGCGGCTGGGCCGCAGGTCCCGGAAAAGACATCAGAGGGACTGCCGCTTGCCGCGTAGCAGGCCCAGCTTGTGCAGGTGGATCTCCAGACAGCCCACGGCCGCCGGGGTCACGCCGGAGATGCGCCCGGCCTGGCCGAGGTTGCGGGGCCGCACGCGGTCCAGCTTTTCCTCCACCTCGCGGGAAAGGCCCGCCACCTGCCGGTAATCCAGATCGGCGGGCAGCTCCACGGATTCCAGACGCGCGGCACGGGCGATGAGCTCGCGCTGGCGCTCCAGATAGCCCGCGTATTTGACGTCCACCTGGACGGTCTCCAGATCGCGCAGGTCGCGATCGGCCAGGGCCTCGGCCAGCGGGGCCGAGATGCGGGCCAGACGCTCCAGATCCATGTCGGGACGGCGCAGGGCCTCTTCCAGCGTCCGGCCGCGCAGCGCGGTACGCAGTTCCGTCTCTTCGGGAGTTGCCGGAGCGGTCTGCGCCGCGTCGTCGCCGTCGGTCAGCTGGACGCGCACCTGCTGCAGCAGGCGGCGCACCGCATGGCCGTGTTCCATCTTGTCGTTGAAGAGGCGCCACTGTTCTTCGCCCACCAGACCGATCTTGCGGCCCAGCGGGGTCAGGCGAACGTCGGCATTGTCCTCGCGCAGCAGCAGGCGGTGCTCCGCCCGCGAGGTGAACATGCGGTAGGGCTCCTCGGTGCCGGAGGTGACCAGGTCGTCCACCAGCACGGCCATGTACGAGGAGTCGCGCCCGGGCACGAAGGGATCGAGCTCCTTCTCCCGGCAGGCGATGTTCAGGGCCGCCCACAGCCCCTGGGCCGCGGCCTCTTCGTAACCGGAGGTGCCGTTGATCTGGCCCGCCAGCCACAGACCGGGCAGGGCCTTGGTCTCCAGCGTGCCGTGCAGCTGCACCGGGTTGGCGTAGTCGTATTCGATGGCATAGCCGGGACGCACCATGACGGCATGCTCCAGACCGGGGATGGCGTGGATCATGGCCTGCTGCACGTCCAGCGGCAGGCTGGTGGAGATGCCGTTGGCATAGACCTCCGGGCTGTCCAGGCCTTCGGGCTCCAGGAAGATCTGGTGCCGTTCGCGCTCGGGGAAGCGCGCCACCTTGTCCTCGATGGAGGGGCAGTAGCGGGCGCCCGTGCCCTGGATGACCCCGGTGAACAGGGGCGAGCGGTCGAAGCCGGAACGGATGGCCGCATGGGCGGCCTCGTTGGTCCAGGTGATGTGGCAGGGCACCTGCGGCAGCACCGGGCCGGGACCACGGAAGCTGAAGCGCGGCGGCGGAGTATCGCCGGGCTGTTCCTCCAGTTTGGAAAAATCGATGGACGCCCGCAGCAGGCGCGGCGTGGTGCCGGTCTTGAGACGGCCCAGCGTGAGGCCCAGACGGCGCAGGCTGTCGGAAAGGCCCGTAGCCGGGGCATCACCCAGACGGCCGCCGGGCAGATGCGTGAGGCCGATGTGGATGAGGCCGGCCAGGAACGTGCCGGTAGTGAGCAGCACATGCCGGGCATGGAAGGTCAGGCCCTGGGCCGTGCGCACGCCGGCGGCATGGCCGTTCTCTTCCAGCACCTCGGTCACGGAGTCCTGCCAGATGCGCAGGCCGGGCGTGGAGAACAGGGTCTTCTTGAGGACCTTCTGATAGGCCTCGCGGTCGATCTGGGCGCGCGTGGCGCGCACGGCCGGGCCCTTGCTCATGTTGAGGGTGCGGAACTGGATGCCCCCGGCATCGGCCCACAGGCCCATCATGCCGCCCAGGGCGTCGATCTCGCGCACCATGTGGCCCTTGGCCAGGCCGCCGATGGCAGGGTTGCAGGACAGATAGCCCAGACGGTCCACATTGCCGGAGATCAGCAGCACGCTCAGGCCCAGACGGGCCAGAGCCACGGCGGCCTCGGAACCGGCATGGCCGCCGCCTGTCACGATACAGTCAAAACGGTTCTCAGCGCTGCATGAGCACATGGGCAAACACCTGGGCGTCCTTGCCTTGGTAGGCCTGCAGCAGCCGGTAGACGGACTCCTCCACACGGGAGATTTCCGCGCCGCTCTCTGCCAGCAGGCAGCCCAGCGATGTGGCTAGATTCAACAGCTTGTCCGAATCCATAAAACGCCTCCTCTCGCCTTTTTAAGATATGCGATTTTTGGAAAAAACACAAGGGATATTTTGACGAAACGCGCCGCGCAGGGGAGCCCTTGACAAAAAGGAGCGGTTTCTGTATAATCGAATAGTCCGAAATCGGACAAAATAAGACGGGAGGGATTCGATGGGACAGGAAGTTCTGGATGCTTTCTGGAAATCCAATGACCGAATCTACAATGAGAATACCCTGCTGTACCACCGTCTGGCCCGGGCCTGCGGCCTGCCGGACTGCGCCTTCTGGCTGCTGTACACCCTGCGGTCGGAGGAGGCGCCCCTGACCCAGACCCAGTTGAGCGAGCAGCTGTCCCTACCCAAGCAGACGGTGAATTCCGCCCTGAAAAAGCTGGTGGAGGAGGGAGTCCTCCGCTTGGAGGCGGCGGACGGCAATCTGAAAAACAAGCGGGTCTGTCTGACAGAGGCGGGCGAGGCATTCCTCCGCCGCACTGTGGACCGTGTGTTCGGCGTAGAGAGCGCCGCGGCCGCCCGCCTGACCGAGGAGGAGCGGTCGGCGCTTGTGGCATTGAGCCAGAAGCTGCTGGATGCCTTTCGGGCGGAGACGGAAGCTTTTTTACAGACCGCTGCGATAGGAGACTGATGTATGCAGATCAAACTTTCTGACCATTTCACCTACGGACGGCTGCTGCGTTACACACTGCCGACCATCGTTATGATTATCTTCACCTCTCTGTACAGCGTGGTAGACGGACTGTTCGTATCCAACCTGGTGGGGGACCTGGCCCTGTCGGCGGTGAATATCGCCTTCCCCATCACTATGATCATCGGCGCCTTCGGCTTCATGCTGGGCACCGGCGGCAGCGCCATCGTGGCCCGCACGCTGGGGGAGGGGAAGCCGGAGCTGGCCTCCCGGTATTTCACGCTCTTCATCTGGTGCGTGGCGGGGCTGGGCGTGGTGCTCTCCATTGTGACCATCGCCTTCATCGAACCCATCATGCGTTTTGCCGGGGCTAGCGACCTGCTGCTGGAAGACTGCATCGCCTACGGCCGGATCCTGCTGGCCGGCAGTGCCGTGTTCATGCTCCAGAGCGCCTTTCAGAGTTTCTTTTCCGTGGCGGAGAAACCCAAGCTGGGGTTACTGCTCTCCCTGGCTGCCGGAGCCACCAACATCACCTTTGACTACGTGTTCATCGCCCTGCTGGGCATGGGTGTCACCGGTGCCGCATGGGCCACAGTGCTGGGCTACTGCGTGGGCGGTGTCATCCCGGTGGTGTACTTCCTGCTTCCCAGAAGAGAGGGCCTGCGGCTGGTGCGGACGAACTTTTACGGCCGGGAACTGCTTCACGCCTGTATCAACGGCTCCTCGGAGCTGATGAGCAACATCTCCGCCTCCGTGGTGGGCATCCTCTACAACATCCGGCTGATGGACCTTCTGGGAGAGCCGGGCGTGGCGGCCCACTCGGTGATGATGTACGTGGATTTCGTGTTTGTGGCTGCCTTTCTGGGGTTCTCCATGGGCAGCGCCCCCATCGTCAGCTATCACTACGGGGCGGAGAACTATGATGAGCTGAAGAACATCTTCCGCCGCAGTGGCGTCATCATCGCCGCTACCTCCGTGGCGATGGTGGCGGCGTCGGAGCTCTTAAGCCGGCCCCTGTCTGCTGCCTTCGTGGGGTACTCTCCGGACTTGCTGGAGCTGACCACCCACGGCTTCCGGATCTTTGCCCTGTGCTACCTCTTCTGCGGGCTGAATATCTACGCATCCGCCTTCTTCACGGCCCTGTGCAACGGCGCCCTGTCGGCCCTGATCGCCTTCACCCGCACGCTGCTGCTGCGGGGTGGACTGGTGCTGGTGATGCCGGTGTTCTTCGGCGTGGATGGCGTCTGGTGGTCCGTGGCAGCGGCGGAACTGCTGGGGGTGGTGCTCTCGGTGGTGCTGCTGGTGCTGATGCGGCGGCGTTACCATTACGCCTGACGGGGGAAAACGCGGATATGTTACAAGACGGCGGCTCCGCTCAGGTGGTATGCTGGCTGGTGCCGACAGGAGGGAAGAACCATGAGACAAGCGGCGCGGACCGCCCGATATGACCAGGCTCTGGGGCTGGAGGCGTACAGCCTCCGGGCGGTGGACAGGCCCTTTCCCAGCCACTTTCACGACCATTATGTGATCGGCGTGGTGGAGCGGGGGACCCGGACCCTCACCTGCGGCCGCCAACGGCAGGTCACCGGCCCGGGAGACGTGCTGCTGTTCAACCCGGGAGACAGCCATGCCTGCATCCAGGCGGACGGGTCCCTGGACTACCGGGGACTGAATATCCCACGCAGCACCATGCTGGCCCTGGCGGAGGAGATCATGGGCAGCCGGGCAATGCCCGGCTTTTCCGTGGCCGTGGTTCGGGACGGAGAACTGGCAGGCCGCCTCCGGGCCCTGCACCGGGCGGTGCTGGGGGAGGAGCCGGAGCTCCGGAGGGAGGAGGCGCTGCTGCTGGCCTGGGGCCTCCTGCTGCCGGGGTACGCCGGGATGGTGGAAACGGTTTCTGCCTGCCGGGTGGAGGTGGAGCGGACCTGTGCGTTCATCCGGAGCCACTATGCCCGGCATATCACGCTGGAGGAGCTCAGCCTTCAGGCGGGACTGAGCAAATCCGCCCTGGTCCGGGCCTTTGCCAAGGCCAAGGGCGTCACGCCCTACCGCTATCTGATGGCGGTGCGGATCAGCGAGGCACGGCGCCTGCTGGAACGGGGTGTCTCCTCTGCAGAGGCCGCCGTGGAGACAGGCTTTTCCGATCAGAGCCATTTCACCAACTATTTCACTGCCTTCACCGGCCTGACGCCGGGGGCCTGCCGGGAGCTGTTCCGGCAGGAATGGGAGAGAGGATGACACAGCCGTGGAGACGAATCCTGCACGGGGCCACCTGGCGGCCCTGCTGACCATTGTGATCTGGGGGACCACCTTCATCTCCACCAAGGTGCTGCTGGTGGATTTCCAGCCAGTGGAGATCTTGTTTATCCGGTTCATGATGGGCTTTCTGGCGCTGCTGGCAGTCTGTCCTCGCCGCCTGCAGGGCGTCACACGGCGGCAGGAGGGATTGTTTGCCCTGGCGGGGCTGTGCGGCGTGTGCCTGTACTACCTGCTGGAGAACATCGCCCTGACGTACACCATGGCCTCCAACGTGGGGGTCATCATCTCCGTGTCTCCCTGCTTCACCGCCCTGCTGACCCATTTTCTGATGCGGGGCGAGGAGCGGCTGCGGCCCACATTTTTCGCAGGCTTTGCGGTGGCCATGGCGGGGATCTGCCTTATCAGCTTCAACGGCTCTGCCCTGGAGCTGGACCTCCGGGGGGATTTGCTGGCGCTGCTGGCCGCCTTCGTGTGGGCCTGTTACGCCCTCTTGTCCCGGAAGATCAGCGCCCTGGGCCATCCCACTGTCCTGACCACGCGGCGAACCTTTTTCTACGGGCTGGCATTCATGCTGCCGGCGCTGATGGTCTCTGGCGTCCGGCTGGAGCTCACGCGACTCACAGCCCCGGTGAACCTGGGGAATCTGCTGTTTCTGGGGCTGGGGGCCTCGGCCCTGTGCTTCGTCACCTGGAACTTCGCGGTGAAGGCACTGGGGGCGGTGAAAACCAGCGTGTACATCTATCTGGTGCCGGTGATCACAGTGGCGGCCTCCGTGCTGATCCTGCGGGAACCCTTCACCTGGATGACCGGAGCCGGTACGGTACTGACCCTGATCGGGCTGCTTCTCTCTGAAGGCAAACTCCATTGGAAAGAGGGAACACACCATGAAACAGGAACTGGACAAATGCGTCCTGGTGATTGATGAGGCCATGCCCCGGGGCCTCGCTGCCAACACAGCGGCCATCCTGGGCATCACATGGGGCCGGCTGCGGCCGGAACTGGTAGGGGAGGACGTGACCGACGCTGCCGGAGCCATCCACCCCGGGATCATCCGCACGCCGGTGCCGGTGCTCTCCGGCAGGCCGGAGACTTTTCAGACCCTGCGGCGGCAGCTGGCCGAGCTGGAATTTGCAGATGTGGCGGCTGTGGACTTCACAGATCTGGCCCAGAGCTGCCGTACCTACGGCGAGTTCATCGAAAAAATGGCCCGCACCGGGCCGGGGGAGCTGCGATACCTGGGCATGGCCCTTTTGGGCCCCCGGCATCAGGTGGACCGGCTGACCGGAAGCCTGCCGCTGCTGCGGTAGGGAAAAAACGCAAGAATGGGGCCGCGCCCGGTTGCGGCCCCATTCTCGTATCATTTCCCGGAGGGCTTATGGCCCCTGCTGGATCAACAGATCCACCTCAGCATCACCGCCATTGGTGTACAAATAGCTGCAGGCAAAGCCGTTCGCTTCCCAGATGGCATACGACATACTATCGTATTGGTAGTATGCGACGCTGACGCCCGCAATCTCTCTGCTCTCCTCCAGTGTGCCGCCGTAGATTCCGCTGATGTCTCCACTCCCATACTGGATACGAAACTGGGAGCCGTCCGCATAGTCCACCTGTCCCATGGTGGGGTACCCATCTGAGATAAACACGGAGTACGCCTCCACCTCTTTCTCCAGCACAGGGACCTTGAAGTCTGCGGCGGACGCGACTGTGAGGATGGGATTCGGGATTTGAACCTGCTGAGGATCCGGGGCAGCGCGCCCTCTGCCCTGAATCAGCAGTGCCCCGCCGGCGGCCAGCAGGCACAGGCAGGCCGCCGCGGCGCCCCACCGGACCCAAAAGGACTGCCCGTGCTTTCGCCTGTACAGGGCGGCCTCTTCCACATACCTGCCGTCGAGCGCACTCAGAGCATCGGAAAACTTCTTTGCATTCATAAAAACGCCTCTCTTTCTGCCAGATATTGTTTCAGCTTCCTTCGGATCCGGGTCAGCCGGACGGAGATATTTTTTTCGCTCAGCCCGACAAGCCCGGCGATGTCCCGGCAGCTGTCAGAAAACCAGTAGCGCCGCATGAAGATTACGCGGTTCTCTGCGGACAGCGTATCCAAAAAGCACGCAATGACGCGGGCGAGCTCCCTTGCCTCCACCTCTTCCTCGGCGCTCTTTCGGTCTGGAAGACACTCCTCGACTTCCTGCAAAGCAAGGGTGTAAGGACTGTTTCGCTTGGCAGCGCCCTTTTTCCAATAGCACTTCAGGGAAATGTTGCGGACGATCCGCGCCATATAGGGCAGCAGAGAGTCCGGCTTTGCCGGGGGAATGGCATTCCATGCCCCCAGGTACGCATCATTGACGCACTCATCTGCGTCCTGCCTGTCATTCACGATGTGATAGGAGAGACTGTGGAATAGTTTTCCATATTTCGCGTCCAATGCCTCGATAGCCTGTTCGGAACGTGCAAAGAACAGTGTGATGATCTGTTCCTCATCCATGGTTGCTCCACCTCCTTTCCGGTTTCACTTTGTACACTACGTTTTTTTCGGCAAATCCTACAACAGATTCCAGTATTTTTTCAATATACGATCATGCGGCCATACGGCCGGAAGAGAAGCGGAGAAGGCCGCAGTTCCAGCTGCGTCTGCGGAAAAGACAACATTGCATCCCAGGTGACAAACCGGGGGAAGTGTGGTAAGATATTCCGGTATGAAAATTTCTGTTCCCCAAGGAGTCCTTTATGGAAAACTATTTTGAACCGAATCTCACCGACGACCAACTGCGCGCTATCAGTTCCATCGGCCTGGCCCACATGGGGGACGCCGTGTTCGAGGTGCTGGTGCGCACCTGGCTCTGTGCCCACGGCAAGGCCACGGGAAGGGGGCTGCACCAGGCCACCATTGCCCTGGTGCGGGCGGAGAGCCAGGCGGAGAAGGCGGAGCGGATCCTGCCCCTTTTGACGGAAGAGGAAGCCGCTGTGTTCCGCCGCGGGCGGAACGCTCACGTGAAGTCGGTGCCTGGCCATGCCACCCGGGCCCAGTACGGCGAGGCCACGGCCCTGGAGGCCCTGTTGGGCTGGCTGTATCTGAAGGGCCGGCGGGACCGGATCAATGCGCTTTTCCGCGCGATGATGGAGGAGTAAGACCATGCCATTGGATGGAATCTGTATGCAGGCGGTGGCGGAGGAGCTGCGGTCGGAACTGCTGGGCCTGCGGATCGATAAGGTCCAGCAGCCCGCCCGGGACCAGGTGATCCTGCTGCTGCGGGGGAATAAGCGGCTGCTGCTGAACGCCGGGGCCAACACTCCCCGCATCCAGCTGACCGCCCTGACAAGGGACAACCCGGCGGAGCCCCCCATGTTCTGTATGCTGCTGCGCAAGCATCTGGTTGGGGGACGGGTGGCTGCGGTCACCCAGCCGCCCCTGGAGCGGCTGGTACGGCTGGAGCTGGACGTTACTGACGACTTCGGTCAGCCGGGGCGGCGGACCCTGGTGCTGGAGGCCATGGGCCGCCGGTCCAACCTGATCCTGCTGGATGGGGAGGGCCGGATCATCGACTGCCTCCGTCGGGTGGACGCGGACATGTCTGCTGCCCGGCAGGTGCTGCCGGGGCTGTATTATGAGCCGCCTGCCTCCGTAGGCCGCCTGCCGGTGACGGAGGAGACGGAGAACGGCTTCCGGGAGAAGATCTCCGCCGCAAACCCGGAGCGGAGTGTGGACGCCTTTCTGCTGGACCACTACTTCGGCATCTCCCCCCTGATCGCCCGGGAACTGGCCTTCCGCTCCGCAGGGGAGACGGATGCCCATCTCTTTGACCTGGGAGCGTTGGGAGAGGACCGCCTCTGGAAGGAATTGTCCGGGCTCATCAGAGATATACAGGAAAATCACTTTACAGCAATCTGCCTGAAAAAAGATGGGAAGATGGCAGATTTCACCTACTGCCCCATCGCCCAGTACGGCCCTGTTATGGAGACCGTCCGGTATGACACGTTCTCCACCCTGATGGATGACTTCTACGCCCTGCGGGAGCAGCAGGAGCGGGTGCGTCAGCGGGGGGCGGACCTGCTGCGGACTGCCACCACGGCACGGGACCGCATCCGGCGGAAACTGGCCATGCAGGAGAAGGACTACGCCGCCACACAGAACCGGGACCAGCTGCGGATCTACGGCGACCTGATCACCGCCAACCTCTACCGCATGGAGCGGGGGGCGGCCAGATTGGAGACGGAGAATTTCTATGACCCGGAGTGCCGCCCTGTCGCCATTCCCCTGGACCCGCTGCTGACGCCCCAGCAAAACGCCGCCAAATACTACAAGCGCTACACCAAGGCCAAGACGGCGGAGAAGTATCTGGCGGAGCAGATGGCCCTTGCCCGCCGGGACCTGGACTATCTGGAGAGTGTGCTGGAGGAGTTGAGCCGGGCAGAGACGGAACAGGACTTTTTGGACATCCGTGGCGAGCTGCGGGACGCGGGCTTCCTCCGCCGACAGGGAAAAAAGGAACAGAACCGGCCTGCAAAGCCTCTGGAGTTCCGCACCACCTCCGGCTTCCGGGTGCTGGTGGGGCGGAACAACCGCCAGAACGACAAGCTGACCCGCAGCGCGGACCACCGGGACATCTGGCTCCATACCCAGAAGATCCACGGTTCCCACGTGATCCTCTGCACAGGCGGCCGTGAGGTGGACGATGACACCATCGTGGAGGCGGCCAAGCTGGCGGCCTGGTTCTCCCAGGCCCGGGAGGGTGCCAACGTCCCCGTGGACTACACACCGGTGAAGAACGTGAAGAAGCCCGCCGGTGCCCGGCCCGGCATGGTGATCTACTCCACCTGCCGCACCGTGAACGTGGCGCCGGAGGAGGGGCTTGTGAAGAAACTTCAATTGTCATAAAAAAGTTGTTAAAAAGAAGCTGCTTGTTGGTCAAGCAGCTTCTTTTTCTTTCAAAATATCCAAAAACAGGAATCTTTTTTGTGCAGAATGGCTCTTGCAAAACGGGAGCAAAGGTTTACAATAAAGCTCTCCTGAAAACGGGAGGCAATCAGTATTCAGACCTCAGAAAGCGAGTGAGAGGCAATGACGTATCATTATCTCATGGACCTGGCGCTGATCCTGTTGAGCACCAAGGTGCTGGGCATCCTGACGAAACGCATCCAGATGCCACAGGTGGTGGGCGCACTGGTGGCCGGACTGATTCTGGGCCCGGCTATGCTGAACGTACTATCAGAAACGGAGTTCCTCACCCAGCTCAGCGAGTTGGGCGTGATCGTACTGATGTTCTCCGCCGGCATGGGCACCGATATCCAGGAGCTGAAGCACAGCGGCAAGGCGGGCTTCCTGGTGGCCCTGCTGGGCGTGATCGTTCCACTGGTCCTGGGTACGGGGCTGGCGATGTTCGCTGACCGGACCGGCATGATTGAGACCAGCGGATTTTTGGAGGATGTGTTCATCGGCACCATCCTTACTGCAACTTCCGTCAGCATCACAGTGGAGACACTGAAGGAGATCGGCAAGCTGGATACCAAGGTGGGCAACACCATTCTGGCGGCGGCTCTGATCGACGACGTGCTGGGCCTGATTGCCCTGACCATCGTCAGCAGCCTGTCCGGCGGACAGGACAGCATCGCCCTGGTGCTGCTGAAGATCGTGCTGTTCTTCGTGTTCTCCGCTGTGGTCTCCTTCCTCGCCCACAAGTTCTTCTGCTGGCTGATGGCCCTGTGGCCCGGCCGGGAGCGGCGCCGCTATCCGGTGCTGGCCTTTGTGCTGTGCCTTCTGATGGCTTACTGCGCGGAGGAGTTCTTCGGCGTGGCGGACATCACCGGCGCCTATGTGGCGGGCCTGGTGATCTCCTGCACCCCCAAGTCCTCCTATATCCAATCCAAGTTCGAGCCGTTGAGCTTCCTGCTGCTGACGCCGGTGTTCTTCGCCAGCGTGGGCATCAAGGCGAAGGTGGACGGCATGACCGGCAGCCTGGTGCTGTTCTCCATTCTCCTGCTGCTGATTTCTGTGGCCACCAAGATCGTCGGCTGCGGCCTGGGCGCAAAGCTCTGTCATTTCACTGGCAAGGAGAGCCTGCAGGTGGGCGTGGGCATGGTATGCCGCGGCGGGGTGGCCCTGATTGTGGCAAACCGGGGCCTTGCCTTGGGCGTGCTCAGCTCCGCCATGATGACGCCTGTGATC
>OOCM01002421.1_pt1 | contig 12351 bp, 10 predicted proteins | sample 1671111 | NCBI WGS metagenome assembly OOCM01 (sample SAMN06348123, study PRJEB24527) | human gut metagenome | biome: human gut; feature: ankylosing spondylitis patient; material: feces | host: Homo sapiens | place: China | collected 2015-10 | reverse complement strand
TTCTATCCCTGCCAGCGTGCCATTAAAGGAGTTCGATTACAACGCAGAGGTGGAAATTATCCATCCTGTGGCAGATACCGTGGCAACGGCTACCTTTCAGGGAGCAGAGGTGGACTGGTACATCAAGGCTGATGATATTGTTCTGAAAAAAGGTGCTGCCATGAATCCGCAATCACCAAAGAAAGAACCGCCAACAGAAAAATAAGTATGGACGCAATTACTGGATATGAAGAATACGAACAGGACTTCCGGCTGGTTTCTCTGCCGGAATACTGCTGGATGGCAGGTCAGCTTCTTATCGAAGCCCTAGAAGATTATCAGCCGCCGGAAAATCTGGCAGTTTATATGCCGGAATGTCTGTGCAGGGAGTTGTCCGGCTATACTTTTTTATTTCAAGCCCATATGGAAGACAACAAGAAAGGATATTCGCTGCTTTATATGGGCTATTTTTAATCACGGAAAGGAGGATTGTTCCCATGAAACAGCTTTTCCCCCGTGGAAAACGTATCCGCCCCACGGATAAAGACCTTGTGTTCCATACTGCCCTTGCCGCCCTGTTCCCTGTCTTCCTGCTGGTTGTCCTGCTGTTTCATATCCGGCAGATTGCCGGAACCAACTGGCAGGAAGTGTCCCTCTCCCAGATAGTACAGGATGTAAATATCCCTTACCTGTTATTCAGCATGGGCGTGGCAGGGCTGGTGTGTCTTACAGCAGTTCTTCTGTTCTGGCGATACCGCAGGGACGAAGTAAAGCAGCTCATCCACCGCCAAAAGCTGGCAAGGATGGTGTTGGAAAACAAGTGGTATGAATCGGAGCAGAGAAAGGAAGACGCTTTTTTCAAGGACTTGTCTTCCAGCCGTTCCAAAGAAACCATCACTTATTTTCCCAAAATCTACTACCGGATGAAACAGGGCTTGCTCCATATCCGTGTGGAAATCACCTTGGGGAAATATCAGGAACAGCTCTTAAACTTGGAGAAAAAGCTGGAAAGCGGCTTGTACTGTGAGCTGACGGATAAGGAATTAAAGGATTCCTATGTGGAGTACACCCTGCTTTATGATACCATTGCCAACCGTATTTCCATTGAGGATGTACAGGCAAAGGACGGCAGGCTCCGGCTTATGGAAAATGTCTGGTGGGAGTATGACAAGCTCCCCCATATGCTCATTGCCGGAGGAACCGGCGGCGGAAAGACCTACTTTATCCTGACCCTCATTGAAGCCCTGCTCCGCACCAACGCCGTCCTGTTCGTATTAGACCCGAAGAACGCCGACCTTGCAGATTTACAGGCGGTTATGCCGGATGTGTACTACAAAAAGGAAGATATGCTCGCCTGCATTGACCGTTTCTATGAAGAAATGATGAAACGCAGCGAAGACATGAAGCTCATGGAGAATTACCGGACAGGGGAAAACTACGCTTACTTGGGACTTCCGGCAAATTTCCTTATCTTTGATGAATATGTGGCATTTATGGAAATGCTCGGCACAAAGGAAAACGCCGCTGTCCTCAACAAATTAAAACAAATCGTTATGCTTGGGCGGCAGGCTGGCTTCTTCCTGATTCTCGCCTGCCAGCGTCCGGACGCAAAGTATCTGGGGGACGGAATCCGTGACCAGTTCAATTTCCGTGTGGCTCTGGGGCGGATGTCGGAAATGGGCTATGGAATGATGTTCGGGGAAACCACAAAGGATTTCTTCCTAAAGCAGATAAAAGGGCGTGGCTATGTGGATGTGGGAACCAGCGTTATCTCGGAGTTTTACACGCCCCTTGTCCCAAAAGGACACGATTTCCTCAAAGAAATAAAAAAACTGACAGACAGCAGGCAGGGAGTGCAGGCGGCGTGCGAAGCGAAAGCCGCAGAAACGGACTGACCTGCTGTGGCTGGTGTGCCGCAAGGCACGCCAGCATAAACCCCTCGTATCTAACAGAGGGGTACAAATCGACAGGCAATAACCAAACAACAGGGCAGAATCCCACGGTACACAAGGGATTTTCCCATATCCGGCGTGTGTCAACAAGGCTCTGAAAGTTGACATACGCTTTTTTAGACAGGAGGGATTTTCACTGAATGAAGAAACATGGGTACGGGACATCAAAGAAAAACGGGAAAGTTACGGTATCTCACAACAGAAACTTGCCCTAGCTGCCGGAATCACCCGTCCGTACCTGAGCGATATTGAAACGGGCAAGGCTCACCCATCCGAAGCATTACAGGAAGCCATCACGGAAGCTCTGGAACGCTTTAACCCAGACGCTCCCCTTGAAATGCTCTTTGACTATGTGCGGATTCGCTTTCCCACTACGGATGTGAAGCATATCGTGGAAGACGTGCTGCGGCTAAAGCTGCCTTACTTTATCCATGAAGACTACGGCTTCTACTCTTACACGGAGCATTACTATCTTGGGGATATTTTCGTTTTGGTATCGCCGGAACTGGAAAAAGGGGTGCTGCTGGAACTGAAAGGGCGTGGCTGCCGCCAGTTTGAAAGCTATCTGCTGGCACAGGAACGGAGCTGGTATGAGTTTTTCATGGATGTTCTCATGGAGGACGGCGTGATGAAGCGGCTTGACCTCGCCATCAATGACAAAACGGGAATCCTGAACATTCCCCATCTGACAGAGAAGTGCCGGAATGAGGAATGTATCTCGGTCTTCCGCAGCTTCAAAAGCTACCGCAGCGGCGAACTGGTACGGCGTGAGGAAAAAGAATGTATGGGGAACACCCTGTATATCGGCTCCCTCCAAAGTGAGGTGTACTTCTGCATTTACGAAAAGGACTATGAGCAGTACAAAAAGCATGATATTCCCATTGCGGACGCAGAGGTAAAGAACCGCTTTGAAATCCGGCTGAAAAATGAGCGTGCCTTTTACGCCATCCGTGACCTGTTAGAACATGACAATCCAGAACGGACAGCCTTTCAAATCATCAACCGCTATGTCCGGTTCGTGGACAGGGACGATACGAAGCCCCGTTCTGACTGGCGTATCAATGAGGAATGGGCGTGGTTTATGGGGGAACACAGGGGAAGTCTGAAACTGACAACGAAACCGGAACCCTATTCCTTTGAACGCACCCTGCACTGGCTCTCCCATCAGGTAGCCCCCACGTTAAAGCTGGCTCTCCGTCTGGATAAGATGAACCACACCCAGATTGTCCATGACATCATCACCCATGCAAAGCTGACGGAGAAGCACGAAAAAATCCTGAAGCAGCAAGCCGCCGCTGCAAAGGAGGTGGTGCTTTAACGGCGGCAATCTTGGAACCTAAGAACTCTTACAGGAAAGAAAGGAGCTTTTATGAATTTCGGACAGAATCTTTACAACTGGTTTTTATCCAACGCCCAGTCCCTTGTGCTGCTGGCAATCGTGGTGATTGGACTGTACCTCGGATTTAAGAGGGAATTTTCCAAACTTATCGGTTTTCTGGTGGTGTCCCTTGTAGCGGTCGGTCTGGTCTTCAATGCGGACGGTGTAAAGGACATCTTACTGGAACTGTTCAATAAGATTATCGGTGCATAGGAAACCCTTGTTACACTTCCGTTATGGAGCAAGCTCTGATTGCTTCATGGCGGAAGTCCACTAGGGGCTTGGGGAGCGTAACTCCCCAAAAACCTGACAGAGAAAGGACGTGATACAGATTGAGGAAATGAAAATCTACATCCTGAACACCACAAGGTTTTACCATGAGGATTTTGAGGAATATCCTGGGGCATGGTTTTCCTGCCCTGTGGATTTTGAAGAAATCAGGGAACGTCTTGGCGTTCAGAGTGAGGAAGAAATCGAAATTGAAGACTATGAGCTGCCGTTTCCGTTGGAGGGCAACACAAGGCTCTGGGAAATCAACGCCCTTTGCCGGATGGTACAGGAAATGCAGGGAACGCCCCTCTATTATGAAATGGATGTGGTACAAAAGCGGTGGTTTTCCAGCTTTACGGAATTTATCGACCACAAAGACCAGATACGCTGCTATCCGGTTCAGGACGGGGAATCCCTCGCCCGTTATCTGGTGCAGGAGGTACAGATATTTGGAGAAGTACATCCAGACCTGTTGAACCATATCGACTACGCTTCCATTGGTCGGGAGCTGGAAACCAGCGAAAACTACCTGTTTACGGACAATGGTATCTTTTATTACCGCTAAAAGGAGGTGGAGGAACTTGGAAGAAATGCGGATTTACATTGCCAACTTAGGAAAATACAATGAGGGCGAACTGGTAGGGGCATGGTTCACGCCGCCTGTGGATTTTGAGGAAGTCAAGGAACGTATCGGCTTGAATGATGAATATGAGGAATACGCCATCCATGATTATGAGCTGCCCTTTGAGATTGACGAATATACCCCCATTGAGGAAGTCAACCGCCTGTGTGAAATGGTGGAGGACTTACCGGAGTACATTCAGGAGGAACTATCAGAGCTGCAATCCTACTTTGGCAGTATCGAAGAACTCTGTGAGCATGAAGACGATATTATCTGCCATTCCGGCTGTGACGATATGGCGGATGTGGCTCGCTACTATCTGGAAGAAAGCGGACAGCTTGGAGAACTTCCGGCACACTTACAAAACTATATCGACTATGCCGCCTATGGGCGTGACATGGAATTGGAGGGAACCTTTGTTGTCACGAACCACGGCGTATATGAAATCTTACGGTAGACCCGTCTGTATCTCTTTCAGGAAATGCAGGCGGATTTTTTGATTCAGGGGCGGCTTTTGCTGCCCCCATCTTTTAGAAAGGACGGACAACATGAAGAAAATACGAAGCTATACCAGTATCTGGTCGGTGGAAAAGGTACTCTATTCCATCAATGATTTTAAGCTGCCATTCCCCATCACGTTCACACAGATGGCGTGGTTCGTGGTATCGGTGTTTGCAGTTATGCTCTTGGGGAACCTCCCTCCCCTTTCGTTCATTGACGGGGCATTTTTGAAATATTTCGGCGTACCCTTTGCCCTCACTTGGTTCATGTGCCAGAAGACCTTTGACGGGAAGAAGCCTTACGGCTTCCTGAAATCCGTACTGGCATATCTGGTACGCCCGAAACTGACCTATGCAGGAAAGCCCGTGAAGCTGGAAAAGGAATATCCGGCACAGCCCATCACGGCAGTAAGGAGTGATATTTATGGCATATCCGATTAAATATATCGAAAATAACCTTGTGTTCAACCATGACGGGGAGTGCTTCGCTTACTATGAGCTGCTTCCCTACAACTATTCCTTTTTAAGCCCTGAACAGAAATATCAGGTACACGATTCGTTCCGGCAGCTTATCGCCCAGAACAGGGACGGGAAGATTCACGCCCTGCAAATCAGCACCGAATCCAGCATACGGGCAGCACAGGAACGCTCCAAACAGGAAGTAACAGGCAAGTTAAAAGATATTGCCTGTGCAAAGATTGACGCACAGACCGAAGCCCTGATTTCCATGATAGGGGAAAATCAGGTGGACTACCGCTTTTTTATCGGCTTCAAGCTGCTTGTCAATGAGCAGGAAGTCACCATGAAGCAGTTTCGCAGTGAAGCAAAGACCGCCGTTTCCGATTTCCTCCATGAAGTCAACCACAAACTCATGGGGGATTTTGTTTCCATGAGCAATGAAGAAATCTGGCGGTTTCAGAAGATGGAAAAACTGTTGGAAAGTAAAATCTCACGCCGCTTCAAAGTCCGGCGGCTTAACAAGGACGATTTTGGCTATCTGATTGAGCATTTATACGGGCAGACCGGAACCGCCTACGAAGATTATGAGTATTATCTTCCGAAGAAACGGTTTCAGGAGGAAACGCTGGTGAAATACTATGACCTCATCAAACCCACCCGTTGTCTGATAGAGGAAAACCAGCGGTATCTGAAAATCGAACAGGAAGACGGGACAGTTTATGCCGCCTACTTTACCATCAACAGCATTGTAGGGGAACTGGACTTCCCATCCTCGGAAATCTTTTACTATCAGCAGCAGCAATTCACCTTTCCCATTGATACCTCTATGAATGTGGAGATTGTGACAAACCGGAAAGCCCTCTCCACGGTGCGGAACAAGAAAAAAGAGCTGAAAGATTTGGACAACCACGCATGGCAGAATGACAGTGAAACCAGTACAAACGTGGTGGACGCTTTAGACAGCGTAAATGAGCTGGAATCCACCTTAGACCAGAGCAAGGAATCCATGTATAAGCTGTCCTATGTGGTGCGTGTGACGGCTCCCGACTTGGAAGAACTGAAACGCCGCTGCAATGAGGTGAAAGATTTTTATGACGATTTGAACGTGAAGCTGGTTCGCCCCTTTGGGGATATGCTGGGGCTGCATGGGGAATTTCTCCCTGCCAGCAAACGGTATCTGAACGATTACATCCAGTATGTCACCAGTGACTTCCTTGCTGGTCTTGGCTTCGGGGCAACCCAGATGTTAGGGGAACCGGAGGGCATTTATATCGGGTACAGCCTTGATACAGGAAGAAACGTGTACTTAAAGCCTGCCCTTGCCAGTCAAGGGGTAAAAGGCTCCGTCACCAACGCCCTTGCTGCCGCTTTTGTCGGCTCCCTCGGCGGTGGAAAATCATTCAGCAACAACATGATTGTCTATTATTCCGTATTATTTGGGGCACAGGCTCTCATTGTTGACCCGAAAGCGGAACGGGGACGCTGGAAAGAAACCCTGCCGGAAATCGCCCATGAAATCAATATCGTAAACCTGACCTCAGAGGAACAGAACAGGGGCTTGCTCGACCCCTATGTGATTATGGAGAACCCAAAGGATTCCGAATCACTGGCAATCGACATCCTGACCTTTTTAACAGGCATTTCCAGCCGTGACGGGGAAAAGTTCCCTGTTCTTCGGAAAGCCATCCGTGCAGTAACAAACAGTGAGGAACGGGGGCTTTTCAAAGTGATTGAGGAACTTCGGGCGGAGGGAACCACCATCAGCACCAGCATAGCCGACCATATCGAATCCTTTACGGACTATGACTTTGCACACCTGCTCTTTTCGGATGGGGATGTCACACAGTCCATCAGCCTTGAAAAGCAGCTCAACATCATTCAGGTGGCGGATTTGGTGCTGCCGGATAAGGAAACCTCGTTTGAAGAATACACCACAATGGAGCTGCTTTCCGTGGCAATGCTCATTGTAATCAGCACCTTTGCCCTCGACTTCATCCATACCGACCGCAGCGTGTTTAAGATTGTGGATTTGGATGAAGCATGGAGCTTCTTACAGGTGGCACAGGGCAAGACCCTCTCTATGAAGCTGGTTCGTGCCGGACGTGCCATGAACGCAGGCGTTTACTTTGTCACCCAGAACACGGACGATTTGCTGGATGAAAAGCTGAAAAACAATCTGGGCTTGAAGTTTGCGTTCCGTTCCACAGACATCAACGAAATCAAGAAGACCCTCGCCTTTTTTGGGGTGGATTCCGAAGATGAAAACAACCAGAAGCGGCTCCGTGACTTGGAAAACGGGCAGTGCCTTATCAGTGATTTGTACGGGCGTGTGGGAGTGATACAGTTCCATCCTATCTTTGAAGACCTGTTCCATGCCTTTGATACCAGACCGCCCGTAAGAAAAGAGGTGGAGGTATGAAGATAAGAAAGCCCATCCAGCAGGGGACAGCCCTTGTCCCTTGCCGGACAAAGGGAGAAAACTCTTTTAAAAAAATCGGGAGTATAGCAGGAAAAGTGCTTCTGGCACTCCTGCTCATCCTCCTGCTGCTGGCAGTCTTCGGCACAGCCGCCCACGCTGCCGGACTGGTGGATGATACGGTGGACGCTGCCAACGAATACAGCAAATATCCTCTGGACAACTACCAGCTTGATTTTTATGTGGACAGCGGATGGGACTGGCTCCCGTGGAACTGGCTGGACGGTATCGGAAAACAGGTGATGTACGGGCTGTATGCCATCACAAATTTTATCTGGACAATCAGCCTGTACCTTTCCAACGCCACGGGGTATCTGATTCAGGAAGCCTACTCGCTGGACTTCATTTCCTCTACGGCGGATTCCATTGGGAAAAATATGCAGACCCTTGCAGGCGTTACCACAGGCGGCTTGTCCTCGGAGGGATTTTATATCGGGTTCCTGCTGATTCTCATTCTGGTGGTGGGGATTTACGTTGCCTACACAGGGCTTATCAAACGGGAAACCACAAAAGCCATCCATGCCGTTGTCAATTTTGTGGTGGTGTTCGTGCTGTCCGCTGCCTTTATCGCCTATGCTCCTGATTATATCGGGAAAATCAATGAATTTTCCGCAGACATCAGCAATGCCAGCCTGACCCTTGGCACAAAGATTGTGCTGCCAAACTCGGAAAGCCAGGGAAAAGACAGCGTGGATTTGATACGGGACAGCCTGTTTTCCATTCAGGTCAAGCAGCCGTGGCTCCTGCTGCAATACGGCAACTCGGATGTGGAAAGCATTGGGGCTGACCGTGTGGAAAGCCTGCTCTCAACCAGTCCAGACGAAAACAACGGGCAGGACAGGGAAGAAATCGTGGTGGAGGAAATCGAAGACAGGGAAAATACCAACCTTACCATCACAAAGACCATCAACCGCTTGGGAACCGTCTTCTTCCTGTTCATGTTCAATATCGGTATCTCCGTTTTTGTATTCCTGCTCACGGGGATAATGATTTTTTCACAGGTGCTTTTTATCATCTACGCCATGTTCCTGCCTGTGAGCTTCCTCCTTAGCATGGTTCCCTCTTTTGAGGGGATGTCCAAACGTGCCATTACAAAACTGTTCAATACCATCCTTACCAGAGCCGGAATCACCCTGATTATCACGGTAGCGTTCAGCATTTCCACCATGCTCTACAACCTGTCTGGGGAATATCCGTTCTTCCTGACGGCGTTCTTGCAGATAGTGACCTTTGCCGGAATTTATTTTAAGCTGGGGGATTTGATGGGGATGTTCTCCTTACAGAGTGGGGATTCCCAAAGCATGGGGAGCCGTATCATGCGAAGACCCCGTATGCTCATGCACGCCCATATGCACCGTTTACAGCATAAGTTAGGACGTTCTGTGGCGGCTCTTGGGGCTGGTACGGCTGCCTACCATGCAGGAAAACAGGCTGGCTCAGACCAGAGAACTGCTTCCAGCTCCGGCTCTTCCAAACGGACACAGGCAGACCACAGCAGACCAGACGGACAGGCAGCACCGGAAAAGGAATCTGCATGGAAACGGGCTGGCTCTGCTGTGGGTGCGGTGGCAGATACCAAAGATAAGATAGCCGATACTGCCGGACAGCTTCGGGAGCAGGCAAAGGATTTGCCTGTCAATGCAAAGTACGCCCTTTACCACGGGAAAACACAGGTATCAGAGGGAGTACGGGATTTTACTTCCAGCGTGACCCAGACCCGAACTGCCAGAGCCGAACAGCGAAACGCACAGGCAGAAAGCCGCAGACAGACCATTGCAGAACGCAGGGCGGAACTGGAACAGGAAAAACAGCCGCAAAAGACAGCTTCCGAAGCCCCCAAAGGGGCGGCTCCCGTCCATGAACGCCCTGTTACTGCAAAGCAGCCAGAAGATTTCCGACATCATGCAGATACCACTCATACAGGAAAACCAGCCATGCAGCCGGTTTCCCCATCCATCAGGGAACGGGGACAGGTTCCTTATGGGGGAACTGTGGCAGAACGGGCTTCGGTTCCGGTGGTAAAAGCGGCTTCCATCCACCATGAACAGACACCGCCTGTAAGGACAGAACGCCAGATACTCCCTCCGGCTTCCCCAGACAAACCAGAGGAAAGACAAAAGGCAAATACGGCTCCTGTGATACCGGAAAGAAAACGGGCTGCCCCTGCGGTAAAAGAATCGAACTTTACCATCCGGCGTACCACCGCCAGAAAGGAGTGGACAAAAACGGTAACAGCGGCTGCCAAACAAAAGAAAGGGGAGAAACCATGAAGTTAAGACACCTTTTCTTTGCCTGTTCCGGCGTGTTCGTGATGATGTTCTCCCTGCTCCTTTTGGTGGTGATTGTCTTCTCGGATGAGGAAGACGGCGGAAGCGGCGGAAACCTTATCTATGGGGGCGTGAGCGTATCACAGGAAGTCCTCGCCCATAAACCTATGCTGGAAAAGTATGCAAGGGAATATGGCATAGAGGAATACTTAAATGTGCTGCTCGCCATCATTCAGGTGGAATCCGGCGGCACGCTGGAAGACGTTATGCAGTCCTCGGAATCTCTGGGGCTTCCCCCGAACTCCCTTAGTACAGAGGAATCCATCAAACAGGGCTGCAAGTATTTCTCGGAACTGCTCGCAGCGGCAGAAACAAAGGGCTGTGACTTAAACAGCGTGATTCAATCCTATAATTACGGCGGCGGTTTCCTAGACTATGTGGCAGGACACGGAAAAAAATACACCTTTGAACTGGCAGAGAGCTTCGCAAGGGACAAATCCGGCGGAAAGAAAGTCACCTACACCAACCCTGTTGCGGTAGAGAAAAACGGGGGCTGGCGGTATTCCTATGGAAATATGTTCTATGTCCTCTTGGTATCGCAATACCTGACCGTGGCACAGTTTGATGATGAAACGGTACAGGCTATCATGGAGGAAGCCTTAAAGTATGAGGGATGGACATATGTGTATGGGGGCGATTCCCCCTCCACTTCCTTTGACTGTTCGGGACTGGTGCAGTGGTGCTATGGCAAGGCAGGAATCGCCCTGCCACGGACAGCACAGGAACAGTACAATGTGACGCAGCACATCCCCCTGTCCGAAGCAAAAGCAGGGGATTTGGTCTTTTTCCACTCCACCTACAACGCCGGAACCTACATCACCCATGTGGGGCTGTATGTGGGAAATAACCGGATGTACCATGCCGGAAATCCCATTGGTTACGCAGACCTGACAGGCTCCTACTGGCAACAGCACCTTGCCGGAGCCGGACGAATCAAACAATAAGAAAGGATGAACCGATATGATTCAGATTAGAAAAGAGGATAACCAGAAAAAGCAGAAAGAAAAGAAACTGAAAGTTTACAAAGTCAATACCCACAAAAAAACCGTGATTGCCCTGTGGGTGCTGCTGGCAGTGAGCTTCCTGTTTGCCGTCTATAAGAATTTCACGGCGATAGACATTCATACTGTCCATGAAACCAAAGTAATTGAGGAAACCATCCTCGACACCCACAAGATAGAGAATTTTGTGGAGAATTTCGCAGAAGTCTACTATTCATGGGAACAGTCCGCCGCTTCCATTGACAACCGGACAAACGCTTTAAAAGGGTATCTCACCGGAGAGCTGCAAGCCCTGAATGTAGATACTGTCCGAAAAGACATCCCCGTATCGTCTGCCCTGACCGATTTTCAGATATGGGAAATCACAGAAGAAAAGGAGCAGCATTATCAAGTAACCTATACGGTGGAACAGCGTATCACAGAGGGAGAATCCAGTAAAACCGTCCGTTCCGCCTATCAGGTGACCGTCTATGTGGACGGCTCTGGAAACCTGACGATTATCCAGAACCCAACCATCACCAGCGTTCCTGTAAAATCCGGTTACACCCCAAAAGCGGTACAAAGTGACGGTACGGTGGATTCCATCACCACGGAGGAAATCAACGAATTTCTCACTACCTTTTTCAAGCTGTACCCTACGGCAACCGCAAAGGAGCTGACCTATTATGTGAATGAGGGCGTGCTGAAACCTGTGGGGAAAGAATATATCTTCTCGGAACTGGTAAATCCTGTCTACAACCGAAACGGAAATCAGGTGACAGCTTCCCTTGCAGTAAAATATCTGGATAACCAGACCATGACAACACAGGTATCGCAGTTTGACCTTGTTCTGGAAAAGAACGGGGAAAACTGGAAGATTGTGAAATAGTTATAGAAAAACGTGCATTTCTCATTTGAGATTTGCACGTTTCTCTTACAAAGTATTTAAAAGAAATTTTCGTTTAATCTTTATATTTTTGATTAGCTCCCAGCAGTAGTGTATCAATTGCTTCGGATAATTCTTTTCTTACTTTATCAGGATTTGAAAAGGCATATCTTAATTGTAATGTTGTATAACCATGAAGCATACCTGTTACCATGCTCAAAATTTCAGTGGTCTTATCTGGATTAAAGCCACATGAGCAAATAAGTGTTTTAAGTAAAGATAGATAATCATTAAAAATGATTGCTGTTTCCTCTGTTCCATTCCAACTAGCCCATTGAATTATTTCATAAACACCGGGATGTTCAATCATATAATTAAGATATTCAACTGCCACTAATTTTAATGCTGAATCCCCTGTCTTACCGATTACTGCACGAATCATTTTTTCATTCATAGTACGCATACCACTATGTGCTATCTCCCTAAGAAGTTCATCCAAACTTCCTATATGATTATATAAGG
>OOCM01002420.1_pt1 | contig 12352 bp, 10 predicted proteins | sample 1671111 | NCBI WGS metagenome assembly OOCM01 (sample SAMN06348123, study PRJEB24527) | human gut metagenome | biome: human gut; feature: ankylosing spondylitis patient; material: feces | host: Homo sapiens | place: China | collected 2015-10 | reverse complement strand
CTGGTAGCTGTAGGATTTTTAATGAAAAAGATACATATCATCGGTCCGCAGGGGCAGAAGAACATCAATGATCTGGTCATCTATCTGATCCTGCCATGCAACATCCTCCATGCATTTACCCAGAGTGCAACGGATGGAGATTTCAGCAATTATCTGGCGATTCTTTTTATCTCGATCGGTATTCAGCTATTCTGTGTTATCTATGGAAAAGTCATGTTCCGAAAAGAATCCGAAGACCGTCGGAAGTGCCTGCAGTACGGAACTATCTGCTCAAACGCAGGATTTCTTGGAAACCCGATCGCGGAAGGCGTTTACGGAATAGAAGGACTGGTTCTCGCCAGCGTGTACCTGATCCCGCAGAGAATCATGATGTGGTCTTCCGGTCTGGCTGTTTTTTCCGGAAGCAGTGATAAGATGAAAACGGTGAAAAAAGTCGTCACACATCCATGCATTCTGGCATGTGTACTTGGAATGATCCTGATGATCACAGGATTTCCAATCCCGCCAGGACTCGACGGTGCGGTGACTGCTGTCGGAAACTGTAATACGGCAATGTCGATGATGGTCATTGGAATGATCCTTGCAGATATCAATCTCAAAGATTTCTGGGACTGGACAGTTGTGAAATACACAGTTCACAGACTTATTATCATTCCGGCGATCGTTTATATCGTCTGCCGTTTCCTGCCTCTGAGCAAAACGGTCCTGGGACTGTGTGTACTCCTTGCAGCAATGCCGGCAGGTGCAACGACCAGTATCCTCGCAGAAAAATACCAGGTCGATTCTCCATTTGCGACAAAAATGGTCATCTTCTCAACCTTGTTATCCCTTCCGACTATCTGTCTGTGGAGCATTTTTCTCCAGTAAAAACATATTTGTCAAATTTCTGACAAAACATCCCCCCTCCCGGCTTGTAGGAGGGGTGTTTTTTTTATATACTTAAAAAATAACATTTTATACGGAAAAGAGAACAAAACATGAGCGATCTTAAAAACGAAATCCATGACTACTGGACCAACCGGGCCAGAGGTTATTCAGAATATAATCAGCAGGAAATGGCAGATGCCAGACAGACCATGTGGAGGGCGAAACTCCTCGATCTACTGGGAAAACAGTTCCCGGAGCGTGAACCAAAAGAGATTAAAATCCTTGATGTCGGAACCGGCCCGGGATTTTTTGCAATCCTTCTCGCAGAAGCCGGCTATCAGGTGACGGCGATCGACTATACAGAAGAAATGCTCAAGGAAGCACAGCAGAATGCCGGTGGATTAGCGGAGTGTATTGTGTGGAAAACCGGCGACGCACAGGCTCTTGATGTGGAAAACAACAGCTTTGATGCCATTGTAACCAGAAATGTAACATGGAATCTTCCACGCCCGGACCTCGCATATAAAGAATGGCTGCGTGTGCTCAAACCAGGCGGTATGCTTTATAACTTTGATGCAGACTGGTACGGTCATCTTTATAATGAAGAAAAGCGAAACAGCTATGAGAAAGACCGGCAGCAGACAGAAGAACAAAACGTGGAGGACTATTACAGCGGAACTGATATCGAAAAGATGGAAGAGATTGCCCGCCAGGTTCCATTAAGTCGTCTGGAACGTCCGAAGTGGGATATCGAAACTATGCAGAAAACAGGATTTCTTGATGTTTCCTGCGATGAAGCGGTCTGGAAAGAAGTCTGGACAGAAGAAGAGATCATCAATAACAGCACTTCTCCGATCTTCCTCCTGACAGGAAGAAAGAGAGATTCTTTTAATCTCAAAAATATAACAGTGGAGCCGGGTGAGAAGTGGAATGGAGAATTAGAACTTGCAAACGGCGAGATCAAACTTCCGGCGACTGTCCTTCACGGACATGGTACAGGAAAAACCATGCTGATCACAGCAGGTGTTCATGCCGGAGAATATGTCGGGATCCAGGCAGCGATCGAATTGTCCCAGAAACTCAAAATTGAAAAAGTAACAGGCACGATCATCATTGTCAAAGTCATGAACCGACCTGCATTTGAGGCACGTAACGGCAGTATGGGACTGACTGATGACAAAAACCTCAACCGCGAATTTCCGGGAGACCCGCAGGGAACAGAAATGGAGCGCCTTGCATGGGCAGTGTCTCAGGAACTTCAGCCGGTGACAGATTATTACATCGATCTCCACAGTGGAGATGACTATGAGAAATTAACACCGTATGTCTATTATGCAGGAATGGCAGCAGAAGAAGTTGTCGCAGAATCCCGTAAAATGGCAGAACAGGTCGATGTTCCATACATGGTAAAATCCAACGTGGCGTCCGGCGGTTCCTACAACTATGCGGCTTCACAGGGAATTCCGAGTATTCTGATTGAACGTGGCGGAATGGGCGACTGGAATTACGAAGAAGTCCGCTCTACCAGAAGAGATGTCCGCAATATCCTGTGCCATATGGGAATCTATCAGGGAATCAAGGATTTCAGGACATACTATCCGCTGGATGTGGCAGATGTCCGCTATCAGGATGCAGAGGAAAGCGGTCTCTGGTATCCGTTCAAAAAAGTCGGCGACATGATCCAGGAAGGCGATATCCTCGGAGAAGTCCGTGACTATGAGGGAAAAGTCAAAGAAGTCAGCATCGCAGAGTTCGACGGCGTTCTTCTCTATCAGTGCGGCACGCTGCAGGTACTTGGCAATGGACCGATGGTCACCTACGGAAGAATCGTGAGCCGCTACGACGAGCGCAAGGAAAAAATCGTAAAATACTGGGAAAAACGAAGCAACAGTTTTCTGGAGCAGAGAAGACAGGAACTTCACAGCACCATGGCAGAACGCTGGATGAAAGAAATCAATACACAGCTTCCGGAGGGAAAAAATCTCAAGATTCTCGATGTGGGCTGTGGAGCAGGATTTTTCACTATCCTTCTTGCAAAAGCAGGCCATCAGGTGACTGGAATCGACCTGACACCGGATATGATCAAAAACGCCCGCATCCTTGCAGAAGAAGAGGGCGTAAATTGCGAATTTACAGTTATGGATGCAGAGAATCCGGAATTCCCGGATGACACCTTTGATGTGATCATTTCCAGAAATCTGACCTGGACATTGCCGCATGTGCGTCACGCATATCAGGAGTGGCTTCGCGTCCTCAAAAAAGGCGGTGTACTGCTCAATTTTGATGCAAACTACGGAATCACAGACTTCTCAAATGTGGAAGACCTTCCGGAAAATCATGCACATAACACACTCGGAAATGACATGATGCGCGAGTGCGAGGAGATCAAACGTCAGCTTCCGATCAGTTCCTACAGCCGTCCGGCGTGGGATCTGGAAACCCTGGGATCTATGGATCTTAAAGATTTCCGGGTAGACTTAGGAATCAGCAGCAGGATCTATCTTGAAAAAGACGAATTTTATAATCCGACTCCGCTGTTTATGCTGCGGACAGTTAAATAATGGGCAGGCAGCTACACAGACTATAAGAATATGCGGAGAATCATATGGATTTAAAACAATTACAATATTTTGTGGCATGTGCCCAGGCAGGGTCTTTCAGTGATGCGGCGAAGATCCTCTATTCGACACAGCCCAGTGTGAGCAAGGTGATCAAGGCACTGGAAGACACTCTTGGAATGCAGCTTTTTGAGCGCCTTCCGAGAGGAATCCGACTGACAGTGCAGGGACAGAAAGTCTATCACTATGCATGTAAGATCACAAATGAGATGAATGTTCTGGAGAATATGGCTTTGGGAGGCATGACAAAATGGATTCGTATTTCGCTGAATCCAAGTTCCTGGTTTGCCAATCAGTTTGTAGATTTTTATAATGAAACCTATGAAAAAAACTATCACTTTCAGATCACAACAGCAGGCGTACGGAGTGTTATGGAACGTGTCCGTGACTACATGGATGACATTGGATTTGTTTATATCCTGAGTCAGCAAAAGGAGAACTTCCTGCACGAGCTGACCAAAAATAAACTACAGTTTTTTACAATGTATGAAACAGATGTAGTCCTTTATTCAGGGCGGAAGACAGAAATTTATGCTTCCAGAAAGGATAAAGCAGAGCTTGCAGATCTGGAAGGAATCCGTTTTATCCAGAATTATCAGGATGAATTTTTTGATATCGGAGCTGCACGGGAAGATGCATTCCAGTGGAAAGATCTTGATATTTCTGTGCTGACCAACAGTGACTACATTATGGAAAAAATGCTCAGGAACAGCCGGGTTGCAAATGTAAGCGGCAGTTATCTTTCCGAGAACAAAACAGGTACTACGCCGGGAATCCCGCTGAATATGGGTGACAGTAAGGTTATTTTTGGCTATATGCTCCACAAAGGCGAAAAAATTGATGAAAGTATGCAGGAATTTCTCGACTTTCTGGTAAGCAGACTTCCCAAAAGTTAATTCCGACTCATTCCAGAACAGCCGAAAGGTATTCGAACTACGAATAGCACATAACCCTCCCACGGGGTTGTGTGCTTTTTTGACATCTGATAGACTTTATCTGACGAATTACTATGCGGATATTTTGTCTGATGATTTACAGACACAAAAGGAGAATTCATGATTAAATACATTTTTAAAAGACTTCTTCAGCTGATCCCGATTCTAATTGGGATCACTTTTTTGTCTTTTGCCATGATGCGTTTGGCGGGCGGTGATGCGGTAACGTATATGTATGAGAATGCCGGTTCAGCAGTTTCACAGGAAGTCATTGATGAGACGCGGAAGGAATATGGTCTGGATCAGCCATTTCTTATTCAGTATGCGAAATGGTTTGCAGGAATGGCAACCGGAGACATGGGCAAGAGCTACGTATCCAAACGAGATGTTTATGAAACATTTGTAGAAAAACTTCCGGCAACGATCATGCTGACCGTATCTTCTGTATTGCTGACAATGCTGATCGCAATTCCACTCGGTATTTTTTCGGCGGTAAAGCATAATAAATGGAGCGATTACCTGATACGTTTCCTGAGTTTTATCGGGAATTCCATGCCAAACTTCTTTGCAGCACTGGTGCTGATGTACTTTTTTTCCATCAGACTTGGATGGTTTCCGGTAATCACAACGGACAATATAGCTTTAAGCCTCGTTCTGCCAACACTGACACTTGCCATATCTATGGCATCCAAGTATACCAGACAGGTGAGAGCTACGATCCTTGAAGAACTGAACAAAGATTATGTGGTCGGAGCAAAGGCGAGAGGTGTGAGAGGAAGCGTGATCATCTGGAAGAATGTTATGAAGTCTTCCATGCTGACGATCATTACTCTGCTGGCTTTATCAATAGGAAGTCTTCTGGGAGGAACTACGATCGTTGAGACTATTTTTATGTGGGATGGTGTTGGCAAAATGGCAGTAGATGCCATTACCATGAGAGATTACCCGATCATTCAGGCATATGTAGCCTGGATGGCAATCATTTATGTGGTTGTAAACCTGATCACGGATATCATTTATCACTATCTGGATCCTCGAGTAAGATTAGGAGGTGACAGAGCATGACGCAGAAAAAGAAACAGATATCTGTCCGAAAACAGAAAATAAAGAAAAATCATGTCAGAGAAAAGCTGATCTTTTTTACTATACTGGCGATGGTTTTACTTGTTGTCGCAGCCTTTGCACGGAAGCTCTGTCCGTATGATCCGGATGTACAGGATCTTCTGCTGGCACAGAAACCGCCAAGTGCAGAACATATACTGGGTACAGACCGCTACGGAAGAGACATGTTTTCGCGTGTACTGGTAGGAAGTACGACCAGTATTTATGCGACACTGCTTCTGGTGGCAATCGTCACGATACTTGGAACGGTGATCGGCATCATCTGCGGGTGGTGTGGAGGAATCATAGATACTGTGCTGATGCGTATATCAGATCTGTTTCTTGCGTTCCCAAGCCTTGTTTTTGCCCTCGCAGTAGCTGGTGTACTTGGCGGTGGCATCCAGAATGCAATCATAGCACTGGCTGTCATCGGATGGCCGAAGTTTGCCAGACTTGCCAGAGGACTGACTCTTGCACAGAAAGATTCACCATATCTGATGGCGGTGAGACTTTCGGGAAGCAGCACACTGAAAATTATGTTTAAACATATTTTACCGAATATTGCAGGTCCGATACTGGTTACCGCTGTTCTTGATATCGGAACTATGATGATGGAACTTGCAGGACTGTCCTTCCTCGGACTTGGCGTACAGCCTCCGATGGCAGAGTGGGGAAGCATGATTAATGATGGAAGGAGTATGCTTCAGATCTCACCATGGATGGTACTTGCACCGGGACTTGCCATATTTATAACCGTTATGATCTTTAATCTTCTCGGGGATACACTCAGAGATTTTATGGATCCAAAAGAAAGAGCAAAGAAATAAGAGAATAAAGAAAGGAAACAACGATTATGAAGAAGAAATTACTTGCAGCAATTCTGACAGGAGCAATGCTTGTAGCAGGAATGTCTACAACCGTATGGGCTGACGGTGAAAAGGCTTTTGTTTATGGAACAACCGGATACAGCGAGGAAATGGGAGATGCGGGATTAAACCCACATGACAACTATTCAGGCTGGAGTGCACTTCGTTATGGCGTTGGCGAAACTCTGTTCAAATATAATGACAACATGGAAGTAGAGCCATGGCTTGCAACTGATTATGAATTTGTGGATGATACAACTGTAAAGATCACACTTCGTGACGGAGTACAGTTTTCCAGTGGACGTACCATGGATGCGGAAGCAGTCAAGGAATGTCTGGAAGATCTGATCGCAGTTCATGACCGTGCACCTTATGATCTGAAGATCGATCATATTGATGCAGATGGTCTGACACTTACCATTTATACAACAGAGCCATGTCCGGCGATCATCAATTATCTTGGTGATCCATATGGTGCGATCATTGACATGGATTATGGAATCCAGGGTGAAGGCGGTTCTGCCAATGTGGCCGGAACTGGCCCATATATTGCAGAGAACGTCACTCCAACCCAGATCGATCTGGTAAAAAACGATAACTACTGGGGCGGTGAAGTGAAAGTAGATAAAGTTACAGTCAAATCTTTTGCAGACGGAAGTGCACTGACCGCAGCCCTGCAGACCGGAGACATTCAGGGAACTTATGGACTCCAGTATGATAACTATGCATTATTTGACGGAAATACAGATTACACAATTAATTCCTGTGCAACAAGCCGCTGCTTCTTCGGTCAGTTTAATATGGATTCCGAGATCATGAAAGACCAGAATGTCCGCAAAGCAGTGGAGATGGGAATCGATAAAGACGGATTCTGTTCTGTAATTATGCAGGGACGTGGAGTTCCGGCAAAAGCAGCATTCCCGAACAGTTTTTCTTATGGAAACGATGCAGTGGAAACTGTTTCTTACGATCCGGATGGCGCAAAGAAACTTCTCGAAGAATCAGGATGGACAGATACTGATGGTGATGGATATGTAGATAAAGACGGACAGAAACTCAGCATTAACTGGCTGACTTACCCAACCCGTCTGGAACAGCCGAAACTTGCCGAGTACGCACAGGCTACACTGAAAGATATCGGAATCGATGTGGTTGTAAATAATACATCTGACCATATGACAAAGAATGGAGACTTTGATGTATATGTAAGTTCTATAACTACAGCACCGACAGGTGATCCGGAATACTTCTTTACCAGTACAGTAACAGGTGCCAAGAACTATGGTAACTATCAGAATGAAGAAGTAACAAAACTGACAGATCAGCTTCACCAGACGTTTGACAAGGATGAAAGAGCAAAACTTGCAGTAGAACTTCAGCAGGATATTCTGGATGATGATGCGTTCTTCTTTGTATCTCATCTGAATATGGGAATCGTAACAAAATCAAATGTTACAGGAATGGCAGCACATCCATGTGATTACTATGAGATCACTGCTGACCTGGATGTAGAATAAAATTATTGCTTCTGCTTGCAGCAGCAATTTTTGAGGAGAAAATAAATTATGGATTCTTTGCTTCGTGTAGAGCATGTGACAATTTCTTATAATGGAAAACCAACGGTTGAGGATGTCAGCTTTGAATTAAAGCAGGGCGAAATCCTTGGAATCGTGGGCGAGTCCGGAAGCGGCAAAAGTACGATCATCAAGGCAATCATGGGGATTCTGGGAGAAGAAGGTCTGGTTACAAGAGGTGATATCTGGTACAAAGGTGAGAACCTTACAGACATGAGCGAAAAAAAACTCCGTAAGCTTCTGGGAACAGAGATCGGAATGGTATTTCAGGACTGCAAAGCCGCATTATGTCCTGTACGTACGATCGGAGCACAGATACATGAAGCAGTGTCAGAACATGAGAAGATCAGCCAGAAGGAAGTTCGGGAACGAGCAGGACAGATCATGAAGAAGATTGGACTGAACGACAGTGACCGCGTGCTGGACAGTTATCCGTTTGAACTTTCTGGTGGAATGAACCAGAGAGTGGGAATCTGTACAGCTATGATTATGCATCCGAACCTGCTTCTGGTAGATGAACCTACCAGTGCGCTGGATGTGACCGTTCAGAAACAGGTAGTAGAGGAACTTCTGCTTATGCGTAAAACATACAATACCGCGATGATTCTTGTAACACATAATATCGGTGTTGTAAGGCTGATGGCAGACAGAATACTGGTACTTCAGAATGGACAGGCAAGGGAGTATGGAGAAACTGAGACTGTTCTGGATCATCCGAAAGATCCGTATACAAAGAAACTGATGAGTTCCGTGCTTCATCTGAAACGGAACAGAAATCAGGAGGTACAGTAAAATGACAGACATTATCCTGAAAGCAGACCATCTCAAAAAAGTATTTATATCAGGGAAAAAATCCATGACCGCTGTGGATGATGTAAGCTTTGAACTGGAACGTGGAGAATGCCTTGGAATCGTAGGAGAGTCCGGATCTGGCAAAAGTACGATTGCCAAGATGATCACACATCTGGAAAGTATCACAGAGGGACAGGTCTTTCTTAAGGGAAAGGACATCACTCATGCCAGAGGCAAAGATTTGAGAGAAACATATCAGAATATCCAGATGGTTTTTCAGATGCCAATGGAATCTTTTGACCCGAGATGTACTTTGGGCGACGGAATTGGGGAAAGTCTCCGGAATATGGGGATAAATCGCACAGAAACACGAACACGTGTAGAAAATCTTCTCGAAAGATGCGGCCTTTCTAAAGAATACGCGGACCGTTATCCGCATCAGGTCAGCGGAGGGCAGTGCCAGCGAGCCGCAATTGCCAGAGCACTTGCAGTCAGTCCGGAGATCCTGATCTGTGATGAGGCCACCAGCGCACTTGACGTAACTGTGCAGAAACAGATCCTGGAACTTCTGATTGAACTGAAAGAAAAAGAGAATCTGTCATTTATCCTGATCTGTCATGACCTTGCGCTGGTGCAGGCCTTCTGTGACAAAGTACTGGTTCTCTATCATGGAAAGACAGTAGAATATGGAGCACCGGATGATATCATCAATCATCCGAAGATGGATTATACAAAGAAATTAATAGATTCAGTTTTATAAATCGACAGCATAATAATCAGCGAATAATAACCGGAGGGCAGGAAGTATGGTAGTAAATGTTTTTCTGTTTGATGATTTTGAAGCGATGGATGCATTTGGCCCGGTACAGATCTTTGGAACTGTACCGGAACATTTTTATATACGGTTTATCTCACTGCGTGGAGGACTGATCACTGGAAAACAGGGGATGAAAGTATGGACAGAGCCATTAAATCCAGTTGAGATTGAAGATGTATTTCTGATTCCAGGAGGAAAAGGAGTAAAAAGTTTTCTTCATACGGAAGGCGATAAAGGACAGCTGCTGTTGAAACAGGCGGTACAGGAAGCCGGATTTTGTATGATGGTGCAGAATGCATCTGCGATGCTGGCAAGAACAGGGCTTTTGTTTCACAGGCAGGTGGCTGACTATGATTATGATGAGAACTGGAAGCGTATGTTTACAGTAGGAATCAATCATGTAACTGATGGGAACTGGATTTCTGATGGAAAATATTATTCCAGCAGTACGACAACAGCGGCAATGGACATGGCACTGGGGCTGATCAGTGATATGCTGGATATTGATATCGCTGAAAAAATTGCAGAAGAAATAGGATATGAATGGGACAGTAGCCTGCACATATGAAAAACAATCACTTATCCATAACAGATAAGAATATCTCCATATCCCCCAGGGTAGGTTGCTGACGCTTTAATGTGGTGCTACAATACAGTTAATTATGAGGCGCGCACCAAATAAAATAAAGTTTTCACAGGGAAAGGAAGTATATCTATGCATATACCTGAGAACTATTTAAGTCCGTCGACATGTGCTGTAATGACAGCCGCCATGGTTCCGGTCTGGGGATATTCAATCAACAAAGTAAGAACAGAAATACCAAAGGCCAGGATGCCGCTTCTTGGTATCGGTGCTGCCTTTTCATTTCTTGGAATGATGTTTAATGTTCCACTTCCGGGAGGCACTACAGGACATGCAGTAGGAGGAACTCTTATTGCGATTCTTACAGGCAATCCGGCAGCCGGATGCATATCGGTTTCCATTGCACTGCTGATACAGGCATTGCTTTTTGGGGATGGAGGAATCCTTGCATTTGGAGCCAACTGTTTCAACATGGCGTTTGTACTGCCGTATCTGGGATTTTTTCTGTATAAGCTGCTTCTGAAAAAAACAGGTATGCGTAAACTCAGTGCAGCAATTGGTGCATATATAGGAATCAATGCGGCAGCATTCTGTGCGGCTGTAGAATTTGGAATTCAGCCATTACTGTTTAAGAATGCGGCAGGTCAGGCTCTTTATTGTCCATATCCTTTAAGTGTATCCATACCGGCAATGATGATCGGACATATTACCTTGTTTGGACTGGCAGAGATTGTACTGACTGTAGTGGTACTGACATTTGTAGAGAAGGTTTCACCATCCGCTCTGGATGCAGTTCCGAATAAAACTTCATTTAAACCTTTGTATATACTGATTGCGATACTTATCGTCCTGACACCGATCGGTCTTCTTGCGACAGGCACTGCCTGGGGCGAATGGGGCGTTGATGAAGTGTCAACACTTGTCAGTGGCGGCGCACAATTGGGATACACTCCGGCAGGAATGGAAAGCGGATTTGAACTTTCGACATTGTTCCCGGATTATTCCATGGCAGGTATGCCGGAATGGACAGGATATATTCTGTCGGCAGTTGTCGGCGTGGCACTTCTTGTTATATTCTTTAAAATTATTTCTTCACTTATGAAGGATAAAATTAATTTTAAAAAGAAAGCGGCATAATGATGGATAATTACAGAACAGAAAAAACAGAGATTCCAGACTGGATGTGCAGGCAGGAAGAGTATAACCCCTCTGCAGATAAAGAAGCTTTTCTTACCAGAAGCACAAAATCTGTTTTGTCTGTGCTGGCAAGACTAAAATTTGATGAAGGGAAGGATGGCAGATTTTCTGCTACTCCTTCTCTTAAGTTGTTTTATACGATACTCTATATCATTCTTACAGCATGTTCGGGAAATTATCTGTTTGTGCTGATTATGTGTGCAGCTGTAACAGTTAGGCTGGCCTTTTTCTCAGCATCTGCTATCCGACAGATATTAAGCGGAACAGCAGGATCAGTTATGATTTCGATATTTCTTCTTTTGCCGGCGGTTTTTATGGGGAATCCTCAGACTCTGGCAAACATTACAGCGAGAGTATACGTATCGGTAACATTGGTCGGTATTTTGTCAGCAGGGACTTCGTGGAATAAACTCACAGCCGGCATGAGAACTTTTCATGTACCATCGTTGTTTATTTTTACTCTGGATATTACACTGAAATATATTTCAGTTCTGGGTGAGATATGTGTGGAGATTTTACGGTCCGTCAGCCTGAGATCTGTGGGAAAAAATCCGGACAAGGCAAAATCTTTTTCCGGCATTCTTGGAATTACCTTTCTCAAATCCAGCGAAATGGCAGAAGAAATGTATGCATCCATGTGCTGCAGGGGATTCACCGGAGAATATCAGGCGAAACAGAAATACAGAGTGTGTCCGTACGACATTGTACATATTTTGATCATGGCAGGGTGCGTGGCACTGTTTATTCACCTGAACTGAATGAACAGTAACGTTTACGATACATCTGTTTCATAAAGACATAAAGGCAGCAGGAGAGAGGATAAAGGTAGACAATTATGATCACACTGGAAAAAGTTTGCTTCGCATATGAGCATGAGGTGGCACTAAGATATGTGAATCTCCAGATTGAAAAAGGCGATTCTGTGGTTATTCAGGGACCAAACGGATGTGGGAAATCCACGCTTATCAGGTTATTGAATGGAATTATATATCCTTCTGAGGG
>OOCM01002418.1_pt1 | contig 12360 bp, 11 predicted proteins | sample 1671111 | NCBI WGS metagenome assembly OOCM01 (sample SAMN06348123, study PRJEB24527) | human gut metagenome | biome: human gut; feature: ankylosing spondylitis patient; material: feces | host: Homo sapiens | place: China | collected 2015-10 | reverse complement strand
AACGAGTACGTATGGCAAACGAACAAATCACTTTTGATAAGCTGCCGCAGGCGGTAGGTTATCTCACAGAACAGATGGAACAAATCCGGCAAATGGTGGCGGCACTGCAACCGCAGGCTTCTTCCGACAAGCATCGTCTTGTTGAAATTGACGAAGCTTGTAAAATCACACGAAAGGCGAAGCCTACCATTTACACGCTTGCGCGTAAAGTACTGATTCCAGCCTATAAAAGGCCAGGAACTTTATTTCTATGAATATGAATTGTACAATATACAAAATGAAACGGTCTCAACAAGCAATATCTAACTTATTAACCGCATATACATCAAAAGCTTGTCTTAATAACAAGTTATACTAGTATTCCACAGTATATTTATCGAAAACAACAGCAAGAACCTAATTAACTCTATATGTAATCATGCGCCAATGTTATAAAGAATAATATGTATATTTGAAATTAGAATAAAGGAAACCTAATTTTTTAGATACAAATATATGGAACAACAGTTTTGCCAGAGTTGCGGTATGCCTCTTACTGATACAAATAAAGGAACAAACTCAGATGGAACTTTGAACAATGACTACTGTTCTTATTGTTATCAGAAAGGGAAATTCACACAAGATTTTACCATGAACCAGATGATAGAATTTTGTGCTCAATTTACAGAACAGATAAATAAGGAGACTGGATGGAATCTTACTCCGGAACAGGCTAAGGAAAATATGAGACAATTCTTCCCTACTCTTAAACGATGGAAAGAAAAAGATGAAAGAGCACTTACAGAAAAAGCAACTGGCTTATTAGCACAATGTAAGGATATTACGATTGCCTCAATTGATGCCGAAGGATTTCCACGTCCGGTTCCAATGTCCAAAATCAGTTCAAAAGGATGTAATGAGGTATGGTTGGCAACAGCTGCCAATTCAGTGAAGGTTACAGATTTCAAACTAAACAATAAAGCCGGACTTTGTTATTCAAACTATGGTGACAGTGTCGGTTTGAGAGGAATCATTGAGATTATAACTGATGATAACATACGAAAAGAAATGTGGCAGGACTGACTTATCAATCATTTTCCGTATGGCCCTACAGATCATAATTTTGTACTTTTACATTTCATAGGAAAAGAGGCTACATTTTGGATTAATGGAGAATTTGCGCACGAAAAGTTGTAATTTATATTCAGAATCATAATTTTTTAATTGGATATGAAAGACGAAATAATTCATTTCTTAGAAAAGAATCTCATTGGCAAAATATTGTTCACCGATAAGGTTACCTATACACTTGGAAACGGGAAACTGGAAGGTATATACAATGATCAAATGACATTCTCCAATTTGGTAAAAACTGAAAATGGCTTTAAGTTTAATATGACAACCCTAACTCATGAACTTATTTATAATTTAGATGAAAAAGGCGCAAAAACTACCGTAGCCAAAGATTACACAGGTACAAGTGTGTTTTGCTATGAACTGGCTGTGAGGAAAAGTACAAATCAATTGACTGGTTACATGTATTGTGTTTCTACAACAGTTCAAGATCAAACGATGGAAGCAGTTGTATGTGGTATATTTGATGTCATCCTTACTGGCAAGGAACTCAGTTGGCGAGAAAATCAATTACTGTATAGGGATAATCCTATAGAAGAAGACAAATACAAGCCTGTAGCTTTCGATTCTAAAGTCCGTATTTATCTTAATGAAGGGAAAGTCGTATATGAGTATCTTCCTACACTTTGGGATGTCAATCCGATAACATTGGAAAAAAGATTATCCAAAGATGATTATCCTCCATATATATCAAAAGAGGTATAAATACAACAAAAAATATTATTCCAAGTAGGTAATCAGGTAACAATCTTACGGGGAAGCCAACATTGAAAAATGCAAATTGAAACAATAGACAATGGAAATTCATAATTTACTGGATGTCAAATCAAGAACAGAGCTGCGTGAATGGCTTATTCAGAACCATAAAACGGAGAAAGAATGCTGGGTTGTAGTGAAACGTGGAAGACCTACGGATGACAATACTTTCTGGTATATCGATGCTGTAGAAGAAGCTCTATGTTTCGGTTGGATAGACAGTACTACAAAGAAAATAGCAGACGATGTAACAGCACAGAAACTTTGTCCACGAAAGCCTAGAAGCAATTGGTCCGAGCTTAACAAAGAAAGATGTCGTAGGATGGAACGATTAGGGCTGATGACTGATGCCGGAAGAGCCGTTTTACCGGATATGTCACCTAATAGTTTTACCATAGACAAGGATATATTACAGAGACTACAGTCTGACCCGGTAGTGTGGAACAACTTCTGCCAATTCCCTGATTTATATAAGCGAATCAGAATTGATACTATCCAAATCAAGAAGAATCAGCCAGAACTTTTTGAAAGTCGCCTGAAAAAATTCATAGAAAATACCCGAAAAGGACTTCTCTACGGAGAATGGAATGATAATGGAAGATTATAGAAATACAGAAAAGTTTTAATCTCTTTCTATTTTTATTACTTTTGTATCTAGAATCTTAAAAACAAAGATTGTTCAACAATATGAAATGGCAATTGTGCATATAGTTGCGCATAATAAATAGCATTCTCAATTCAAGCTATTGTTAATATACAGGCGTATAAGATAGGTCTGTATCTTTTTATTTTGCCATTATCAAATAACTACTTTACAAAATAAGTATGTCACCAGTTGACAGGACTTGTTGTATTTTATCATGTTGAACAATGAACTATACATACAGAAACATTTGGCTCATCAACTTTCCGGTTATGATGAGCATCCTTATCGAACAACTTATTAATATAACTGATGCTATCTTCTTAGGTCATGTTGGTGAAATAGAATTGGGTGCATCCGCACTCGCCGGAATCTGGTACCTTGCAATTTATATGCTCGGTTTTGGATTCAGTCTGGGCATGCAGGTTATCATTGCACGTCGCAATGGTGAGCAACAATATTCAGAAACCGGCAAGGCATTTTTTCAAGGACTGCTCTTCCTGTCAGGTCTGGCGATCCTGCTGTGTACCGTTTCAAAAATATTATCCCCAATGATTATGAGCAATCTGATTGCATCTGAGAAAGTATCTTCTGCTGTTATTGACTATATGAATTGGCGCATTTGGGGATTAATGTTTTCATTTCCATTTCTTGCGTTGCGGTCTTTCCTGGTCGGTATCACACTTACAAAACCTCTTAACAAAGCGGCCTTCACTGCAGTATTGGTGAATATACCTTGTAATTGGCTTCTCATATTTTATTTCGATATGGGAATAGCCGGTGCTGCAATAGCGTCATCTTTTGCTGAATTATGCTCATTGATAATATTGTCTATCCATGTTTTACGAAAAATGGACAGAAAGGTTTATGGCTTGAACTGGAATTTTGATAAAGGCATATTGTACCATGTCTGCCGTGTTTCTATCTGGAGCATGTTTAATCCGTTTATTGGAGTAGCCTCATGGTTTGCCTTCTTCGTAGCCATTGAGCATTTGGGCGAGTTGGAACTGGCAGCGACAAATGTCATACGCAGCATATCCACCTTGTTTTTTGTTATTGTCAATTCATTGGCTGCAACAACCGGCTCATTGGTAAGTAATTTGTTGGGAGCAGGACAAAAGAATCAGGTTTTCCCGTTATGTAACCGGGTTATCCGTTTGGGATATGCCGTGGGAATTCCACTTATTATCCTTTCTATAATCTGTTTCAATCCACTTATCAATATTTATTCGAATAATGAAAGCCTGATACAAATAGCACAGCAGCCATTCACTGTAGCTCTATTGAATTATGCCTTTGCCTTACCTGGTTATGTATATATGAATGCTGTCACCGGAACAGGTACCACACGTACAACCTTCATTTTTCAGACTGTAACCATTATAGCCTACCAGATTTATTTATGGACGATAAGCAATTTCAGCTCATCCTTATCTGTATATTGGACTGCAGAATACTTATATGTGATATTGCTTGGAGTACTTTCCATTATCCATCTTAAATACAAAAACTATTAATCGTTTGAATCCCATGATGAAAAAAATATATCCTCGTACAGGAGATACACAGACTGTTTACCTGAATACAGTTATAAAAGACCCGTCTATTGAAGTCGGCGATTATACAATCTATAATGATTTTGTATCCAATCCGCTACTTTTTGAACAGAATAATGTACTGTATCATTATCCAATCAATCACGAGCGATTAATAATAGGTAAATTTTGCTCCATTGCTTGCGGCACAAAATTTCTATTCAATTGTGCCAACCATACATTAAGATCTTTATCAACCTATACATTCCCTTTGTTTTATGAAGATTGGAATTTGGAGAAATCCAATGTTTCAGATGCATGGGATAACAAAGGAGATATCGTAATAGGTAATGATGTCTGGATAGGTTATGAAGCAATAATAATGGCTGGGGTACATATCGGAGACGGGGCAATCATTGCTACCCGAGCAGTTGTCACTAAGGACGTACCACCTTACACCATAGTAGGCGGTATTCCTGCTAAGCCGATTAGGAAGCGTTTCAACGATGATACTATTCAAAAATTGGAATTTCTGAAATGGTGGGACTGGCCTATTGAAAAAATCCGTCAAAAACTACCTTATATTCTCAACTGTGACATAAACAATTTGATTGAAAACGAGTAAACATAAGCAAACCTTGTACTCCTGCAATGTCTTTAATCATACAACGTTGTATCAAACTGCTTTATCTCTACTTACAAAGAAAATGTAGAAAACCCAATGTTTATACATTACAAAAATACGGAACTCTGACTGATCAGAATTCCGTATTTGCAATTACACAAGATATTTTATTGTGATATTACTTTACAATGGTCCATTGCCATCGTTTTGAATTTTCTACATTTGCTATTGCAAAAACATGGAGAATATATGGAAATACTACTCAGTTGGTCCTTCTACGACGTAATCTGCATTGATAATTGGATAGTCGGATGCCGTAATTTTCCAAATCTCTTCTGCATTCCAGACTGTTCCGTCTGCACATTTAATAACTTCAACATCTTCAATAAGATTGCCATAATCTGAAGTTCCAACTTCAACACTATGCACAGCGCCAGAACCTTTACCTATAAGCTTAATGCCTGTTACGCCTGGTGGCAATACGGCATAACAAGAAATCACATTCCCATTGTTATAACCAGCAATGGCACCTATACCGGCTTCGTCTCCACTAACATTACCAAGCAATGACACGTTTGTAGAATAACAACCGTACACTTGAGCCGCACTATTATAGTTATAACCAACAATACCGCCAATAGCTTCTGATGTCAGACCATTCTTTCCAACAGTAGAAAATGCAGAATACGAAGCAATAATCTCGCCTCTGCTATTATATCCAACAACTCCACCTATACGGCAACTAGAAGCATTTGTCACATCATGTAATATAGAAGAATGTGTCACAACGCACTGTGCCACTACCCCGAATCCATTTTCACCAGCTATACCGCCGGCCCAATAACCAGAAACAGTAATACTGTCAACAGCACATTTAAGAAGTCTGCCGCTTGTGGCAATATCTCCTTCTTGTGATGTTCGTCCAACAATACCTCCAGCGCTTACACTTAGTCCAGATGCAGTAATTATAGTTTCAGAACCAGTAACTGTACAATATTCAATCTTACCATAACTTACTCCAGCAATACCTCCACCAGAGTTAGATGCATCAATCACGACATTGCTGACATTACAATTATTTACTTGACGACTGTTGTTTCCGACTAAAGTACCTGCATAATTACCAGATACTTTAGAGTTATTTACTCTACAATCATCAATGATGCCCAAACTGGCGCCTGCAACAACACCCGAGTATGAAGAAGAAGCTCCGATCACTTTAGCACTATCGAATATCACGTCATGAACCTTTGCGCTTTGGGCTAATCCAGCAAAAAAGCCGACATTTTCAGAAGAATTGCCATCTATAGACAAGTTGCTGATAGTCTTATTGTTGCCGTCAAAATCACCAGAAAATCCATCCGTAAGATTTGTACCAACAGGTTTCCAAGGCTTACCAGACATATTTATGTCATTTTCAATGACAACATCTTTCGTCAACACGTCTTCTTTAGATGCCCACTCAACAAGTCCATCAGCATCATAGATATGGTAAACGCCATCTATCAGTTCACATGACGAGAAATTACCAACAGTGCTTGTTCCCAAATCCAATATATAACCAGCCTTTAACGAAGCGCTTTTTGTTCCAACGCGTGACCAAGCCTTACCTTCGCTATTATAAAAAGTAATAGTAAAACCATTACTCAAAGAACATGGGGCAACAACAAAATAATAATCTTTATAAGGTGCAAAAGTTCCCGACAGTTCTATTTCACTGGATGCTCCATCCTCCATGACAGTGGTAGATGAAGGTTCTACACCTGCATCAATCTGCACATTTCCGGCTAATGGTTCTCCGCTGTTTCCCTGAAACACAACTTTCGATATTTCTGCATCGGTCGTAGTTGTAAAAGAAAACTTTATAACAGCACATGCATTCTTAAAAGACAGAGATTCATTTGGTCCATCAGCTACAGCTACCGACGGATTAAGCATCGAAGCAAAACTACCATCTCGGGCACTCTGCTGTGCAGGAAGCATCGTTGTAAAAACAGAACCAGACAAATTTGCATTCGCATCATAAGGATAAAGCGCATAGTACTTGCCTCCTGCATTTACAGCCGTACCACTGAATGTAACACTTTTGCCACCAACAGACGTAACAAACTTGTTATTATTGCCAGACGGATCGAACAAGGAAATTTCATCGCCAGCTTCCCAACTAACACTACCCTCATTCTCCAAAACTGTACGAGTAGCTTCGACACTTGCAGAGAACTCCATTGGAACTTTCGCTCCATCACTACCATCATCATAAGCATCTTCTGAACAAGAAGCCAACATCATGATGCCAAACATACCGGCAAAACACAACCATGAATGTCTTACCGATCTTGATAATAACTTACCATTCATACGTCTCTGTTTCAAAACGGTCATGACTTGCACCTCTTGTATCATCTCCACTCTCACACACAATCTGTTCTTCCTGAATTTCTACAATTTCGAAATCAGGAGACTCATACACTTTCTTATCTGTTTCCATAAAATAATGAATTAATAATTACACAATAAATATTATATAATCACAAAAAGCCAACAGAAAAACGTCATCAACATTCCGGCAAGCCCACACGTTCAAGTCTGTATCCCAATCGCTTAAGTTCAATAGAAGCACCAATACGATACATGGCCCTACATGCACGTGCAAAAATATGGAATGCCATAGGACTCTGCGGTTCTACCTGTTCATGACGTATAAGATCTATGGAAAGCTGTGCACAGCTTCTGAAAACTTTTTCAAGACCAGCAGCTTCACTTCCATCTATGGCAAGTCCCAATATGTCACCGACAATATGATCGTCCATATCATCAAAACCATTAGGGCCAAGAAAATACTGATAGTCAGCCTTTGAAAATGTATTCCAGTCAAGATCCCATCCGCACGCCACGCCCAAGCCAAGATAAGCGGCCCATGCCAACGATACGGTTGGATAGTTCTGCACCTGAGTTACAGCATCTGCCAAATAACCAGGAGCCACAGAGAGCCAAAAATCATCAATATCCGAACTTGACAAAAGTGTGCCTTCAAGCATTCCGCATTCTGTAGCAATACCGAGCAAACGCTCCTGCAGATTGTTTTCAAAACTATCAAGGTAATCTTGTTCCATAATTGTCATTTATAATATTAATTTCAAAGATAAAGGTTTCTATTATATGTTGCGCATAAAACAGACTATTTTATAAACAACAAGCATACAGACCTTGTAAATACATAAAGACATCCCAGTAAAAACACCGAAAGAGGGAAATCTGACACTTATCAGTGGCATTTATAAAACAGCAGTTCTCCAATGTAAAATATAACTATAATACAAAGCATTTGTACAAAATGAAACATTCAACACAAAGAAACACTTATTAACTAACAACAAACAGGGAACATCTCAAAATATGTTAACCGCATTATCTCTTTTTTGATACATCCACAAAAAACAAAGACAAATACAATATAGGTTGGAGGGAATATAAAAAGAAAGAAAGGGCAAAAAAAAGAAAATTCCGCGCGCTCAGAGACAAAATCCCAAGCACGCGGAATTATTATTGCGAGCCCTCGCGGCTATGCCGTAGAGCCTAAGACCTCATCATTTTTTAACTGCAAGTGCGGTTTTCAGCTTATCGCAGGCGTTTACAATCATATCGTGTGTGCCGCTGCCGTCACTGACATATTTTACGACCATCTCAGCGTACTCAATGGTTTCACGCATGTCTGATGCAGAAGATGAGTTCTTGGCACGTTCCAGCAAAGGAAGCAGTTCGTCCATATCTTCCAGCTCCGGAAGATTGCCGGGACGCATAGTGGTGAGAGCGGCATTAAGCCCAGCAGCTGTTGCCTGCACTTCTTCCTGGCTATAGATGCGTCCGCGTCCTTCACTTACATCAAGCGCCTTGGCATACTGTTCCTTCATACGTCCGTATGCGTGAGGAGCCCATGGAGCATACTCAGGCACCTTGACAGCAAGTGCATTCCATGCATTCTGAGCATCAATGCGCTGACGTGCTGTCTGCATGACCTCTATGAGTGCTGATTTATTGACAGCATCGGCACGTTCGAGTTCGCGTAAAGCTTTCGCAACCATAGCTGAAGCCATATCTACATCTGCCTGAACGGCTGAAGCGCCGACCAAAACAGCCTTTGCATGTGCCAGCGATGAACGGAGCCAATCAAAGCTGGCAGTGGTATACAATGTAGAGTCACAGGCAGAAGCTTCAGATACAGCAGTGCTCAGGGCTGACTTATCCAAACCTGTTGGTACGAGAGCTCTCATAGCTGACTTGATTGCTGCTTCTGCATCGTCAGCCTGCTTCTGACTGACAGAAGCCGAAGAACAAAGTTTGCCGGCATTGTCGAGAGCAGTTTTGAGTGGTGCGTATGATGCAGAAGTATAATGCGACGGCAAGAAAGCCGATGCATCCTGCATAATGTCAGCAAGCGACGATTTGACCTCGGCCGAAGGGTCACCCAGAAGATGCATACGGAAATAGTGGGTCGAGTGCTTATCAGCATAATAATCCGGAACAAAAGTGAGGCCGTTCCATTTGAGTGTATAAAGTACAGCATCAGAAGCAGACTTCGGATAAGAGACAGAAGACTCGACTGTACTCATATCCGCAGGAATGTCTGCACCTTCCGCACTCCACGCGGTAACGCCTGTTGCAGCCATGGCCAAAGGGCCGTACATCAATGTACCTGCCCACATAGGCTCAAACGGAGTTTTTGTCTGGTTGATACCTGTTGCTGCCGTTTCCATCTTGTCCGGACCGAAATCAACATGCTTTGTAAACGGCATAATGACTTCGAGCGAATCAGACTTTTTCCAACGACGTTCGCAAACTGTTATGTATGAACCAGGACGGTATGACTCAGCTACAGACTCACCGTTGAGACGTATGTCAAATCCTTCCGTAGCCCAATAAGGTACCCTAAGCTTAAGAGTGAATCGGGAACGACCTTTGTCGACACGAATAACGGAACGTTCTGCCGGCCAAAGGCAATCCTGACGCAGAGTTATGCCTTTTTCGTCCCAATGTGCAACAGTAGGCATGTAGAGAGCCACCCACATCGTGTCGGCAGAAACAAAATATGCAGCCTCTTGGTATTTCACATGATTCTCTGAACCTGTTCCGCCACAGCAGCTCGACTGCGGTGTTTCGTTGCCCCAAGGCTTGGATGCATCAAGTCCTACAGCATAATGATATGTAGTCTGATAATGTTTCGGATTGAGCGAACCAACAATCTGATTTGAAAGAACCCTTTCATAATAATCCATATAATGAGCATCATTAGGATTGAAACAGTTGAGGTCCTTTGTAAGTTTCGCAAGATTGTATGCACAGCATGTTTCGTTGAGAGTCGGCGAAGGATGAAGATTGCGTTCGCCGTCGGAAGTGACATTAGTGGCCATGCTGAGAATCTGGGTGTAAGGCTGACGGAACATTTCCCCATTGCCTACACCTCCCGTAGCATAGCGGTAACGTCCCTGAATGAGATTCCAGAAATTCTGCGCTATGTTGTAATAATATGGTTCGGCATTTCCGCGATAGCTTCTGAGTGCACTGACAATCATCGGAATGTGCTGATTGGCATGGCGTGTGCGGATATCATCTATATTGCGTGAAAGCGGATTATACAACGCAGGACTGTCGAAATAGTTGGATGCCTCAAGCAGACGTGCCTTGTCGTCGGCATCGGAAACCATTTCAGAAAGACGTGCGAGCGACTCACCCACTCCGCCTACCTCACCGGCAATGTACATGTTCCACATCTCATAACGGTTTCCCGGACGACGACGGCGTTCTTCCTGTGTTCCGTCCATCTTCACGTATGTGCGGTAATGCAGGCGGTTCCAAATCCACAATCCCATATCCTTTGCAATGAGCAAAGCCTTTGCAGCAATTTTCTTGTCGTCTACATAAGTTGCAATGTCAATAAGTCCGGCAAGCTGCTTGTGAATAGAATAGTACGGAGCCCAAACACCGCTTGTATTGTTGTATGCAGCATATTTTTCTATCAAAGCCACATGCTGAGCAGGTATAGCATTGATATAACCGTATCCGTAACGGGCATATTGTTTTTTGTACACTTCAAATGCATCCCATGTACCCTCCATCTGCACAAGCTCTTCCTCTGGAGCAAAATCGCGCGCCTCCCAATAACGTCCAAGAGAATCGTTCCAAACAAAAGTGCGTTCCTGGCACTCGCGCAATCCGTCGACCATTCGGCGAATACGCTGGCGGAGCGAATCTTTCTGCTCCTTTTGTGTTGCACTCGCAAAAGCAAAGGCAAGAGCAGACATGTAATGACCGGAACCGTGTCCCTTAAGTTTTGTTGTGGGCGAATCCCAGCCGTCTGATTCCGGATATCCTTCCGTGCTGAGTCCGTAAGTGTCGCGATAATTATAAAGCTGTTGATTGACGTCCCAACTTAAAATCTGCCTGATGGCCAACTCACGATTGGATGTCAGACGGTTGTTTCCGGTTATGGTCACTCTGTCCAAAGGAAGGACGTCTGCAACAGGAATATTGGACGGTACTGCGCAGGCACGGTCAACCACTGATACGGACGCCTTGATAGGAAAGCCTCCTGAAGTAGTTTCATCGCCTGTTATGAACCCATCTACGGTATAGCTGGTTCCAGCAGGATATCTGCCGGAATCGGCCTGAGCCTGTTCTACCGCCAAAGCCGAATTCATCCAACGTGTCTGACGATATTCGCCCGTACCATCGGAATAATTTACCCATACTCTATACGGCAGGCAAGGAACTGTACCGACCGGACAATCAACGTTGACAGTTTCAACTGAAACAATGTTTCTTATTCTCTGCACAGACGTCAGAGTGTCTGCAGGCATCAAGCGCAACGGCAAAGCTTCAGCTTCAGACACAAACAACGAACCTGCAGCGCAGATCTGAAAGAAAGGAATACAATAGATTGGAATGTTCTTTTTGAAGTGCTTCATCTTGAAAAAATAAATATAAAATCCTTGTGTTTTTAAGTTTAGTATGGTCTTTACGGGTACTAAAATACATAAAAAAAAGCTTATTTGAATGTGAGGTTTGTAAAATGTTCATAATAAGATGATGACAGTCCGTCAAAAAGAAGATTTTACCGATCTGAAACACGAATTAATTGCAAATGAAACACAGCATATTACATCAAAAAAGTCTATATTTGCGTATTGCATGATCTTAAATCGTCAACTCTGAAAAAACGGGATGTACGCATGTTCTCCAAAATACAAATCAATGTATTCACATGCAGAAACCGCCTATTGAAAAACTAACTCACCAACAATATCTGATTACATGAAACATCCTTCAATCCTCAAGACTGTTTTGGCACAAGCCAAACGTGCAGTGTTCATTTATTCACTGCTGTCATGCACCGGTTTGTCTGCATCTGCAGATAATAATGTAGAAATCTTAGGCGGATTTGCATACGGAGATGCAACAGCACCTGAAGGCAATGAATGGAACAATCCTGAAGCACTTGCATTAAACAAGGAACAACCAACGGCCACATTCTATCCATTCCAGGATACAGAATCTGCAAGAAAGGTGCTTCCGGAAAACAGCAAGTTCTGGATGACCAAAGCGATTCATCGGTGATAGGGGGATTGCCTTTGCCGTTTTTCATAGAAAACCACAAATGTTACAATGTTACAATGTTACAATGTTACATTTTC
>OOCM01002415.1_pt1 | contig 12375 bp, 8 predicted proteins | sample 1671111 | NCBI WGS metagenome assembly OOCM01 (sample SAMN06348123, study PRJEB24527) | human gut metagenome | biome: human gut; feature: ankylosing spondylitis patient; material: feces | host: Homo sapiens | place: China | collected 2015-10 | reverse complement strand
AGGGAGCAGACGGACTTACAGCATTAAATCTTGTTATGCCATTATATAGTATAATATTCTCAATTGGTGAGATGATTGGTGTTGGTTCAGCTATAAGGTATGCAATCAGTAAGATTAAAAAAGATGCAGATGCAGATGATTATTTCTGGAATGCATTAATATGGTGTATATTGTCAAGCATGCTATTCGTTTTTGCTGGAATATTCTTTTCGGCAGATATCATGCGTGTTCTAGGAGCTGATGAACATATTGTGGCAGTTGGGAATAATTATACTAAGATATTCATGTGTTTTGCACCGATGTTTATGTGTAACTATGTGACTAATGCATTTGTGAGAAATGACGGAGCCCCGGGAATTGCCATGAGTGCAACACTTTTTAGCAGTCTGTTTAATATAGTGTTTGACTATATTCTCATGTTCCCGATGAATCTGGGAATGGAAGGTGCAGCACTGGCAACAGCTTTGTCGCCGATTATAGGTATGGGAATATGCAGCATACATTTCTTCTCTAAGAAAAGCAGTGTCAGGCTTGTTGTGTGTAAGCCTTCAGTAAGAAAACTTGTGGCAGGAAGCCAGCTTGGGGTATCGGCATTTGTAGGAGAGATGTCGTCAGCGGTCATTACACTTGCTTTTAATTTCGTAATACTTAAACTGGCTGGTAATGTCGGAGTAGCTGCATACGGAGTTGTGGCTAATATTGCAATTGTTACAACTGCGGTATTTAATGGTGTTGCACAGGGAAGTCAGCCACTTATAAGCAGTTGTTTCGGCAGGGGAGACAAGGATGGATGTACACAGTTAAAACGAATGGGATATACAACAGCATTTGTACTTGCAGCGGTTATGTATAGTATATTGTTTATATTTGCAGGACAGTTTGTCGCAGTGTTTAACAGTGAAGGTTCAGAAATGTTAAGGCTTTACGCAACAGAAGGCGTTAAGTTATATTTTATTGGAATATTCTTTGCGGGAATTAATATTGTAGGTGGCGGTGCATTCAGTGCAACAGAGGATGCGTTTAAAGCGGCAGTTGTTTCTGTGGCAAGAGGATTTGTGCTGATTTTAGGTGCAGTTTTTGTAATGTCGGCACTTTTTGGAATGACAGGAGTATGGCTTGCATATGCCGTTGCTGAGGGAATAACAACATTTATAATGCTTGTAATGGTGCTGAGAGTGTGATAGAATATTTGCGGACAAAATTATCCCAGAGATTGGGGAAATATGAAAGGAGTCTATATAATTATGAGCAATATTGCAGACAAATTTGAAGAACTTGGAGTAATTCCAGTAGTAGTATTGAATGATGCTAAAGATGCACTTCCATTAGCTGAGGCTTTAGTTAAGGGTGGTCTTCCTTGTGCAGAGGTTACATTCCGTACAGCAGCAGCTGAGGAATCTATCCGTCTTATGCATGAAGCATATCCAGATATGGTACTTGCAGCAGGTACAGTACTTACAACAGAGCAGGTTGACAGAGCTGTAGCAGCAGGTGCTTCAGTTATCGTAAGCCCAGGATTTGATCCAGAAATCGTTGATTACTGTATTTCTAAGAATATTCCTGTTATGCCAGGTATCGTTACACCTTCAGAGCTTGCACAGGCTGTTAAGAGAGGTCTTACAAGAGTTAAATTCTTCCCTGCAACAGCAGCTGGCGGAATCAAGATGATCAAAGCTATGTGTGCAGCTTACACAACAGTAAGAATTATGCCTACAGGCGGTATCAACACATCTAACCTTGAAGAATTCTTATCATGTGACAAGATTTTCTGCTGCGGCGGTTCTTGGATGGTTAAAGGTGATATGATTAAAGCTGGTGAATTCGACAAGATTCAGAAGATGACAGAAGAAGCTGTTGCTTTAGTTAAGGAAATCCGTTCTAAGTAATTCAGACTTGTTCCTGAATTATTCATCCCGGTCTTGTCCCATTACTTACATATGTTTTGTATGTAATGTGGACAGACCGGGATTTTTTATGATTCTTTGTCAAGAGTAGTGATACAATCCTTTTTTATAATATTTATTTCAAATATTGGCCATCATAAAACGGTTCGTTCAAGTGCTCTATCATCTCGCTTAAAAGATTATATTCAAACCAACCTCTTTCTTATATTTCAATACTAACATAACTTATCTATAATTGCAAGTATTAATATTATTTATTTATTTTAAATATTACTTGCATACTTTCAAAACATATGTTATAAGTATATCTATAGATATGCATATTTATATATTTTTGTAATTTATACTATTACAATCAAGTCACTTTACATTTTTGACGTGAAAGGAAAAACATCGATGTTAAGGATTTTTATTGAAAAATAAACAAAATAGCTTTTCTTTTTATAACGATGATAATAATGTCGTTATATCTGATGCAGTGGGTAATTTTGATATGTCAGATAATCCTGATATGTCAGATAATCCTGATGCTCTTCGCAATTACGAAGCCGCACTGCATTCTCTTGCAGATAATCCATCAACCAAACATCTGTATGGTTATCTCATGTCTGACAAAGAGTGGTTTGACCGTTTTACCGGCTTCTTTGCCGGAAAGAAAACCCTGCCTCTCTTATATGACCCATTTTTTAAAATGATATTTAACCCGGTTGAATCAAGGGCAAGGCTTTCCGGGCTTGTAAGCTGCATCCTCGGCCAGCATGTAACTGTTATTGAGGTGTTTCCGGATACCAGTTACGCATTTGTTAATTCTTTTGTAATTATGGATATGGTTGTAAGGCTTGATGACGGCAGCATCACAAATATTGAGATTCAGAAAGTCCCTTACGATTTTCCGGCAGCAAGAATCTCATGTTATTCTGCTGACCTTGTATTAAGGCAGTTCCGCATGTTGCAGGGAATGAATGAAGGACAAAGAAACGATTATTACGACGATGCCGCGGCCGGGAAAGCCGGAAATGAAACATCTCAAGCAGCTGATGGTTCATCCAGCAAGCCTTCTTATGAAAACATGAAAAAAGTACATACCATCATATTTTTTGAAAAAAGCAGCAGTTCACTTAAAAGCCCTAAAGACAAAAGACTGTACTTCCATGTTGGAAAGACTGTTTTTAATACCGAAATCAACATGAAGCTTTTGCAGGAATATCACCTGATAAGCCTTGACACATTCAGGAAATACAGATATTCTGACATTATAGAAGGACGTATTGATTCAGCTGATATTGACTGTGATGACACACAGTACGAAAACAGGTTGACGGAAAAGATGAGGAGTGACAGGCTTATGTATCTCTCACTTTTTACAGCAGAGACACCGGATGAAATCAACCGGCTGGCTGCATTATTTCCGGAACTTTTCCCAATACGCCAGAAAATACGTGAATATCTTACACGCCCGAAGGAGGTGATTAACATGTTTTCTGAAGCATTAAGGATATTGGATAATAATACTGCCGAACTGATGGCTGACAGGTTTAAGGCACAGCTTGAAAATGCCAAAATTGAAGTAAAGGCTGTAAAACACGAATTAAAAACTACCAAGAAAGAAGTTACAGCAGCCAGACAGGAATTAAAAATCACCAAGCAGGAAGTGGATGCCGCTAAACACGAAGTAAATGCCGCCAAGCAGGAAGCGGATGCTGCTAAACAGGAAGTAAATGCCGCCAAGCAGGAAGTTAATGCCGCTAAACAGGAAGTTAATGCCGCTAAACAGGAAGTAACAGCTGCCAACGAAAGAGCTGAAAACGAAGCTAAGGCCAGAATCAAGGCTGAAAATGCTAAAGCACAATCAGATGCCAGAATTGCTAAACTTGAGGCCATAATTGAAGAACTTAAAAATAAGAACAATTAGCACATAACTTTAAATAAGGCTTCTTATGTAATTGCAATATGCAATTACCATAAGAAGCCTATGCTGTTTAACAAAGCTTAAATGCTATATTTGTATTATTATTTTTTATTCAGACATATCAACAGATGTTCCTCCTACTGACGAATCCGAGCCGCCACTTGTTGAAACATCAACGGATATCTCAGGAAAATCTCCTGATGCCTCGGTATTATCCGCAATCTCATCCGGGTCAGGATTTTCTTTCTTATCATCATCTTCCCATAAAGAATCGTATTTCTTCCTGTCCTTTTCTCTTAATTTCAAAAGCATTGCTGCTGATTTTGCTGCCTGATACAGCTTATCTGAATACTCCATAAGCTTTTTTTCATCTTTATATGGTACTTTACCGCCTGTTGCTATACGCCTTGCAACTTCAAGAATCTTTCCGTATTCGGCCGCCATACCTGTTTCAGGGTCAGATATCTGCCTGTTTACTTCTGCATTTGCTACATTACAATGCTGTTCGGCAAGATTATCAAGAATATCCTGATTCTTCAGAAACTTATCCTCTGTTTCTTTCAATGTAAGTTCAAGCGATGCAGCTTCATCACTATATGCAGAATCGCCTGTAAGTTCCGCCATTTTTTTTGCCTTATCACGTTGACTTGTTAGTATTTTTTTCTGTTCTACCAGTGCACTCCTGTTTGCCAGATAGATTTTTTGTGCTTCAATAATTTTCATCTTTTCACATCCTTGTTCTAATGATAAATTAACACATAGCTACATTAATAAATATTTTATAGTAATATTATGTTATTTATATCGGATGTCTGTTTAGATTTTATAACTAATCTATTAAATATTTTAAAAACCTTTTTTAATCCACCCAGCTTCATTATACCCCTGAACTTTTCTTTAATACTGCTGATGAAACAAGAACTGACATAAACATAAGACAAACATACAACCCTGCCATATCATCATATCCTGTAATCGGCGAATCTGTCATACTATTTTTTATTTCTCCTATACCTGCATCAACACCGCTTTCTGCTGTATCACTACTGTCCTGACCTGCACCACTTTTTTCTTTTTTAAGAATAACATATGTTGAAAATCTATTCGTTTCAAATGATATGGTACCTTCATTTGCAGTTGTGTCAAGCTTTGTAATCTCTCCGTTATGATTTCTTATAACAATATAATCATAATTTTCATCATAATCATCTATTGAAACATTAAGCGTAACAGGCTTTTCAAATTCCGTCACATCAGATACCCATGCACTTCCATTTCCTTTACTCACAAGCTGCTGTAAAGTAAAATCAACAGCTGATACATAAACCGCTCCTTCTGCCACAGCCTGCTCTTTTTGCGAATCATATGAGGCATTATCTGACACTGTAAGTGCAAGATTACCGCTTGCCACAGCATTTTCACCATTGGAAATACTTACAGATTTGACTGTATTTCCCTTATCAATCTTAATCTCGTCCGATGCCTTTTCAAATAATCCTTTAAGATGAATATTTGAATCTCCCATTACAAATGTGAATGTTGACACATTATCATCATCAGGTGTCAATTTTTCGCCGCCATTTAACGTAAGTCCCGCTACCTGCCAGCCATAATCAGGTATAAGCTTTATCGTTACCTTTCTACCTGTTTCAACCGCAATATGTCCGCCTTTTTCATCTCCGGGATTATTGGCAAATGGAATATCATGAAAATCATTTACGTCCTCTATTGCTGTAATTTGGGCACATCCATGTTCAAGCCATGCATCTTCTCCATATGTTTTCTCATCATATGCCCAGCTTACCGTAAGTACATTTTTATCAATCTGAATACTATATGTTCTCTTTTGTGTAAGCGTCTGTGCATTACTTATGCCTGTATCAAACATATTAAAATCCGTCATAAGCATATACTTGTCTTTATTTAATGTTATGTAAATACTTACAGACGAAACCTCTGCATTAAGGCTGTATACACCATTATTGTCTGATGCAGCCTGTGCAAGCGTTTTATACTCTGTATCACCTTGTGCTTTCACATAGACTTCAAACGAATTATCCTGTGCTTTCATTTCCTCATATGACGAAACCACTCCCTCAAATCTGAACGATATAGCTGTATTTTCTTCAGATGCTGCTATTCCTTTTGCTGGTATAAACTGCATTGTAAAAACAAGTCCCAGTATCAGCACTGTAAACCATGATATATATTTTTTTGAATTTTTCATGTATATCCTCCTTTTTTCTGCATAAAAATGTCGTATATGATACCAATTTAATATCACATACGACATTTTTTTGTAAGTTGACATATGTCTCAAATACACAAATCATCCATTTTCTACTGGATTCCAGGCATAATAATACTGAATAAGACCCACACGTTTATTTGTATTTGTTTTCTGATTGATACTGCTTATATGTCTGTATAAAGCCGCTCTTGATATAAAAAGTGACTCTGCTATATCCTGAACATCCTTATCTGAAAAAAGAAGTGCATGTAAAACTTCTTTCTCTCTTTCTGTAAGCGAATAACATTCACAAAATAGTTCAAATTTCTTTTCCGGACTTATTATTTCTTCTTGAATCTCATCTGTCTGTTCATCACTCTCTACCTGTTTTTGTGGATAATACTGATTAAGGTATATAAAAATAACAATACTTATAAGCACAAACAATATAACAGAAACAACAGTTATAACCATATTACTTCCCGAAGTGAGAAGTTTTACTGATACAGCAGATGTAATAACTGCACACAGATTATTTACTGCACGCCCAAGTCCTGCCCAGAATTCAGGATTTTTCATTTTATATGATAAACTCATAAATGATGCTGTAAAAAATACAGCAAAAAATCCTGCTGATATATAAAATATAACAAGCCCTGCAATAAAAATCCCACCGAAATTAATTATGACTATGCATAATGTTGATATAAGAGTTATACAATACATAATCATGCTCATATAACGTCCATTATGTATATCAAATAAAAATCCTGCACAAAGACCACTCAATGCAAGAAGTATTCTCGGAAGCTGCCCTATGTCAACACTTCCCTGTGCATGAACAAGTGTTACCGCATTATCAAGAGATACAAATATACATGACATAAGTGCAACCATAATAACAAGAAGCATACCTGTAAGCATTTTATTTTTAATCAAATATCCATCCGCACTGTCATATTTATCCACATTATCTTTCTCTTCTGCAAATTTTTTACGATATATAATAAGCCATATAAGGCTGACAGCCAACACTATTATAACCGCTTTTTGTGCGATTTCTTTTTTTATAATATTATTGTTGATAAATTGTAAAAATACACCTGCCGCATATGCAATTCCAACATATGATGATATTTGCGAACTTCCCCTTAAAATAACAGATGAATAATAAATCGCTGCACTTCCTGTTATTCCAAGTAATACAAAAAATATACATCCTATAATAATCATTATTTCATATGACGAATGTCCTGAAATAACAGCAACCGATACAGCTGCAATTATTGAAGCCACAATTCCAGCCACATATCCCAGGTATCCTTTCAGATAACGATTTATAAACGGAAACAATACAAAACCCAAAACACTGGCACCAAGTATATAATTTTGTACAAGAACAACTCCATCTGAATCCACAAGATTCATCATCATATTATCAAATAAATATTCTGTTCCTAAAAATACAAAATTAAATAAAGTGAGTATTGCTGTTACATATATTTTTTTATTTTTCATATTTATGTCATTCCTCTTAAAACTATTGCATGTTTTATTTTTCTTTTTCAGGTATCTGTGCAATTATAACTGCCGCAAACACAAGCACACATCCAACAGCCTCTCTTATGCTTAACACTTCATGCAGAATCAGCCATCCGGCAAGCACTGCAAACACTGATTCAAGACTCATAACTATAGATGCAACCGCCGGTTTTGTATATTTCTGTCCTATTATCTGCAATGTATATGCAATTCCATTGGACATAACACCTGCGTATAATATTGGAACTGCTGCTTTTGCAATATTTCCTATATCGGGTTTCTCAAAAACTAATGCCAGAATAAGTGATATTACGGCACATGTTGCAAATTGTATACATGACAGTTTTATTCCGTCTTCAGACGAAAAATGTTCTACCGCAAATATATGGCACATAAAACATACCGCACATAATAGCAGGCAGATGTCCGCCGCATATATACCTAAAAACCCACCTTTCATGCATAAAAGGTACATTCCGCTTATACATCCAATAACAGACAATACAATTACAGGACGTATTTTTTTCTCAATAAGTGCTGTCAACACAGCAACCATAACAACATATGTTGCCGTCAAAAATCCGGCTCTTCCGGATGCTGCCACTCCCTTAGGATATATGCTTATTCCATATTGCTGTAACGACATTGCAGCACATAATACGCAGCCACATATAATTCCGCCTGTTATCGGCCATTTTGTTTTAAACCCATATTCATCTAATCTTACTTCCTGTTTTACATTCTTATTTGCCGACAGATGTACAACCATTATCACTATTACAAGAAATGCCGCTCCTACAAAGGAACGGCTTGCATTGAACGTAAATGTACCAACATTCTGGGAACCGCTTGTCTGTGCAACAAAAGCAGTTCCCCAGATAAAAGCTGCCAGCAGTAAAATCAAGCTTCCTTTAATATTCTTCACTGCATCCTCTTTTCTACATTTCTTTCTTTTTTGAATTAATAGAGGTTATATATTTAATTCCTATAAGTGTTCCAATCATAAGAACGATTCCTATTATAAGCGGAATTACCGGACTTTGAATAAATCCTGCAAGTATATAAGTCATGCATGATATAACCGCAACAACCATAACATACGGAAGCTGTGTGGATACATGATTCATGTGATTACACTGTGCTCCAGCCGATGCCATAATCGTTGTATCGGAAATAGGTGAACAATGATCTCCGCATACAGCACCAGCCATACATGCAGATATTGATATAATCATCATTGTATGATTTATTCCTGAAAATGTTCCTACAACAATAGGTATGAGAATACCAAATGTTCCCCATGACGTACCTGTCGCAAATGCGAGTAACGCACCAATTATAAATATAATTGCCGGGAACAGCGAAAGCCATGGACCTGATATATTTTCAACTAATGATGCAACATATTCTTTTGCACCAAGACTGTCTGTCATTGACTTTAATGTCCATGCAAATACAAGAATAAGAATTGCCGGAACCATCGCTTTAAATCCTTCAGGAATACAATTACAGCACTCTGTAAAACCCAGTACTCTTCTGACAGAATAAAATGCTATTGTTATTATAAGTGCAAAAAAGCTGCCAAGCATAAGTCCCATTGAAGCATCACTTCCTGAAAATGCTTCAATAAATCCTGTTCCGCTAAAAAATCCTCCTGTATAAATCATCCCGATTACACAGCATATTATTAATGTCACAATAGGGAAAATTAAATCTATAACTTTTCCTCTTCCCTTTATCACATCCTGCGATACATTCTCATATGGCCTGTCACCCGTTGTATAAAGGTCTCCATTTACAGCATTAGCCTCATGCTCTGCCATAGGGCCAAAATCAACCTTTAATATTACAAATGTAAGCATCGCAACTATTGTGAGCAACGCGTAATAATTATACGGAATTGCATTGATAAATATTGAAAATCCGTCTTCACCCGGAACAAATCCGGTAACCGCTGCTGCCCATGAAGATATAGGTGCTATGATACATACAGGTGCTGCCGTTGCGTCAATAAGATATGCAAGCTTTGCCCTTGATACATTATGTTTATCTGTTATAGGTCGCATTACGCTTCCAACAGTAAGACAGTTAAAATAATCATCTATAAATATCAGCACACCAAGAAGTATAGATGCAAGCTGTGCTCCTATTCTTGTTTTAATATGTTTTCCTGCCCATTCACCAAATGCAGCAGAACCGCCAGCCCTATTCATCATGCTTACCATAATTCCCAGTACAACAAGAAATACAAGAATTCCTACATTATACGAATCCGTAAGAACTCCAAGAATTCCGTCATCAAATATATGAAGAACAGATTTTTCCAGGCTGAATCCCGTCTGGAAAAGATTCCCATAAAATAAACCACCCATAACAATTCCAATAAATAAAGAACTGTAAACTTCTTTTGTTATAAGTGCAAGTATAATAGCCACAAGTGGCGGAATCAAAGCCCAGAATGTGGCATACATATTAGGTAAATATTCTACGATTTCGTTCATGAAATCTCCTTTCAACATTTGTTAATCTGACAGCTATTATACAGGACTGCCATACTGTTTTTCAAGTACCGGAATCATTTTTAATATCTGTATAATGAGTGGAATTACCATAATAAACCATACTATCGGCTCTGCAACAATAACACCAGCATATCCGAGCCACGGAACAAGCGTCGCGGCAATTATAATTTTCCCAACCATTTCCAGAGAACTTGATACAAGCGGTATTATATGTTCACCAAGCCCCTGCATTGCATTTCTTAGTATGCATATAAATGCTGTCACAAAATAAAATACCGTATCAAATTTAAGATAATTCACCGCATTTCTTATTACATTTTCATTATTGCTTCCTGTAACAAGATATATAAGCCAGTCTCCGATTGTATAACTTGCTATTACTGTAAGCACACACCATGAACATGTATATATAAGAGCGGATTTTATTCCTGTTTTAACGCGGTCAATTCTTCCGGCCCCCATATTCTGACCGCAATAAGTAGCCATCGTCTGCCCAAATACAGTAAACATTATCATAAACATCTCTGATATTTTTCTTGCTGCAGTATGTGCAACAATTATATCCTGTCCAAGCTTGTTAATTGCCGTCTGAAGTGTCAGTGAACCAATATTTACAAGTGAACTCATAAATCCCATTGAAAGACCTGAGCCCAGCATATTTCTTACAAGATTACCATCAAGAGATGTAAAATCACTCTTTGTAAGACGCAGTATCTCATATTTTTTAAACATATAAACAAAACATATTACAAATGCAATAATCTGTGCAAGCACCGTTGCTATCGCAGCTCCACGCACGCCGGACTTTAACACTACAACAAAAAATAAATCTCCGGTAATATTAAGAGCAACCGATACAAGAAGTATTATAAGCGGCGTTATTGTATCACCCAGTGACCTTAAAACAGCTGCACATGAATCATAAAGAAATGTTGCCGTCATTCCGGCAATTATAATAAATATGTATGCACCCGCTTCACCATACAGATTATGCGGTACATTTAGAAATCCCAAAAGTGTATTTTTAAATATCATTCCAAGAACAGTAAGCACTATTGATATTCCTGTTCCAAGAAGTATCGATGCCGCAAAAGATTTTTTCATTCCCTTTATATCTTTCGCACCAAATCTTTGTGCAGTTATAATTGCAAATCCGTTGGCAAGTCCAAGCAGAAATCCTATAATAAGATTACTTACTGTACTTGTCGAGCCAACAGCTGCAAGTGCATCTTCACCAAGAAAAGAACCTACAATCCTTGTATCTGCAAGACTGTACGTAAGCTGTAACAGATTTGCAAGAAAAATAGGAAACGCAAAAGATAAAATAAGTGAAGACGGTTTGCCTTTTGTCAAATCTTTCATATATTCAATTCTCCCATACTTCTAATTCTATGACTATAGTCATGTCAGTTTTTATCGCAATATTCTTTTATTGTCGCAAGAAGTTTATCAAAATCAAGCGGTTTTGCCATGTGAACATTCATTCCCGCTGCAAGGCTCTGCTCAACATCATCATGAAAGGCATTAGCACTCATTGCTATCATAGCAACTGTTTTTGCATCCGGTCTGTCCATTTTTCTTATATTTTTTGCTGCTTCAAGTCCACCCATTACAGGCATCATAACATCCATGAGAACAACCTTGTACTCTCCATATTGCGATGTTTCAAATATTTTAACAGCTTCTTCCCCATTGACAGCCGGCATAACCTGTGCACCGGCTCCTTCTATTATAAATCTTGCAATTTCCATATTAAGCTCATTATCTTCAGCAATAATAATTTTATTTCCGTCAAGCCTGATTTTTTCATCTGCAGATATTTTCTGTTGTCTGCTTTCATATGAATCATCTATCTCAAAAGGTATTTTTACATAAAATGTTGTTCCATATCCCTGTCTGCTGATAAATTCTATAGTTCCTCCCATCTGGACGGTGAGCTTTTTTGATATTGCAAGACCCAGACCTGTTCCTGCATATGTTGTGCGTACCCTGGTTTTTTCCTGTGCGAATGGTTCAAATGCTTTTTTCTGAAAATCTTCACTCATTCCCTGTCCATTATCAGTACATACAAACTCAAACATTATATTTTTTTCATCTATCCTGTTTTCTGTGCAGCTGACCCTTACATATCCTCCACGCTTATTATACTTTACAGCATTAGATACAATATTTTGAAGTATCTGTTTTATGTGAAGTGAACTTCCTATAAGATAGTCATTTTCTATATTAAGCTGAGCTTTTATATAATCCACACCACTTTCATCTGCC
>OOCM01002405.1_pt1 | contig 12400 bp, 10 predicted proteins | sample 1671111 | NCBI WGS metagenome assembly OOCM01 (sample SAMN06348123, study PRJEB24527) | human gut metagenome | biome: human gut; feature: ankylosing spondylitis patient; material: feces | host: Homo sapiens | place: China | collected 2015-10 | reverse complement strand
TTCTTAAAATCCACAACAAAGAGTCTGTTAGATTCTGGATTAAAAGATAAGAAATATATCTCTGCCAAAGGAAAGAATGTTATTGTTATCGGTGGTGGAGATACAGGAAATGACTGCGTTGGTACATCCATTCGTCATGGAGCGAAGAGTGTTACTCAGCTAGAGATGATGCCAAAACTTCCGGATGAACGTGCAGAGAACAATCCATGGCCAGAATGGCCAAGAATCTGTAAAACAGATTATGGACAGGAAGAAGCGATCGCGGTTTTTGGACATGATCCACGTATCTACCAGACAACAGTCAAAGAATTCAAAATGAATAAAAAAGGCGAAGTCACAAAAGCTGTTTTAGTAAATCTTGAAAGCAAAAAAGATGAAAAGACAGGAAGAATGATGATGGTTCCAGTGGAAGGATCTGAAAAAGAGATTCCAGCAGATCTTGTACTGATAGCAGCAGGATTCTTAGGAAGTGAAGCTTATGTCACAGAAGCTTTTGGGGTTAAAGTTAACCAGAGAACAAATGTAGAAACAAAACCAGATAGTTTTGCGACAAATGTAGAAAATATCTTTACTGCAGGAGATATGCATAGAGGACAGTCACTTGTTGTATGGGCGATCCGTGAAGGAAGAGATGCAGCTCGTGAAGTTGACAAACAATTAATGGGATATACAAATCTTTAAGTTATAAAAATTGAAAAATGATGTCAGAAATACAAATATCGTCTGACATCATTTTTCGTTTGTAAAAAACAAAACTATTTTTGATAAGTTTTCGAGAAAGTCTTTTCAAAAGAGATTGTTTTTGCTATGATAATCCGTGGAGAAAAAATCTTAATAAAAGAGAGAAGTATGAGGGAGCAGATTGGATTATGCATTTTATTGGTCACTTTAAAACGATTACAAGACATAAGATTCTGGTGGCAAAAGGCTGTTTTAAACTGGGTCTTTATTATCAGGGAATTATGCACGATATGTCCAAATATTCCCCAACGGAATTTCTGGTAGGAGTGAAATATTATCAGGGAACAGAAAGTCCGAATAATGCAGAACGTATGGAGGAAGGGATTTCAATGTCATGGCTGCATCATAAAGGACGGAACAAACATCATTTTGAATATTGGATTGATTACAGCATTGATAAAGACCATCCAGGATTGGTTGGGATGAAGATTCCAAAGAAATATATGGCAGAGATGTTTGTTGATCGTGTCAGTGCAGGAAAGATTTATAATGGAGATGAATTCGATCAGAAGAGCCCGTTGGAATATTTTGAACACGGAATTGGAGCATCGATCATGTGTGAAGCATCGAGAGATTATCTGTTAAACTTGCTTAGAATGTATGCAGAAAAAGGTGAAAAATATACGTTTGCCTACTTGAAGAATGACTTGAAGAATGACATGAGTGGATATGATAAGATCTCACCATTTCAACAATGTAAAAAAAATATTAAGATTGGATAGAATTTCATGTATCTGTGACTTGAAATATTACCATACTTACAGTATAATATGTAATGTAAATCAGATAAGAAGCCTGGGGTGTACGATAACTTGCTATTTTGAACCTACATTTATTTATCATGGGACTTCGTATAATCGACCGGATGTCAAGCCCTGATACCGGGGGACGGCAGAACGTTGATTGAGAAAACCCACCTAGCTCTGCTAGGCGTCAAAATCGCGAGACCGGCATTCCGGGTATATGATATGCAAAAGATAACAAGAGGGACTGTTAGTTTTAACAGTCCCTTTTAACATAACAAACCTATAAAGGAGTTAAAGTTTTGAAATTTTTTAAAGAGAATGATAAAACGCCATTTATCTTAGTGGCGTTTGGGATTATCTTATATCTTGTGTTAAGTAATCTTCCAGTTGTATTTTCAGGAATATCTTATGTAAGCTCAGTGGCATTTCCGTTTATTTTAGGAAGTTGTGTTGCCTTTATCATCAATGTTCCAATGAGTTTCTTTGAAAGGAAATTGTTTTATAAGTTAAAAAAAGGAAAGCGTTCATTGAGCCTTATTATGGCAATCGTTAGTATTGTGGGTGTGATCTTGTTAGTATCACGATTGATCATTCCAGAATTGGTAGATACAATATTTAAGTTGTCAAACAATATTCCTGAATATGTAAAAGAGATACAAGCCCTATTAGAGAAAACATCAATGAATAAACCAATGGTACATAAATATGTGAATCAGATTACGTTTGACTGGGATAAGATCAGTGGAGAGTTGATCACATTTTTACAAGACGGCGCAACAAGTATGCTAAATTCAACGGTAAGTGCGATTACGGATGTTGTGCAATTTATTGTAAGTTTTGCATTGGGATTTGTATTTGCACTCAATGCATTGCTTCAGAAAGAAAAATTATCAATGCAGGTGAAAAAGGTATTGGTCGCTTTTTTACCGGAACGGGTTGCGAAGTATATTGTACGAGTTGGAAGACTATCAAATAATGCATTTTCAAGCTTTTTATCAGGGCAGTGCTTAGAAGCTGTGATCTTAGGCTGTCTGATTTTTGCATCAATGAAACTATTAGGACTTCCATATGCGGTACTGATCGCAGTTTTTATCGGTGTGATGTCATTAATTCCGATCATTGGCGGCTTTATTGGATGCTGGGTCGGGGTCTTATTGATCTTTATGGTAGATTGGAAACAGGCTATTATTTTTATCATCATGTTCGTTGTTGTACAACAATTTGAAGGAAATGTTATCTACCCACATGTTGTAGGAAACTCTGTAGGACTTCCGGCAATATGGGTGTTAGTAGCTGTAACGATCGGTGGAAATATCGCTGGGATCGTAGGAATGATTTTTAGTATTCCGTTTTGTTCTGTCTTATATCAGCTGTTTTCTGAGATTGTGAACAAACAGATAAAGAAAAAGAATGTGGATATACCTTAATGAAAATGCACATAATACTTCTATAAAATAAATGAATGCCACGATCAGAATAAATAATGGCATCTTCAGCATGTATGCAATCGATGCTACAAATCCGCCAAGTGCAAGAGAACCGGTGTCACCCATAAACACTCTTGCAGGGTATACATTATATACAAGGAATCCTAACAAGCTTCCCATTGCTGCACAGGAGATAGGCGCAAGACCGGATCCGGTTCCGATCGCAACAACTGTAAAGAATGTAGCGATCAATGCTGTTACGGAAGAAGCAAGGCCATCCAGACCATCTGTGAAGTTTGCACCATTTACTGTTCCAAGTACAACAAAGAATAACAAAACGATATAAACCCATTTATCAAGAACAACTGTCTTACCGACAAATGGAATAATGATCTCGTTGTTGATCTCGGTATATTTCTCAATATAATATGCAAAAACTGCTGTTACAACGAACTGTCCGAGCATCTTCTGCCATGCACGAAGTCCCAGGGAACGCTTCATAACGACTTTGATATAATCATCCAGAAATCCGATCAGACCAAAACCAAGTGTTACAAACAATACCGGAAGGATATCCGGATAATCCTTCATATAAAATAACGAGGTAATCACCAGACTCAACAGAATGATCAGTCCGCCCATTGTCGGTGTTCCTGATTTCTTCAGATGTGTTTCCGGTCCATCATCTCGTACAAACTGTCCAAATTTCAGTTTCTTTAAAAATGGGATCACGATCGGGCTTAACACCACGCTGATTCCAAACGCTATAAGTATCGGTAAAATAATTGAAAAATCCAAGTTCATTGCTTTGTACTCCTTACCCGTCATTTCATTTTGAAATGGCTATATTTTTCCTCACATATGAGGTAATTTTCTTATTCCTCTTTTGGTATTCCCAGATATGGAAGGATATTGGAAAATACCTCCTGTATGACAGGGGCTGCTATCGTTCCTCCATAATATACTCCTGTCGGTTCATCGATCATAACAAATGCCATGACCTGCGGATCATTTGCCGGTGCAAATCCTAGGAAAGATGATATGTATTTTCCGGTTCCTCTCGGATACTTCTCACTGGTTGCTGTCTTGCCGCCAATCCGGTATCCCTCGATCTGCGCCTTGCTGCCTCCGCCTTCTGCCACAACAGACTCCAACAGATCACGCATTGTCGCCGATGTTTCACTACCGACCGCCCCTTGGGTGACCGGATATTGAAGCTCCGTCATAACCTGACTCTCCGCATCCACCACCTTCATACCGATATGTGGTGTGATCTTATTCCCACCATTTATAACGGTTGCTGCAGCAGTCACAAACTGGATCGGTGATATCTGAAAGGACTGTCCAAATGACATCGTTGCCAGTTCTACCGGTCCGATATCGGAAAGCTTATGCATAATGGAATTTGCCTCACCCGGAAGATCGATCCCGGTTTTCTGAAACAATCCAAGCTTCTGATAGGTCTGATACAGATTCGTGGCTCCTGTCCGTTCTCCGATCGTCATAAATGCCGGATTGCAGGAATTCATCAGTGCATGCCGGAAGTCCTCCGAACCATGTCCTGTCGTCTTATGGCACCGGATCCTGCGATCCTCCACGATCTTATATCCCGGACAGTAAAAGGTATCCGATAAGGATACGGTTCCAGCCTCAAGGGCTGCTGTCGCTGTCACGATCTTAAAGGTCGATCCCGGTTCGTACGTATCACTGACTGTAAAATTACGCCACATATTGTTTAACGCATCCATCTTCTCACCGTCAGTCATGCTCTCGTATCCAGCCAGATCCGTGTTCAACTGAAATGGCTGGTTCAGATCATATTCCGGCACATCAACCATGGCATAGATCTCTCCATTCTGCGGATTCATAATGATCATTGCCACACGTTTTGCCTGCTTCTCTTCCATAACGGAAAGAGCCGCCTGTGTTGCATATTTTTGTATTGTCAAGTCCAGTGAAAGTACCAGGTCATCTCCCGGTACAGGACTTACTCTCGTTTCTTTTACATTTGGCAGTTCGATTCCCTTTGCATCCGTTACTGTATGAATGCTTCCGTCCTCTCCTGCCAGAATTTCATTATACCAGACCTCAAGGCCAACGATTCCCTGATTGTCTGCTCCTGTAAAGCCAAGAACCTTGGATGCAAGGCTTCCATAAGGATAATACCTTTTATAGTCCTCGTCAACCTTAATTCCGGCAACATTTAATTCCCGGATCTGATCTCCGGTTTCCTTCGCAACGTTTGTTGCGATCAATTCACGGGAGGATACCTTGGTTACTTTTTTGCGTATCTCCGCTTCTCCCTTATCCAGATATTCATTCAGAACCTGTATAACTGCTTCTTCATCCTCAATCTGGCTGTGGATGACCGATACGGAACAGACTGCTTTATTATCAGCCAGGATATTTCCATTTCTGTCGTATATCCTTCCTCTTGGTGCTTTGATGCTTCGTTCTCTTTCATGAAGCCCGGTTGCTGCACGATTATAATAATCCGCTTTTGCAACCATCAGATAAGCAAGTCTTCCCATCAGAAAAACCGCAGTCATTACGATCGCTATACATGTAAAATATATCTTTCTCCGATTATAACTATAAAGCTTCATTCTGCCCGCCGGATTTATTTATCCTTATATCTTATTACTTTTTCCGGACAAATATGCCTTTTCTGTCAGTCTGCCAGATATTCCCTTGTTTATTCATCCTGAACTTTGGCTTCTGTTGTTTCTTCGGAGGTTGTTTCTTCTGAAGTGCCATTTTCAGATACTGCTTCTGTTGTTCCCTCAGAGGTTACATTCTCTGAACCGGTATCTTCCGCTGTTGTATCTCCCTCTGCAGTGCTTCCTTCTTCTGTTGTTCCCTCGCCTGTTGAATCTTCTACATTGCCTTCAAATGGAGAGCTGATCGGCTCATCTTTTCCATTATACGTTACATCTTCATCACTGCTCTGATATACATTCATATATGGGAGCAGATCTTCCATGATCGCATGGAATAACAGTGCTCCGGCACCGGATGTAGACTGACTTTCTACATTTGGTTCGTCAACTGCAACATACAGCATGATCTGTGGATTCTCTACCGGTGAGAAACCGATAAAGGATAATACATAATTGCCCTGATTTCTAGGAATCTTTTCTGCTGTACCTGTCTTACCGCCGATCACCTCTACATCCTGAGGCGGAGTTGCCTCTCCGATGTGATAATAGTTCGTTGACTGCCACATGATACCATACTTGTCATTATCGCGGATAAAGATACTATAGTATTCAGATGAACCGATAATTTTCTGAAAGGCATCATACTTTAATGCTTCCTGAAACATCAAATAAATATCATATGCCGTTGTATAATGATTTTCGTCATGAAGACCATGCGGATTGGCAAAATGTGTCCCGGTTGCTCCAAGAGATGCCGCCTCTTCGTTCATCATATTGACAAAATTGTCAACGGTACCGCCGACATAGACAGCTAAAGACATGGCAGCATCGTTTCCGGAATTCAAAAGCAGACCGTATAAAAGCTGCTCAACGGTAAGCTGATCTCCCGGCTCGATCATACAGACGGAGGATCCGCTTTCAATATCCTGACATTCCTCTCCAACTGTTACGGTTTCATCCAGGCTGCAGTTTTTCAAAGTCACAAGAGCCGTCATGACTTTTGTGATACTTGCCGGATACATCTTGTTAAAAATATTCTGTGCATAGTCTACTTCCCCGGATGCCAGATCAAAAGAACCAGCTGCTCCTGAGGTAAGATTTAAGGAAGAATCGTCTTCTGTTCCATCTGATACACACAAATTTTCAGAAAAAGCAGCCGCTCTGTTGGCATTGAACTGAACTTTCTCTATACCAAAAACCGCATTGCTTTTGTCGTAAAGATTGGAAAGGTGAATCTCTCTGTTTTTGATCACTGTTACTACGGAAACGGAGCCGAGAACAAGTGCTATCACGATAAGAAACGAAATGCCAACCTTCATCAGGCTGATCTTATGTTCTTTTTTCGGCGGCTGTACCGGTGTGCGACGATTGCGTTCCCGTCTTGTATTTTTTCCTGTTGATTCCATTATTTGTACATCTCCCGCCATTCAAGATCTCCTCGGTCGAGGGATTTTATCAGCAGTTCTGCTGTTGCCAGATTGGTGGCAAGTGGAATATTATGCATGTCGCAGAGTCGAAAGATATTCTTCGTATCCGGCTCATGTGGTTTTGCTCCCATCGGGTTTCTCAGAAAAATCATAAGGTCAATCTGATTATTCTCAATCTGGGCTCCCATCTGGTGTTCTCCTCCCAGATGTCCGGCAAGAAATTTGTGGACGTTCAAATTGGTAACCTCCTCCACAAGTCTTCCTGTCGTTCCTGTTGCATATAATTCATTTTTACATAATATTCCTCTGTAGGCAATGCAGAAATTCTGCATCAGCTTCTTTTTGGAATCATGTGCAATAAGTCCTATATTCATAAATCAGACCTCCTTTGTATCTTCTCCATTTTAATATTTTCGTACCTGCAGTCCTATATTCAGAACCATGCCAATCCCAATGTAAAGACTGATCAGTGATGTCAGTCCGTAACTTACAAATGGCAGCGGCAGTCCGGTGTTCGGCATCAGGCCGGTCGCAACGCATATATTGATAAAACTCTGAAATGCAATCAAAGCCGCCATGCCGCAGCATATCAGCGTCCCTGAAACATCCCTTGCATTTTTCCCGACCATAATACACTCCAGTGCGATCAGAAATTCCAGTGCAACGATCAGACAGCAGCCTAAAAATCCAAGCTCTTCTCCTGCAACTGCAAAAATAAAGTCTGTCTGCGGTTCTGCGATAAAATTACCGTTCTTTACAGAATTGACATCACTGTTGTTCAGCCCTTTGCCATAAAGCTGGCCGGAACCAATTGCAATTTTAGAGTTTGTCTGCTGATAAGAAATGTCAGGATATTTTTCAGGCTGAAGCCACCCCATAATTCGATCGTGCTGATACCCCTTCAGAATCTTCTGATCCGGCTGTGTCACAAGCATCGCTCCGATGACTACAAGCGGTATGCATATCAGTATCATACCACCGATTATTTTAGAACTCAAGCCTGCAATAAAATATATTGTGCAGAAAATCAGAAGCACAACGATACTGGTAGACAAATCCGGCTGTTTATAAATAAGGAACCATGGGATCGCCACCAGTCCGACAGCTTTTAAAATAGTCTGCGGTTTATTGAGATCCTCTTCATGCTTCATGAAAAAACGAGTAAAAAAGATGATTACCACAATCTTCATGATATCAGATGGCTGAAAGCTAAAACCGCCAAAGTCAATCCAACGCTTTGCACCGTTTACCTCTGTTCCGAAGAAACGTACTGCGATCAGAAGCACCAGACCGCCAATATAGTAGATCCAGTAAAAATTGCTGATCCACAAATAATCCATCAAAGACACCATGATCATAAAAACAATTCCGACGCCCATACCGATCATCTGTTTCATCTGATAACTGCCATTCGCACTGCCGATCACCATGATACCGATTACTGACAGGATCAAAACCCAAAGAACCAGTCTGAATTTATAATCTTTCAATTTGTATTGTCTTAACATCTTTAACCCCTTGCTTTACTTCTCTTTTGATATCCATGCGGATACTGACATCCGCATTTTCAATATTCAGGTACTTTTCGATCACTTTTCTTATGTCACGTTTCAGATATTTTACCGTATCTTCCGGGCAGTCCAGGCGATCCATATAAAGAATGGAAGCCATCCTCTGTCTGGCAAGTACAGCAGATCTCTGTGGAAAACAGAAAAGAAATCGTTTCAATCTAACTTACTCCCTTCTTCCTCTTTTCAGCAGCTCGCCAAGATGTCTCCAGAATCCATCCCTCTGTTCAAAATCCATAAGTGGAACCGCTTCACCATATATCCGGCGACAAATATTGGAAAATGCCTGTCCGGCCAGACTTTCCGATGCAGCAAGTGCTTCGCCCTGATTAGTCGCGATCACTACGCTGTCATCATCCGGAATCGCCCCGAGAAGATTTACGGAAAGAATCTCGACAACATCTTCCACAGACATCATATCACCACGCTTTACCATGCCCATCCGCAGCCGGTTGATAATAAGATCAATGCGATCGATCTCATTTGCTTCCAGAAGACCTATGATCCTGTCTGCATCACGGATAGCGGAAACTTCCGGCGTAGTCACTACGATCGCCCTTTTTGCACCTGCGATCGCATTGAAAAATCCCTGCTCGATCCCAGCCGGACAGTCTAAAAGGATAAAATCAAACTTTTCCTGAAGATCATCCGTAAGCTTCTTCATTTGCTGCGGAGTCACCGCGGATTTATCTCTTGTCTGAGCAGCCGGCAGAAGAAACAGACTGGGATTGTTTTTATCCCGAATCAACGCCTGCTTCAGCCTGCAGTTTCCTTCGATCACATCAACCAGATTGTAAACAATCCGGTTTTCCAGTCCCATAACAACATCCAGATTGCGAAGGCCAATGTCTGTATCGATCAGAACGACTCGTCCGCCGAGCATAGACAGCCCTGCTCCGAGATTCGCAGTCACCGTTGTTTTTCCGACACCGCCTTTTCCGGAAGTTACCACAATAATCTCACTCATTACACATTCCTCCATAAATCTTTTCAAGTCGAACTTGTGATTGTCCCACAGCCTTTTCAACGAAAATGATCTGTTCCGGCGTTTTGGCCGTTTGTCCTGTGTACATTGTGAACTGCTTTGTGTCTTCACAGTTATTTTTAGATTTCTTCTGCTGACCCATAAACGGCATCCCATGTATCTTGGCTCATAGGTTCCACATGGATATGATTTTCTTTTATATAAGCAATTTTCGGTTCCGGCTTGTATTCTGTCTGATCCGAATATTTGGTGATTGCACTGCGTGCAGCTTTGTCGGCAATACGGATCTGAACCGGTTTCATCACAAAGGCGGCAATAAAACAGTTGCGATCCCCCGTCGCTCCCGCGTAAACGCTGCCACGACAGGATCCGAGTATGACAATGTTGCTTTTTGACACAACTTTGGCACCAGAATGTACATCTCCAAGAATCACCACACTTGTCTCTGTTTCCAGGACTTCGCCATTTGAAAGAGTCCCTCGATAAAACAGGCCATCCACTTTTTCCTGCTCTTCCAGTGCCGCATTTAAAATCCTGCGGTAATGCTCCTGACTGACGGCGTCCTCATCCACCACACAGAGGATATGGATGCCGCAGTGATCTACGATCGTCTCGATCACCTGCCGTTCTTCTTCCCGGTTCAGTACTCTTCCACGGAATGTCACAGCCATTTTTGCATTTCTGAAAAAATTGGCAGATTCCTGAAATTTATCCGCAATGTCAAGAAGGAGTTCCTGAAACGGCATCTTGTCATCCAGGATAACGGTCAGGCCGTATTTATTACTCTTAATGATCACGGATTTACGGTTCATACGCTCGCCTCCCCAGACTGTTAGTCCGCAAAACTGTTACTTACATTTACATTTGCTGCAGTATTTGTAATAATATCGCTTTCATCTTTTAGTTTAAAGTAATAACTTACAATATCTTTTGCAACGGACGCCGCGTTCGTGGAAGAATAGCCGTTTGTAATACGCACTGCCATGGCAATTTCCGGTGTATCATACGGTGCATAGCCGATAAAGAGTGCATGGTTTGGTTTGTCCTGATTCTCCTGTGCAGTACCTGTCTTTCCGGCCATATTGAAAGAACTCTTTATGTCCGTAAATGCGGCGTTACTCTGATAAACTCCATTCATACCGGAATGAATCACATCCCAGAGATCCGACGAAAGATCCACAGTGCTGTGCACAACCGGCTCCGGCTCTTCCAGCGTATTATTATCGCTGTCTGTGATACGGTCAAGCAAAGTCAGATCATAACAGGTTCCATTGTTTGCGATCGTTGCCGCATAACGTGAAAGCTGGCTGGTCGTAAAGGTATTGCCTGCCTGTCCCATTGCAGTTCTGGCACCATCCGCAGTGGAAACATGCGGTGCTGTCTCATCTATTTCAATGCCCGTATTGGCATCAAAACCATACATTGCAGCATACTTGGTAAGTGTACTGATCGCCTGTGCGTCATTATAAGTGGAAGACTGTACAACATTTCCATCCGCATCGGTCTCCGGTGTAAGATTGGTAAAATCCGAGGTCTTTCCAAGCATATAACCGACTGTATTGAAATAAAAGTTACAGGATTCCTTGATCGCCTGTGACAAAGTCAGAGGACCATGAGATCCGCTCTTATATCTTTCTGAATAGATCCAGCAGTTTACATCCGGAGGGATCAGCTGGAACTTTCCGGTACAGTTGATCGTATCATAAGCGCCTACAACACCTTCCATCACACCTGCAGTTGCCGCCACAATTTTAAACGTAGAACCAGGTGCTGTCACTTCCTGCGTTGCTTTATTATAGAACGGAGAAGATTTGTCGCTGTTCAGTTTATAGAAATAATCATCATCCATATTGTTTGCCAGACGATTGTTATCATAGCCCGGATATGTAACACATGCCAGAACATCGCCGTTGTCCGGATCGGTGATCACGGCTGAACCGGTACACGGCTCCAGTGCAAGCATTGCCGGTGTGATCTCAAGAGAATAAATCTTCGCCATGATAAAATCATAAGCCGAAACTGCTCCGTTTTCCAGAGCACTGTAATCTTCCTCATTCATCTTCAGAATACCCTGATCAAACAGTAGCAGACAGATATCCTTTCCGCTGATCTGATAATTCTGTATCATATATTTATATACCTGGCGGCTAAATGCATCACTCTTTGAAAGATAGTCCGTCACATAATCAGCAAGTGCAGCTGTGATTTCACTGGTGTCAAGGTATGTAGTATCGCTGTTTACTTTTGTGATATCGATCCAGTTCTTGGAGATCGCATAACTTAAAAACTCATTCAGACTGACGGATCCGTCATTGCTCCATTTTGTCCACATCTCGTCATTGGTATCGATCTTGTCTTTATCAAGGACTTCTGTTCCTTCGATCAGAACATCGTCCACAATAAAGCTTTCATATACCTGCATCTCCTCGGAAAGATCCTGATATGCCGTTGCTGAAGAGGATGTCATCTGACCCCGTATTTCAGAGAAAATCTCTTCTTCCCGACTCTGAAATTCACTGTAGATACGTTTTTCATTATCGCTTGCATCGTCAGAAGCCAGATGATCTGCATCCAGCACATTATTCTCAAAAAGGCTGTAATACACATCATAGATCGGGATCAGGATATCATCCTCTGATGAAATACTGTCTTTATCAAATTTCTCGGCATCAAAAATCTTATTGTATACAATTCCGGCAATATACTGCTCCAGAATCTTATATACTGCAATCTGAAGATTGCGGTCAATGGTAAGATGGATATCATTTCCGGCCTGCGGTGCAACTTCAGAATCTTCTTTCAATACTTTTCCAAGGTTATCCACATAAACCGTTTTTGTTCCGTTC
>OOCM01002402.1_pt1 | contig 12405 bp, 6 predicted proteins | sample 1671111 | NCBI WGS metagenome assembly OOCM01 (sample SAMN06348123, study PRJEB24527) | human gut metagenome | biome: human gut; feature: ankylosing spondylitis patient; material: feces | host: Homo sapiens | place: China | collected 2015-10 | reverse complement strand
CTTCGGCGACCGGACGCTGTTCTCCGACGTGAATCTGCTGGTAGAGGGCGGCGAGCGCATTGTCCTGCTGGGGGACAATGGCACCGGAAAATCCACCTTTATCAAGCGCTTCATGGAGCAGCTTGTGCTGCCGAACATCGAAAACGTCTATGAGCGCGAACGCGCCACCGACGAGCTGCCGCAGTCCGGCTCGGGCCGGACGATCATGACGGCGGAGCCGAAATTCGTCCCGAACGAGGCCGCCCGCATCAGCCCGGACGGAAAAACGACATTGCAGGTGCGGCTGATCGACTCTGTGGGCTACATGATCCCCGGCGCGGTCGGCGACACGGAGGACGGCAAGCCCCGCATGGTCACGACGCCCTGGGCCTCCGAGGAGCTTCCCATGGCACAGGCGGCGGAGCTTGGCACCAAAAAGGTCATGGAGGACCACAGCTCCATCGGCGTGGTCGTCACGACGGACGGAACGGTCACGGATATCCCGCGCGAGGATTACCGCGAGGCGGAAGCCCGCGCCATTGCGGATATGCAGAAGACGGGCAAGCCGTTCGTGGTCGTCGTCAATACGCAGGACGCGAAAAAGGGACAGGCGGACGCGATCTGCGCCCGTATCCGGGCCGAATACGGCGTGCAGGCGCTGACGATGGACTGCGCGGTGATGCAGACGCAGGATATTGCGCGGCTGCTCGAAGCGGTCATGTACGCGTTCCCGGTCGAGGAGCTGCGTTTCTTCCTGCCGAGCTGGGTGCGGGCGCTGCCGGACGATCACCCGGTCAAGGCCGCCCTGTATGACGCAATGCTTGACCGCGCCTCAAGGCTCACGAGCCTCAGCGAGGCGGAAAGCGTCATGGGGTCGCTGCGGGAGCTTGATCCGGTCGACGCGTTCCGCGTGCGGGAGGTCGATCTCGGAACCGGCACGGTCACCTGCGAACTGCATCTGCCGGAAACGCTGTTCTATGAGGAACTGTCCAAACAGGCGGGCGTGGAGATCGCGGACGACGAGGCGCTTATGCAGATGCTGCGGGAGCTTTCGCAGACGAAAAAGCTCTACGAAAAGGTACAGACCGCGCTCGAACAGGTCAAGGCGACCGGTTATGGCATCGTCATGCCGGGCGCAGAGGAATTGAAGCTCGAAAAGCCGGAAATCGTGAAGAAAAACGGCAATTACGCCGTCAAGCTGCGCGCGAGCGCACCGTCCATCCACATGTTGCGCGCGCAGATCGAGACGGAGATCAGCCCCATGGTCGGCGGCGAGCAGGAATCACAGCAGCTCATCGACTATCTGCTCGGCGAATATGAAGAGGACACCGATAAGCTCTGGCAGAGCAACATCTTCGGCAAATCGCTCTATGAGCTTGTCTCCGAGGGCGTCACGGCCAAGATCATGCGTATGCCGGACGACGCGCGGCAGAAGCTCACAAAGACCCTTGGCCGCATGATCAACGAAAACACCGGCGGGATGATCTGCATTCTGCTGTGAATACCCGCAGCGCCCCCTGTCATGCTGTGACATGACAGGGGGCGCTGGTGCGTGCTGATATTGTCTGTGCGTCCGGCGCGGTTACGCCAGCTTGTATTTTTCCTCAAACGTGTTGTACTGCATCAAGAATTCATTGCTGCCGGATTTGACGTCGCCGAGGTACTTGTGCAGATCGATGCGCTCGTTCTTCATGTCGAGCAGGCAGCCTGCGATGTTCGAGCAGTGGTCGGCCACGCGTTCCAGATTTGTCAGCAGATCGGACAGTACGAAACCTGCGGCCAGCGAGCATTCGCCGCGCTGGAGACGGGCGATGTGATTCGTACGCAGCTTGTCCTTCAGCTTGTCGATGACCTGCTCCAGCGGCTCGACCTGCCGCGCAAGTGTCAGATCGTCCTGCAAAAATGCCCGGCTTGTGAGATCAACGATCTCGCTCACGGCGTTCAGCATCGTCTGAAGTTCTTTTTTTGCAGAGTCCGTGAACGAAACGCCCTTTTCCTTCAGCTCCTCCGCCGATTCGATAATATTGACGGCGTGGTCTGCAATGCGCTCAAAATCGCCGATCAGATGCAGCAGCTTCGACGATTCCACGCTGTCCTGCTCGCTCATCGGCTGCGTGGCCAGATGTACGAGGAAGGTTCCCAGCGTGTCCTCATAGCGGTCGGTATCGTCCTCCCGCTGCCGGACGGAGGCGGCCAGTTCCGGCGTAAAGCCGAGCACGGCCTGTAAGCTCTCATGCAGCGCAAGCTCGGAGTCCGCAGCCATGCGCTTGGCCAGCTCCTCGCTCTTGACGAGCGCAATGGCGGGCGTTGCAAACAGGCGCTCGTCCAGAACAGTTGCGGTGTCGGTGCTGCGGCCATCCGGGATGATCCGGTACGACAGCTTTTCCAGCAGTCCGCAGCACGGCAGCAGCATCAGCGTGCAGAGCAGATTGAAGATCGAGTGAATGAGTGCGATATGGAACGTATCGATAGCGGTCGAGACGAACGCAAAGCGGAAAATCGCGTTTGCAGCCTCAAACAGCGCCAGCCAGACGACTGTGCCGATGATATTGAAGCTCAGATGCACGACGGCTGCGCGCCGCGCGTTCTTGTTCGTGCCGACGGAGGACAGCATGGCCGTCACGCACGTGCCGATGTTCTGTCCCATGATAATGGGGATCGCCGCGCCGTAGCTGACAGCCCCGGTCGAGGACAGCGCCTGCAGAATACCGACCGACGCGGACGAGGACTGCACAATGCCCGTCAGAATCGCGCCAGCCAGAACGCCCAGAATGGGATTCGAGAACAACAGGAAGAATTTCGTGAAGTTCGGGTCGTCCCGCAGCCCGGAGACGGAGCCGGACAGCGATTCCATGCCGAACATCAGCGTCGCGAAGCCAAGAAGGATCAGGCCCGTGTCCTTTTTCTTGCCCTTTGCGGTCAGATACAGAATAATGCCGATCACAGCCAGCACCGGCGTGAACGACGACGGCTTCAACAGCTGCACGAACAGGCTGTCTCCGCTGATGCCGGACAGCGACAGCAGCCACGCTGTCACAGTCGTGCCGATATTCGCGCCCATGATAACAGGAATGGACTGCTTGAGGCTCAAAAGCCCCGAATTGACAAAGCCCACAACCATGACTGTCGTAGCCGAAGAAGACTGAATGACTGCCGTGACGGCAAGACCCGTCAGAAGTCCGGAAAATTTACCGTTTGTCAGCTTCGCCAGAATGGCCTTCAAGGACCCGCCCGCGCGCTTTTCCAGCGCCGTGCCCATCACACTCATGCCGAACAGGAACAAACTCAGCGAGCCGAGCAATGTTAAAAAGTTAAAAATCGTCATATCCGCACAGACCTCTTTCCAAATTCGTTTTATCTGATATAAATATAGAAAGAGAATGTCAAATGCGCGTCCAGAATTACGTTAAATCTTCGTGATATTTCCCGCAGAATCTTAAATCCAAATCAATTCCCGGTTAAACCGCCGCCTTTGCTCCGGTTGATTTTCCCAACCTGGCACGATATAATAAAATAACAAACAAAAAACGGGGGCCTTGAAATGAAAAAACACATCACACGGCTGCTCTTTGCGGCGCTTCTGCTGCTTGCACTGTGCATCGGCGCGTCGGCGGCGGGGGCGAGCGGGAAGTGCGGCCCGTCTGCCTACTGGTCATTTGACAGCAGCACCGGCACGCTGACCATCTCCGGCAGCGGCGCGATGAACGATTGTGTATTCCAGTGGGGCGATCCCGATCCACGCCCGTGGAGTGCATATCTAAGCGAGATCAAAACCGTTGTGATCGGGGATTCGATTACGAAAATCGGGAAAGAGTCATTTTCCAGCTTATCCTGCACTACAGTCAGGATTGGAAAAAATGTGCAGGTGATCGGTGAGAATGCATTTATGAATTGTACAAGCCTGACCGGCGATCTTGTGATCCCGGACAGCGTGACCACGATCGACAGATGGGCCTTTTTCGGCAGCGTGATATCAAACGGCACTCTGACGCTTGGAAAGGGCTTGCGGACGATCGGCGAACGTGCATTTACCGATTGCTCCTTCTCCGGCGGTCTGACCATCCCGGAGGGCGTCACAGAGATCGCGGAGGGCGCGTTTTGCTCCAGCAGCAAATACAGCGGTTCGCCCGCGCACGGCAAGATCACCGGCACCCTGACGCTGCCGTCGACGCTGAAAACGATCGGCGCATATGCGTTCGCGTATGAGGGCTTTTCCGGAGAGCTTCTGATCCCGGACGGTGTGACGTGCATTGGCTCGAACGCCTTTGCCGAATGCGACGGCTTTGGCGGGACGCTATCCCTGCCGGACAGCGTCAAAACGGTGGGGGAATGGGCGTTTTATCAGTGCGAGGGCTTTACCGGCCTGAAGCTTCCTGCCGGACTGACCAAAATTGAAAAGCTGTCGTTTGCATTTATGGCTGGCTTGAAAACAGAGGTCGCGATTCCGGAGGGCGTGACGGAGATCGGCGAAGGCGCGTTCGAGTGTTCTTATATGCCGTCCGTCCGCTTGCCGTCCACGCTGAAGAAAATCGAAAAACAGGCGTTCATGCATGCGCATAACCTGACAAAAATTACGCTGCCGGATGGACTGGAAACGATTGGAGACGAAGCGTTTGACGGCTGCCGTTTTAAAAAGGCAATCGTCCTTCCCGCCAGCATCAAATCGATTGGAAAAAAGGCGTTCTATGGATATTCCTATTATGGAAGCGGTACGCTCGGCGCGTATTTCCTCGGCGCAGCGCCCCAGATTGTCGGGACGCTGAACGCCAACTGCTCGTTCCCGTCGGATTGGACGCTCTTTTACCTGCCCGGCACGTCCGGCTGGACGGGCGATACCTATGCTGGCTACAAGATTGCCCTGTGGGACGGCGAAACGCGCTGGGACAACCTGCGTACGAGTAAGTTTGGATACGGTTGGGATAACAAGGGGAACGAGATCGAAACGTCATGGAGCGTCAACACGGACACCGGAAAGGTCACTCTGACCGACGATCTGAACGAGGGCTGCGTCGTCGCAGTCTCCTATGACGCGGAGGGCCGCGTCACGAGCATCGGCGTCCTGCGCACCAAAAAGGATTTCGTGATACTCAATTTGCAGGACACCTGCCGCCTGTTCCTCCTGAACGCATCCTCCGTCCCGCGTCTGGACACGCCGGTCACCATCAACTACTATATCCCCTGAGGCGCACCCAAAGCCTCCCCTTGTCGTGCCCCGCACGATAAGGGGAGGCGGCATTTGCGTCAGCCCGCCCCGTCTCCCGGAAATTCTGAAGAAACATTTTACAAAATCCCCGGAAATAAAGCAGCCAGCATCTTGCAATTGCGGCACAGTTCGTATATAATTATTCTACGAATACTAGGGGTAGTGTAGACTCTTGCAGCACCCTGTTACAATTTCACCCCGATTGTACGTCCGACCGAGATGAGGAGGAATGCGAAGAATGAAACGCAACCGAATATTGGCCATAGGCATCGCACTGCTGCTGGCGGTGCAGCTGCTGACGCCGCTTGCCTGCGCGGCAGGCGCGACGCTCAAGCTCACAGCCCCGGACAAGCTGCCGGACGTTGGACAGACCTTTACCGTCACGGCGGAGCTGACCGGCAACACAGGTCTTGCCGCCGTGCAGCTCAGTCTGGGCTACGATGATTCCGTTGTCGAATGCACGGGCATTGAAAACGGCGCGCTCGTTGCCGGTATGCTCGCCGCGAGCAACCCGTACGCAACGCGTGACGGCGTCGGCGCGATCCTCGCAGCGGCGACCACCACCGCCGTCAAGACCGATGGCAGCCTCGCCGTGTTTACCTTCCGCGTCAAGGCGGCGGGCGACGCGAAGCTGACCCTTGCCGATGCGCTCCTGTCCGACACGGACGGCAAGGCGCTCCCGCTTTCCTATTCGCTCCCGGCGCTGATCGCGCAGGGCAGCACCGGCTCCGGTTCCACCGGCGAAACGCCGGGCGCGGACGATAAAAAGTCCGACGACGACAAGAAATCCGAAGACGACAAAACGGCTGAGGACGACAAGAAGTCCGAAGAGGAGCAGCCCGCAGACACCACGCAGGAGGAAGTCAAAGCTGGCTCCTTCCGCGACGTGACCAGCGCGCACTGGGCCTTCGCCTCGGTCGAACGCGCGGCGGAACTGGGCCTTGTCACGGGCTATTCCGACGGTACCTTCCGTCCCGACGCCGCCGTGACCCGCGCACAGTTCGTTCTCATGCTCTGGCGTATGTGCGGCGAGCCCGCTGCGGCCAAGGCGGCCTCGTTTGCAGACGCCAGCGCGGACTGGTATCAGGACGCACTGAGCTGGGCCGTGGAAAAAGGCTATGTGAACGGCCTGTCCGACACCCGCTTCGGCCCCGACGCACCCATCACGCGCCAGCAGGCCATGGCCATCCTCTTCCGCCTGAACGGCGGGCAGAGCGGCACAGAGCTGACGCTGACCGGCATCTATGAGCAGACCTTCGCCGACAGCACGACCATCGCCGCCTGGGCGAAGGACGCGACCTGGTGGGCGGTCTACCACGAGCTTGTTTCCGGCGTCGGCGGCAGCCGCATCGCGCCGGAGGCCAACGCGTCCCGCGCACAGATCGCGGCGATCCTGCTGCGGTATGCGGATCAATTTATGACAATGGAGGAAGCGGCATGAAAAGAAGAATGCTTGCGCTGCTGCTCGCAGTGCTGACACTCACGATGCTCACCGCAGCCGCGTTTGCGGAAGACACGGAAGTCCTCGGCGTCTATAATGTGACCGGCCCCCTGACCGTGACGAACGGCACGAAGGACGGCGGCTTCTACGCAGGCGCGGACACGTTCGAGCTGAACTGCACCGGCCTGACCGGTGAGTATTCCCTCGTCCTGCTCCTCGCGGGCGACAGCGCCGTCCCCACAGAAGGCAACATCCAGTACATCGACCAGACGAGCGTGGAGGCTGGCAAGGTGACATTCACCCTCAAGCCCAAGGCCCTGACGGAGGGTACATACAACGTCTACATCAGCACGACCGACAAGGCGCTCAAGAAGGTCGCATCGTTCAAGTACGGCGAGAAGCCGGAATACACGTTGGGCGATGTGAATGGGGATGGAAAAGTTTCTGCATACGATGCTTCTATGATTTTGCAGCATACTGTCGGCCTTATAGATCTTGCAGGAGTTGCGGCAGCAGATGTGAATAAAGACGGAAAGATTTCTGCATATGACGCATCAATGATTTTGCAGTATACAGTTGGATTAATCACGCTTGATTGAGGAGGAAAAAATGAAGAGACTATTTGCACTGCTTCTGGTGGTGGCCATGCTGCTCTCGCTGTGTGTGCTTCCAATCAGTGCAGCTGAGCAATCGAAAATGTCGGTTGCATCTTTTACTACATTTACAGTTGACGAAGACGGCTATGTTGTGTATGGTGCTCCCAAAACAACTCCGTATGAAAAAGACGATCTTGTCGCGGTGAAAGCAACGTTCCATAACGCAGAAGCTGAGACAATCAAACTCATGAGCATTGAAATGGTCATGGAGTATGATAGTTCCGTGCTGGAGCCGTATACATGGGAGTTTGAGGGAGATACTTATGGTATAGCTGTTTTTGCAGATTCCTTCAAAATGGAAGCTGCTGCAAGCGTAATTGCAGAAGGTAAATCAAAAATCAGCGGTGCTTCCAGCAGAGGCGTGAGCGTGACGGCTGGCGCAACGATTGATGTTGCATATTATCTGTTTAAGGTTAAAAATGATATTGAGTCCGGAGACGCTGCGTTTACTCTGAAGATTGACGAACTTACAAAAAAGGGTGCAGTCGCGGGCGAGGCAGATGACATTAAGGACTCTGTTGCTATAGAAGAGAATACCATGCCGGTAAGCGGTAAGGCACCTACTATTGGCAGCACCTCCGTCGATAAGTCTGAAGTCGCATACGGCAGCGACGAAGTGCTCACTCTGGGTGCAACGTCTACCTCCAACAAGGACATCACCAGCTTCGTCACCTTCAAGGTGAAGGATGCAGAAGGCAACGACGCTGCTGGCTTCGTTGTCAACAACGGCAATGAACTGAATGTTGCTGCAGCAGATGCTGGTACCTATACTGTCACTGCTGAGCCGAATGGAAACAACTGCATAGTCGATGAGAGCGTGACTGTTCAGAACGCAACCTTCACGATTACCAAGCGGGAGATCACCGCGCCCGTGGTAGCCATCACCAACTTCGTCAAGGGCCAGAGAATTTTTGACCTGAAGGTCGAGACGACGACCCCCGGCCTGAATGTGAACTATACCTGCTATGAGGGTACGGATACCAGTGGCAATCCTCTTGGTAGCAGCGAGAAGTTCAAGGCAGACACGTTCTACACCATCGTGATCAGTCTGGAAGCAGCGACGAACTATGTCATCGACAACACGCAGACACTGAGCGTCACGGTCAACGACGGCGCAGTCCAGCAGGCTGCGATCACGCCGAGTATGTTTGCAGGCGCTTACGAAGCCTCTGTGACAGTCCAGACTGCTGGCAAGGATACCCTCGCAGTGCTTCTGACTCCCGGCACTACGCCCAATGCGCACTATGGCATGAAGCTCAGCGACCTCAGCTTCACCGGCGGCACGGTAATCGTTGCCGGTGATGTAAGCAAAACGCCGGTCGACGGCCACTTCGAATGGGTAAATCCGAACGAAGACGTCGGCGACCCGACCGTTTACGACGGCACACCTGAGCCGTACGGCAGAGCATTCGCGGCAAAGTTTGTCCCGACTGACAGCGAGAACTATGCCGAGCTTTCGCTCAACGTTCGGGTGCATGTCCATAAGGCCACATTTTCTATTTCCGGTATTAACAGCTGGGACTACACAGAAGCCTTCCAGTATGACGGCAATGAGCACAAGGTCGAACTGGTAATTCCGGCAGACCTGCAGGGCAGGATCAAGGTTGAATACGAAAACAACACAGCGACGGATGTTGGCACACGCACCGCGACAGCCACGATCAGCGCATTGGACGATGCGCATTATGCGATCTACGAGTCGGACTGCACGCGCACGCTGACTTGGCAGATCAATGCAGCCACGCCGGAAGGCTACACGGCAGATATTGTGAAAGAAGTTCTCGTCGGTGATGTGCAGACCATCACGGTCACTGCCAACGACTTCAACCTTCCCGCAGGCGGCCGTCTCGGTTCCCCGACTCTCGTGTCGGATAGTACGTCTCTGGTTACGTCTTGGGGCCTGACCAGCAACGACGGCGTGGCCTACGACCTGCGCGCGACGACAGCCGACGATGCAGACACGACCGAAGCGAAGTACCTGATGGTCTATCGCAACAGGAACTACACAGATGTTACTGTAACGGTTACGATCAAGGTCATCGCCAAGACCGCCGATACGGAAACCATGAAATTCACCGTTGCCGATGCTGTGTACGGCGCAGGCGTTTCTCCGGTTTTCACCAGCCTGCCTGCTGGCGTTACTGCTGACATGGTAACCGTTTCGTACACCGGCAGCGAAGGGACGTACACTGCGGCTACCATCGCGGCTGCGCCCGTCGGCGATTACACCGCAAACGCGAAATATGAAACCAGCGACACGATCTACACGGCTTCTGCAAGCTTCAAAATCACCCCCAAGGGCCTGACTGTCAGCGTTTCGCATGACCCCATCACCTACGGCGATGCAGCTCCGGAGAACGGCTACAAGGTTACCATTGAGGGCCTTGTAAACGGCGAAGAAGTTACGTACACCGTTGGCACGGAATACAAGAAGGGCGACAAAGTTGGCAACTATAAGTTCACCTTCGAACTGAATACCGCGGTAAAGAATTATAAGATCGATACCGTTACCGGTGCGCTTGTTGTCAACCCGAAGTCCATTGCCGCACCCTCTGTCACGATCAATAACCCGACCGACAAGACCTATACAGGTTCTCCCTGCGTGCAGGGCGTTTCCGTCAAGGATTCCGAAGCAAAGCTTACAGTCGATGATATTTCCGTCACATACGAAAATAACATCAATGTCGGCACGGCGACCATCATCTACACCGGTAAGAACAATTACACCGGTGAGATCAGAAAGAACTTCAAGATCACGGAAGCTTCCATCACGGACGACATGATCGCGAATATTCCCAGCGTGACCTACAACACCAGGGCCCATACCCCCGATGTGACTGTCACGTTTAACGGCAGCACGCTCGAGGCTGGCAAGGATTACGGCGTTGCGTACACCAACAACATCAACGCCGGTACCGCCACCGTTACCGTCACCGGCAAGGGCAACTTCACCGGCACGGCCAGCAAGGACTTCGCCATCGTGCAGGCCTACCTGAGCGTGGAAAATCAGACCGTCACGCACTTCCGCACCGAGACGGATGCAAAGTCCTACGCAGTTCCGGCCGATATGTTCCTCGCTGACGAGAAAGAAACCGGCTTTACCATCACGGTCACCGATTACGCCGGCGACGAGATCTTCACGACTGCCCCGGCTGTCGATGGCACCAATGTCAACTATCAGCTGAACGGCACAGTGGGTACGGCGTTCGTTGAAGTCAAGGTCAAGCCTGATTCGTCGAACTATGCAAATGCATCCTTTACGCTGACCTTCGTGGTCAATGACAAAGAGAACGTCTCCGGCAGCATCTCCTTCCCGGATGGCTCCGCTGTCTACACCGGTACTGGCATCAAGTACGAGAATGCGACCATTTCCGGCCATTCCGGCACGCTGCGCTACGGCTACACGCCCAACGCCTCGACCGGCGCTTCGCTTGACGCCTCCGGCCTCCCGCTGACCGTCGGCACCTACACCGTCGCCGTGACCTTCAACAGCGACGCCAGCTTCGGCTACAAGACCGCGACCTTCACCATCACCAAGGCGACCCCGACCGGCACGCCCGGCTACACAAAGCTCGAAACGAGCGGCAAGACCCTTGCCGACGCCAAGCTCACCGTCGGCACCATCCGCCCGGCCGGCACCATCGCATGGGATCTGCCCCTCACGACCGTACTTGAGGACGGCAAGGCATACGCGTGGACGTTCACCCCGAACGACACGCACAACTACACCATCCTCACCGGCACGCTCGTTCCCTATGTCGACGACGGCATGGACTATATCCCCGGCGTGATCGGCGGCAATACGGGCAGCTTCAACTTCCATGACGTGAGCCGCCTTGACTACTTCTACGACGCTGTCAAGTGGGCCGCAGAAAACGGCATCGCCTCCGGCACGGGCCGCTACACCTTCTCGCCCAACGCCGTCTGCACCCGCGCACAGACCGTCACCTTCCTCTGGCGCGCAGCCGGTTCCCCGCTGCCCAGATACCGCGTCTGCCCGTTCACCGATGTGAACCCGCGCGACTACTACTATGACGCAGTCCTCTGGGCCGTTGAGCAGGGCATCACCACCGGCCTCAATGCCACCACCTTCGGGCCTGACGTAACGGTCACCCGCGGCCAGGTCGCAACGTTCCTCTACCGCGCCGCCTCCGCCGCCAAGCCCAACACGTTCAGCCCCTTCACGGATGTCAAGACCACGGCGTACAACTACGACGCCATCCTCTGGGCCTATGACAACCGCATCACCACCGGCACCAGCGACACGACCTTCAGCCCGGACGCCTACTGCACCCGCGCCCAGATCGTGACCTTCCTGTATCGCACCATGAAGTAACTTCATACGCAAGCAGCGGGAGACCTTACACGAGGTCTCCCGCTGTTTTTTTCTGCCCGGCCGGGGGCGGTTTACAGGGACCGACTCATCCGACTTTTGCAAAATGCGCCTAAGCGCCTCATAATCCACCGTCTGGCAAGATCAAAGTAACCGTCAAAGCTAACGGCGTATAGACTCCTATGGGATAATAGTGGTGGGACGTTTCGCAACGTTCCACCACTATTAACGTCAGGGTGGATACGCCATGACATCCATAGAGTTGAAGCATCAGGCACGGCTGCAGGAATGGGCGGGAGCCATTCGGGATTGCAGAAGCAGCGGATTGTCAGTCAGGCAGTGGTGCAGGGAGAGAGGAACCACACCAACTACATACTATCGCTGGGAACGTGAGCTATTGTCTGTTGCCAGTACAGCGAAGGCACTGTCTGAAACGCCTGCGGTTGCATTTGCAGAATTACCAGTACCGAAACAGGTGTGCTGCAACACAACGGAACGTTCCGCTACGCTGCGCATCGGCAAAGAACGATTACCTACTGTCAAGAGATGGTAGGTAAAAGACGTTCAATGCGGAAATGAAGAAACCGGAATTGGCCTTCAAGTGTTTTATCCGCTTTTTGCTGGCGCGGGCGGCGATGACCTGGGGCGTGGAACTGATGGCAGGAGCCTTTCGAGTATATCAATTCTATCGACAAGGGCGTATGGGGCGTGTTATAATCATGAAAAACGCGGCGAAGGGAGGCGGCGGAGGGGATGACAGACGAAGCATTATACCGCCGTTACCTCGGCGGAG
>OOCM01002387.1_pt1 | contig 12453 bp, 6 predicted proteins | sample 1671111 | NCBI WGS metagenome assembly OOCM01 (sample SAMN06348123, study PRJEB24527) | human gut metagenome | biome: human gut; feature: ankylosing spondylitis patient; material: feces | host: Homo sapiens | place: China | collected 2015-10 | reverse complement strand
GCGGAGGGGTCAAGACCCCTCCCTACAATGCAAACCTGAAAAGGGGGATGCCGTTAGGCCGCGGGCGGCATATATGCTGCCCCTACAAAGCGGCAGAAAGTCCACACGGCTTAATTTTATTAAGTTTACGCTTGCTAAACCAAATTTCTAAACGTTTTTCTCTTAATTTCCGTAAAATCTTCTGCTTCGGGATTGTAAAGCGGCGGCATCTATGGTATGATGCAGACAAGAACAAAGACGTTCCCACAAGGGGCCTGTGTGCCCTGTTGGGAGCGTCTTTTTTGTTTATCCCGCCCGCGCGGCAAATGTGCGACGCTGCGCGGTTTAACGTGATTGGGAAAGGAGCAAACGAGGTATGGAAAACTTTACCGAGCGCAAGACCCCCGCCGGGCTGTACAGCCCCCGGTTTGAGCATGACAACTGCGGCATCGGCGCTGTGGTGGACATCAAGGGGCGCAAGAGCCACAAAACCATTGACGACGCGCTGCAGATCGTGGAGCATCTGGAGCACCGCGCGGGCAAGGACGCCGAGGGCAAGACCGGCGACGGCGTCGGCATTCTGACGCAGATCAGCGACAAATTCTTCCAGAAGGCCGCTGCCGAGCAGGGGCTGACCCTGGGCGCAGAGCGGGAATATGGCATTGGCATGTTCTTTTTCCCGCAGGATGAGCTCAAGCGCAACCAAGCCAAGAAGCTGTTTGAGATCGTCTGCAAAAAGGAGGGTCTGCCCTTCTTAGGCTGGCGCGAGGTTCCCACCTGCCCCGAGGTGCTCGGCCACAAGGCCATTGCCTGCATGCCCAGCATCTGGCAGGGCTTTGTGGGCAAGCCGCAGCGCGTCGAGGCAGGCATTGCCTTTGACCGCCGCCTCTATGTGGCGCGCCGCGTGTTTGAGCAGTCCAGCCCCGACACCTACGTTTGCAGCCTGTCCAGCCGCACCATTGTCTATAAAGGTATGTTCCTCGTCAAGGAGCTGCGCCTGTTCTATCCCGATCTGCAGGACGCCGACTATGAATCCGCCATCGGCATGGTGCACAGCCGCTTCTCGACGAACACATCCCCGAGCTGGAACCGCGCCCACCCCAACCGCTTCATCCTGCACAACGGCGAGATCAACACGATCCGCGGCAACGTGGACACGATGCTTGCCCGCGAGGAAACCATCGGTTCCAACTATTTAAAGGACGATATGACGAAGGTTCTGCCCATCGTCAACCAGGGCGGCTCCGACTCTGCCCAGCTGGATAACACGCTGGAATTCATGGTCATGAACGGCATGGATCTGCCGCTGGCCGTCATGGTCACGATCCCCGAGCCGTGGGACAACAACAAGTCGATGGACCCGAAGAAGCGCGACTTCTACCAGTACTATGCCACGATGCTGGAGCCGTGGGACGGCCCCGCCAGCATCCTGTTCAGCGATGGCGACGTGATGGGCGCAGTGCTGGACCGCAACGGTCTGCGCCCGAGCCGCTACTACATCACGAAGGATGGCCGCCTGATCCTTTCCAGCGAGGTCGGCGTGCTCGACATTCCCGCCGACGAGGTCGTGCGCAAGGACCGTCTGCGCCCCGGCAAAATGCTGCTGGTGGATACCGTCAGGGGCGAGCTGGTGGACGACGAAAAGCTGAAGGCCGACTACGCCAGCCGCCAGCCCTACGGCGAGTGGCTCGACCGCAACCTTGTCAACCTGTCCAGCCTGAAGGTGCCCAACAAGAAGGTGCCCAGCTACACGAAGGATCAGCTTGTCCAGCTGCAGAAGGCGTTCGGCTACCGGTATGAGGACGTCTCCACGATCATTCTGCCGATGGCCAAGAACGGCGGCGAGCCCGCCGGGGCCATGGGCAGCGATACTCCGCTGGCCGTTTTGAGCCACACCCGCCCGAATCTGAGCGAGTATTTCAAGCAGATGTTTGCGCAGGTCACGAACCCGCCCATCGACGCGCTGCGCGAGAAGATCGTCACCTCGACCACTGTCTACGTCGGTGCGCAGGGCAATCTTCTGGAGGAGGACGCCGACAACTGCAAGGTCCTGAAAATCGAGAACCCGATCCTGACCGAGACCGACCTGCTCAAGATCAAGGCCATGGACGTGCCCGGCTTCAAGGTCGTGACGCTGTCCATCTGCTACTACAAGAACACCGACCTGGAAAAGGCCATTGAGCGCCTGTTTGTCGATGTGGACCGCGCCTACCGCGACGGCGCGAACATCCTGATTTTGTCGGACCGTGACATTGACGAGTACCACGTCGCCATTCCCAGCCTGCTGGCTGTGGGCGCGGTCAGCAAGTATCTGGTCCGCACCCGCAAGCGCACCGCCATGGCGCTGATTCTGGAAAGCGGCGAGCCGCGCCTGGTACACGACTTCGCCACGCTGCTGGGCTACGGCGCAGCTGCCATCAACCCGTATCTGGCGCAGGAGACTATCGGTGAGCTGATTTCCGACGGCCTTCTTGACAAGGACTACTACGCCGCTGTCAGCGACTACAACAAGGCCGTGCTGGCGGGCATTGTCAAAATCGCGTCCAAGATGGGCATTTCCACGATCCAGTCCTACGCGGGCAGCCAGATCTTTGAGGCGCTGGGCATCTCGAAAGAGGTCATCGACAAATACTTTACGAACACCGTCTCCCGCGTGGGCGGCATCACGATCCAGGACATCCAGAATGATCTGGAAGCCCGCCATCAGGAAGCATTCGACCCGCTGGGTCTGGACATCAACCGCGAACTGCCGAGCCTGGGTGCGCACAAATTCCGCGGCGGCCCCGCTGCCGAGCAGCACCTCTACAACCCGCAGACCATCCACCTTTTGCAGCAGGCCTGCTGGACCGGCAATTACGATACCTTCAAGCAGTACACCGCCGCCGCTGCCAATGAGAACGGCGACGCGATGCACCTGCGCAGCCTGCTGGACTTCAATTATCCCGAGCAGGGCGTGCCCCTCGACGAGGTCGAGAGCGTTGACTCCATCGTCAAGCGCTTCAAGACCGCGGCCATGAGCTACGGCGCACTGTCCGAGGAGGCCCACGAGTGCATGGCTATCGCCATGAACCGTCTGGGCGGCAAGTCCAACACCGGCGAGGGCGGCGAGGCCGAGGACCGCTACGGCACCGAGCGCAACTCCGCCATCAAGCAGGTGGCATCCGCCCGCTTCGGCGTGACAAGCAAGTATCTGGTCTCCGCCAGTGAGATCCAGATCAAGATGGCGCAGGGCGCGAAGCCCGGCGAGGGCGGCCAGCTGCCCGGCGGCAAGGTCTACCCGTGGGTCGCCAAGACCCGCAACTCGACCACCGGCGTCGGCCTGATCTCTCCCCCGCCCCACCACGATATTTACTCGATCGAGGACCTGGCGCAGCTGATCTACGATTTGAAGTGCTCCAACCGCAAGGCAGCCATCAATGTCAAGCTCGTCAGCGAGGCCGGTGTCGGCACGATTGCCGCGGGCGTTGCCAAGGCCGGTGCGGAGGTCATCCTGATTTCCGGCTTTGACGGCGGCACGGGCGCAGCCCCCCGCAACTCCATCCACAACGCAGGTCTGCCGTGGGAGCTGGGCATTGCCGAGGCACACCAGTGCCTGATCATGAACGGTCTGCGCAGCCGCGTCCGCATCGAGGCGGACAGCAAGCTGATGAGTGGCCGCGACGTTGCCATTGCCGCCCTGCTGGGTGCCGAGGAATTTGGCTTCGGCACCGGCCCGCTGGTGGCCATGGGCTGCGTCATGATGCGCGTCTGCAACCTTGACACCTGCCCCATGGGCATCTGCACCCAGAACCCCGAGCTGCGCAAGCGGTTCAAGGGCAAGCCCGAGTATATCATCAACTACCTGACCTTTGTGGCGCAGGAGCTGCGGGAGTACATGGCCAAGCTGGGCGTGCGCACCATCGACGAGCTGGTGGGCCGCACCGACCTGCTTCATGTCAAGCCCAGTGCTGCCGGCAGCCGTGCCGCCAAGATGAATCTGGACTGCATCCTGCACAACCCGGCCATTGCAAACAGCAACGTCCACTTTGTGCCTGCCGATACCTATGACTTCCACCTTGAGAACACCCTCGACATGAAGGTGCTGATGAAGAAGTTCAAGCTGGGCAGCAAGGCACCCCAGAGCGTCCGGCTGGAGGTCTCCAACACCGACCGCGCCCTGGGTGCCATCTTTGGCAGCGAGATCACCCGCAAGTACGGCAGCTCCCTGCCCGACGATGTCTACACCGCCGAGTGCACCGGCGCAGGCGGCCAGAGCTTTGGCGCGTTCATCCCCAAGGGCCTGACCCTCAGCCTGACCGGCGACTGCAACGACTACATGGGCAAGGGCCTGTCCGGCGGCAAGATCATCGTCCGCCCGCCCGAGGGCATCGGCTACAAGCCCGAGGAAAACATCATCACCGGCAATGTGGCCCTTTACGGTGCCACCAGCGGCAAGGCCTTCGTCTGCGGCGTGGCCGGTGAGCGCTTCTGCGTCCGCAACAGCGGCGCGACCGCCGTTGTGGAGGGCGTGGGTGACCACGGCTGTGAGTATATGACCGGCGGTACTGTCGTGGTCCTGGGCCAGACCGGCAAGAACTTCGCGGCCGGCATGACCGGCGGCGTGGCCTACGTTCTGGACGAGAACTGGGATTTCTACCAGCGGGTCAACAAGGAGACCGTGAGCCTGGAGCCTGTGGAGCACAAGTACGATGTTGCTGCCCTGAAGGAGCTCATCCGCGAGCATGTGGAAGCCACCGGCTCCCCCCGCGGCAAGGAGATCCTGGACAACTTCAGCGAGTACCTGCCCAAGTTCAAGAAAGTCCTCCCCTACGATTACGACCGGATGCTCCGGGTCATCGCCTCCATGGAGGAGCGCGGCCTGGACGGCGAACAGGCACAGATCGAAGCATTCTACGCTGTGCAGAAGAAGAAGTAAGGAGGGCTGGATCATGGGCAAGATCACTGGATTTATGGATTACACGCGCAAGACCAGCACGGATGTCCCGCCGCTGGAGCGCATTGAAAATTTCAACGAGTTTCACGTCTGGCTCTCCCGCGAGGAGCAGCAGACCCAGGCCGCCCGCTGCATGGACTGCGGCGTGCCCTTCTGCCAGGCCGGCATGATGATCGGCGGCATGGCATCGGGCTGCCCGCTGAACAACCTGATCCCCGAGTGGAACGACCTGGTCTATCAGGGCAAGTGGGAGCTGGCACTCCACCGCCTGCGCGCCACCAACCGCTTCCCGGAGTTCACCAGCCGGGTCTGTCCCGCCCTGTGCGAGGCCGCCTGCACCTGCGGTGATGTGACCGGCAGCAGCGTGACCGTGCGCGAGAACGAGCACGCCATCGTGGAAACGGGCTACGCCAAAGGCTGGCTCCACGCCGCCCCTCCCCCGGCCCGCACCGGCAAGAGCGTGGCCGTCATCGGCAGCGGCCCGGCCGGTCTTTCGGTGGCCGAGTACCTGAACATCCGGGGCCACGCCGTCACCGTGTTTGAGCGCGCCGACCGCGTGGGCGGCCTGTTGATGTACGGCATCCCCAACATGAAGCTGGACAAAGCCGTCATCGAGCGCCGCATCAGGATCATGCAGGCCGAGGGCGTGGAGTTCCGCACCAGCATGGATGTGGGCGGTGCGGTGGATGCCGAGAGCATCCTGAACAGCTACGATGCCGTGGTGCTCTGCTGTGGTGCCAAAAAGGCCCGTGACCTGAACGTTCCGGGCCGGGATGCCAACGGCGTGCACTTTGCCGTGGATTACCTCACCAGCGTGACAAAGAGCCTGCTGGACAGCAAATTTGCCGACGGCAGAGCCATTGATGCCAAGGGCAAGAACGTTCTGGTCATCGGCGGCGGCGACACCGGCAACGACTGCCAGGGCACGGCCCTGCGGCAGGGCTGCACTGATCTGGTGGCGCTGGAAATGATGCCGCAGCCCCCCAAGGAGCGTGCCGCCAGCAACCCCTGGCCCGAGTGGCCCCGGGTGCTCAAGGTGGACTACGGCCAGACCGAGTGCATGGAAAAGTTCGGCAAGGACCCCCGTGTCTACCAGACCACGGTCAAAGAATTCCTCAAGGACGATGCAGGCAGCCTGACCGCTGCCGTCATCTCCTACCTCAAGCCCGAGCGTGACCCCGAGACCGGCCGCACCAGCATGGTGCCCACCGGCGAGGAGTTCACCTACAACTGTGAGCTGGCCTTCATTGCCGCCGGTTTCGTGGGCTGTGAGAGCTATGTGGCCGATGCCTTCGGTGTCAGCCTGACCGGCCGCGGCTGTGTAGACACCGACCACTTCCGCACCAATGTGGACAAGGTGTTTGCCTGCGGCGATATGCGCCGGGGCCAGAGCCTTGTGGTCTGGGGCCTGCGCGAGGGCCGCGACTGCGCCGCTGAGGTAGACCGCTACCTCATGGGCTACACCAACCTGTAAGCCCGCATCCCGGCCATTACTGAACCATTCCCTTTCCTATCCTAAACAAGCGGAAAGCCCCATCGGTATTTTTCGTACCGATGGGGCTTTCTGCGTTATTTTCTTGGGGTTTCTCTCTTCGTGAAGGGGAGCGGGCGAACCCTCTCCGGGCAGTTGCCTTGCCCTCTCAGTCAAAGCCTGACAGCTTTGCCAACTCCCCCAGAGGGGGAGCTGTCGCCGCAGGCGACTGAGAGGTTGTACGAAGGATCACTTCATCTCTTTCACCCTATTCCACCCCCGGATCACTTCCCACCGGCCCACAGAAGCGTCTGCGGGCTTATCGGCGGAGATGAGCTGGCTTTCAACAGCCCAAGTCAGAGCCTTCTGCTCGTCGGTGGCATCCTCAGCCATCACAGCGGCAGGGGCGGGTTTGCCAGCTTCGGTCCAGAGGAGTTTTGCCAGTTCGGTGGTGTTCTGGGGGATAGCTGCACCGGCAGGCAGGACAGTGTTCAGGTACAGTTCCGTGCCGATCATGTAACCGGTATAACCCAGCACAGCCGTACCGGCACCGGCAACACCGATCATGGCAGCGGTACCCAGCACGCCGGGACCTTCGCTTTCAATGGTGGCATCCTGCGTCATGGCCTCGATGGTCACAGCCTGTGCAGGCATCTTGAAGGTCAGGGGGTTCTCCTTGACGTTCACATCCAGCTTCGCATCACTGTTAATGCTCCACAGGTCAAACACAATCGCATCGGTGGGGGCGGTGTATTTCACCGTCACTTCGGCATTTTCGGGAACTTTAGCCGTCAGGGTGCCGTCCTCTGCCTTTGCAATCTCCACTGCCTTGCCGTCAGCATCCTTCACGGTCACTTCGGCGTTCTTGACGGTCAGGTCGTACGTATCTTCCTTCTTGTCATTGTCCTTGTTGGTGTCATCCGGCTTGTTGTCGCCCGGCTTGTTGTCGCCCGGCTTGTTGTCGCCCGGCTTCGGGGGCAGGGTGCCGCCGTTGTTGGTCAGCTTGCTTTCGTCAAACTTACCGCCGGAGATCACACCGGTTTGCTCATTGGTCACAGCACCGGTAAAGTTGCCGTTGCCAATGGTTCCGTTGTTTTTCACCTTGCCGGAAAACGTACCATCGTTAATTGCGCCATTATTGGTCACTTCGCCGGAAAACGTACCATTTTCAATTTTACCATCGCTCTCGTTTGTCACGCCTCCAGAGAATTGAGTTGCCTTTTCTCCGGTCGTTGTGATTGTGCCCTTATTGGTCACTTCACCAGTTACGGTACCGCCGTTGGCGTTCAGGGTTCCGTTGTTTTCAATGGGAATGCTCAGGGTACTACCCGTACCACTGTCAATCAATGTCAGATTACCATGATTGATGATTTTCTTTTCGGCGTTTTTTCCAGCAACCTGCTTGCCCGTCAGATCAACAGTAACTGTAACGCCCTCGGGGATGGTCAATGTATTCTCCATGTCGTCCGGTGTCACATAGCTCAGGAATTTGAGCTGAGCATTCCCATGCGCTTTGTCTTGAATCGCTCTTAAGGTTGATTCATTCGGCCAACTGTGACCAATCAGTTTGACATACGCCTCATATTCTACCGCATTGCGTACACCAGCAGCGGAAGCATCTTCAATTCTTTTGAATTTTCCGCTTTCAATCTTTCCCGCAGACTCATTTACGACTGTTCCGGTAAACTCAGCACTCCCCGTTCCGGTAATCGTTCCACGGTTTTGGATTTTTCCGCTGACGGTAGCATCATTTACACGCAGCTGAACACCAGTATGAATGACCATATCATAGCGTTCACTGTTTGTAATGGTGCCGCCACTCAGTAAGATCTCTGTATTGCTACCAGAGGAAGTCCATAAACCATATCCTTTGTTGTTGTCGATGGTTCCTCCACTCATTATGAACTTGGACGTTCCACTCCGAGCAATCGAAACACCATCATTGCTGCAATTTTTGATTTCAGCCGAGTCGCTCATGGTAAAAGTACAGGTGTTCCCAGAGTCAGGATACATTTTTACGCCTGCACCTTCTGGTGCTGTACAATTTTCAATTGCGCCTCCGGTCATGTTGAAGGTGCCATCGCTCATGTACACACCGCCACCGCTTGTGCTTGCGGTAAAGCCCTGAATGGTGCCGCCACTGATCGTCAGGGCACTGCCGGAGCCTTCCATATGGATTGCTCCGCCGGAACCTGTTACCGTACCATTGCCCTGAATGACACCATTGCCCACACGATCCTTGATTTCCAGCGTTCCGCCATTGATGTTAAACGCTCTCTGGTTATTTGCCGCTGTAATGGTGTGGCCGTTCAGATCAATGCTCAGTTTTTTATTATTGATAGAGAGAGTGTCTGTTAACGTAATATTGCCGCTCAATTGGACATTTCCGCCGTTTTTAGCAGCAGCTGTCAGCCCCGTCAAATCTGAAACCGATGTAGCTGTACCGCTCGAAGTGCCGCCCGTTGCGTCCGACAGCGTTATCGCATCATCTCCCAGGGTTGTACCCCCCCCCCTACTGTTGCCAGAGCGGGTGCAGGCATTATGCTGACTGCCATACTGACTGCCAGTGCCATACTAATCAATCGTTTTTTCATCTGCAAAAGCCCCCTTATAAAAATATGTTCCGCAGATCTGCCCCGGCAGGAAAGCCGGACGCATCCGTTGCTTTTTTGTCCACGGTGGACAAATCATCAGCACCATTGTAACAAATTTTGGAGCATTTGGCAATGTTTTAAGGCAAATTGTCGAATATCCGGTAAAATGGCCTTTCAGCCTGCATTTCGTCCCGAGGAAGGCGGTGATTTCTCCTTGACTTTTGCACCTGTGCAGCACATAATAAGGTCGCGAATGTAAATTGGTGCGTATCCATGGTATCACCAAGCAGCAAGAAGCCCCATCGGTAGTGCCTATACCGACGGGGCTTCCTGCTTTGCTGGGGGTTAGTGCTTACCGGCCTTGAACCATCTGTCAAGCCACTTGCAAATGACAAACCCACACAGAAGCAGCAACAGCGCTCTGCCTTATCCGGCAGGCCGCTTTGCGTCAATCTTCTCTCTTCAATTCTTCTTGCAGCAGCCGTTTGAACAAAACCGGGTAATTACTTGCACCATGCACAATATGGTAAACGAACACAGTATCCACAATCAGCCGATAGACGCAGAGATACTGCCCGGCGATCACATAGCGATAGCCGCTTTTCAGCAGTTCGGCATCTCTTGGAAGCGAACCCGACAGCGGGAAACGTTCCAACCGCGAAAGAGAATCCAAGATTCGATCCGTGATCTTTCGGGCAGAATTCGGCCCTACCAGATTCATGTGAAGCTCTGCGATTGCTTCCAGTTCCCGCTGTGCCGACTCCAGAATTTCGATCTTAGCCACGACGATAGATCTCCTCCAGCCGTTTTCTGGAATCCTCCAGCGTGTAAGCCGGAGCACCAGCAAGCCTTCCCTGTTCCGCTGCTTCCAGCTTTGCCCGGAGTTTCAACGCCTCTTCCCGCTGTTCGAATGCTTCAATGCTCATTACAACAAGGTCACCCTCTCCATTCTTTGTAATGTAGATCGGCTCGCCCGCTCCGTGCGCCAGATTTGAAATGGAACCGTAGTCATTGCGAAGCGCCGTAGACGACTTGATGATCATAGTGCGCACCCCCTAAATGATTCTAATATAATTCTATCAGAATCATTCATTTTCTTCAAGCGTTCTCATCAAAAAACGGCCTGCCGGAGAGGGCAGGCCGCTTTGCGTCAATCCGTATCGTATTCGGTACCGGCCCCACCGGTCGGCGGCTCCGTCTGCGCGGCAGACGGTGTGGTACCGGCAGAAGGGGTTGTGGTCTCGGGCGGGGTGGCGGGCACCTCGGCCTCGACCTCTGCCGCCATATAGACGATGATGGTCGAGCCGACCTCCACCATGGCACCGGGCTCCTCACTGCAATAGGCCACACAGCCCGAAACATAGGAGCCATCGTTATAAATGGGATAGAAGCTCGCATTCAGCCCCACCTGCGCCAGCTGCTGCTCCGCGCCGTCCCGGGTAAAGCCTGCCACGTTGGGCATCTCCACCATCTGCGGGCCGCGGCTGACCACCAGATCGATGGTGCCGCCCTTTTCGATGACCTCCCCGGCTTCAGGGGTCTGGCGGATGATCTTGCCCTTTTCCACAGTATCACTGTATTCCATGGTCACATAGAACAGGTAATCTCCGGCATAGCTGTGGTTGTTGCGCACCTGCGAATCATAGTCCATCCCCACAAAGTCCGGGGCCAGATTCACCGGCTCTGTCACCAGCGAGCTGGCCGGTTCGGAGGCCGGGGTGGATTCCGCAGGCTTTGCGGTGTGCAGCCCCTGATTTACCAGCCCCCACACGATGAGCAATGTCAGGATGGCCAGCAGGATCAGGATGGCCGCCAGCAGGTTGCGCAGGCTGAGGATATGCTTTTTCCGTTCCTCTTCCTCGGTGGACTGAGGGCGCGGCGCGGCCTGCTGCAGGGTCTGGGTAAGCTCCGTGGTATACTCCTGGCTGCTCAGTGCCCGGAACAGCTGGGGCACGGTCTGGATGCGCTCGGCAGGCCTGAGCTGCAGGCCCATCCAGAGCACATCCGAAACATACTCCGGCACCGCCCGTTCCAGCGTGCGGGCGCGGGGGTTGGAGTCCGACACCAGCCGCTGTGCCGCAGGAACAGGGCTCTGCCCGCAGACCATCCGGTAGACCACGGCGGCAAGGCTGTATTCATCGGTGTAGCGGCCCTCAAATTCGGTGGTGGAATACTGTTCCGGTGCCGAGTAGCCCTCATACAGCTGCTCGTGCAGGCCGCTGCCCGCCGTGCGCAGCCCCACGGTGGCGTAGCCCGTCAGGCGTGCCCGGCCGTTTTCCAGCACCCGGATGTTTTCCGGGCAGATGCCCCGGTGCACCAGCCCCACCTGATGCATGGCCGCCACGCCGTCAAACACAGGCTGCAGCATATTGCGGGCCGTCTCGGCCGAAACAGGGCTGGGACGCTCATCCAGCCACTGCTGCAGCGGGATGCCGCCGGGATTCTCCATCACGGCGTAGACGGTGTTATTCTCCTCGAACACGTCCAGCACGGCCTCCAGACCGTTTGCGGGGGTGATGCGCTGGATGGAGCGGTAGAGATCGGCAAAGTCCATCCGGGTGGTCTTGAACAGCACCTCGCTGCCCAGCTTGGGCCGGAGCAGCGCGTCCGTGCCCCGCTCCGCCGACAGCGTCAGGGGCATATACTCCTTGATGGTCACCCGGAACCGCCCGGTGTTCTCCACGCCCCGGTACAGGATGCCCTCGCCGTCGATGCTCTGCATCTCGCCCACGGTATACCGCCCGGCCAGCAGCGTGCCCACCGACAGGCTGCCCGCCGGGTTGCGCCCGGCCAGTACCCCGCCGCAGTGCGGGCACACCGACACCCGGCTCTCCAGCTCGCCCATGCAGTACGGGCAGATGCGTTTTGCTTCCATGTGCGCCACCTCGTTTCTTCGTGGTCTGTTTCAGATTATTGTACCATATTTGCCCCCGCCGCGCAATCCGCAAAGCAAAAAAGCGCCGCCCTCTGAGTTTTTTCACAGGGGGCAGCGCTTTGATTTTCTATTACAGAGTCAGCAGGCGCAGATACACCTTATTCCGGCAGGTCCTCTTCGTTTTCGAGGCTGTGCCAGACGTTCTGGACATCGTCGTTGTCCTCCAGAGAGTCCAGCAGCTTGCCCATTGCCTTGAGCTGATCGGGGTCGGTCAGGCGGGTGGTGGTCATGGGGACCATGGCCAGGTCGTCGCTCAGGATCTCGTAGCCCTTCTCTTCCATGGCCTTGACCACAGCGGAGTAGTTCTCGGGATCGGTGGTGATCTCAGCAGCCTCTTCGCCTGCATCAAAATCCTCGGCACCGGCATCCAGAGCGTCCATCATGGCCTCGTCGGCATCCTTATCCTCCAGAGAGATGTCAATGACACCCTTCTGGCTGAACAGGAAGCCAACACAGCCCATAGCGCCCAGGTTGCCGCCGTTCTTGTCGAAGTAGTGGCGCAGGTCGGCAGCGGTACGGTTGCGGTTGTCGGTCAGGGTCT
>OOCM01002386.1_pt1 | contig 12457 bp, 1 predicted proteins | sample 1671111 | NCBI WGS metagenome assembly OOCM01 (sample SAMN06348123, study PRJEB24527) | human gut metagenome | biome: human gut; feature: ankylosing spondylitis patient; material: feces | host: Homo sapiens | place: China | collected 2015-10 | reverse complement strand
CCTGCCCTCGTGGGACGCGGCCTTCCCGGCGTGCGGGGCGTGAGGGGCCCCGGCGAGCCCGCCGACCGCGCCCTTTTTGGGCCGCGGCGCAAAAAAACCTTCCCTTTTGGCGGGCTTTCCTCTATACTATTTCCAACGTGAAAGGTATGCACATGAGACGGTTCGCTTTGAGGCGCGGCTTCACGATGATCGAGCTCCTGGTCGTCGTCGTGATTCTTGGCGTGTTGGCGGCGGCGCTGATGCCGGCCGTCGGGAAGTTCCTTGACGCGGGCGAGGCGGCCACCTCCCGGAACAACCTGATGCGGCTGGGGCGCGCGGCGCTCACCTATCGCACGGACCATGGGAACTACTATCCCGCGGCGGGGGGCTATTTCACCGAGTTCACCCTTCAGGCCGAGGGCTCGCCCGAGCGGCGGTACGGCCGCGCGCGCGGGTGGGTCTACTTCGAGCACGACTGCCCGCGCTCGCGCGGCGACGTCGAGGCCAAGGACGAGATCGGCGACGGCAACCACCAGGCCGACGGCATGCTGGGCGGCACCGGCCGTAAGGACGAGAGCGGCAACCTCCAGGGCACCGAGGTGAACGAGGAGGGCTGCTGCCTCTGCTTCAACTCGCGCAGCTCGGAGGGCGGGCTCGGCGCGCGCCCCGCGAATTGGAAGGAGCGGGCCACGGACATGTGGTCGCAGGCGCAGACGGCCATCGTCAACGGCTGCCTCTATTCCTACGTGGGCGAGGATCTGGAGTGCTTCAAGAACCCCACCTTCGAGAAGCGCGCGCTGGAGAAGTTCGGCGTGGCCGCGCAGGACGTGGCCCGCGCCTACGCCATGAACGTCATCACCGGCACGGACGACGACCTCTACGAGACCGACTGCTACAAGGACGGCGGCTACGAGAAGGCCTATTGCCACCCAAGCTCCGAGACCGCGCACTACACCATCCGCCTCGGCTCCGCCGGCCTCCGCCCCCGCATCGACTCCGACGACACCAACAAGGGCGAGGCCATGCCCGCGAAGACCGCGCTCATCGTGGAGCTGGACCTCGACAACACGGCCCTCTCCTCCGACAACTCCTTGGAGGGCGACCAGGTGTGGGACTGGGACGAGGGCGACGAGAGCATGGGCTTCAACCACGAGGACAACGGCGCGATGTTCGCGCACGTCTGCTTCGCCGACGGCCACGTGGAGACCATCCGAGACCCCTCCTCCGACCCCGAGAACCCGGACGACAACAAGCGGCGGGCGCTCTCCAAATGGTATGGCTCCGGCGGCCTGAACGCCTCCGGCGAAAAACTGGACTGATCGACCCATGACCATGACCACGCAGTTTCGCATTTTGGCGCTTTGCGCGTTTGCGGCGGGCCTGACCTTTGGGCCCGCCGCGCGGGCGCAGGGCACGGCGCAGACCTCCGAGGTGTCCTACGCCCTCACCCTCATCGACGCGGGCAGCGACGGCTCCGGCAACACCCAGACCGGCGGCCCCGTCACCGACGCCACCACATACGTGCGCGTGAAGGTGACCGTCTCCATCCCCCGCTCGGAGGGCTCCTCCGCCTACGGCGACATCCCCGCCTACGCCAGCCCCGCCCGTCTGATGTACCGCCTCCACCGGGGCCCCGCCACGGCCTTCGACGGCTCCATCGCCCTCACCCGCGACGCCCCCTACCGCGACGCCGCCGGCACGCCGATGACCACCGCCTTCTATCCCATGCCCCAGGCGACCACCTCCTCCGGCGGCGTCACGATCAGCCAGACCGACCCCACCCAACTCAACTACGCCGGCGTCGCTTCCCGCTCCGACGACAACGCCCTCGGCGACCCTTACGCCGACTATCTCGCCTACGGCCGCGTCTCCGACCCCGCCCGCTGGGAGGCCACCTTCCTCAGCCCCGCCTACGCCATCGCCGACATCGAGGCCAACGCCGACGGCCAGTACGCGATGCTCAAATCCCTGCTCGACGGCTCGGCCACCTACGAGTGGTACGCCGCCAGCCGCTACGGCCTCGGCGCCTTCGCCCGCATCTCCGACATCCAGGACCACGGCCGCAACCAATCCTTCACCGACGTCCGCCTCTGGACGCCGGAGACGGATCCGAACCACGACTGGTCGGGCGTCGTCACCGACCGCGACTCCGTCCGCACCCTCGGCGAGAACTTCGCCTTCCGCCTGGCCTCCATGCCCAACAGGGGCGGCATGGCCTCCTCGTGGTTCATCCGCGGCGGCGCGGTGGGCGACGCCAACAGCGGCAGCGGCGGCCTGCAGCTCCTCAACGTCGTCGGCGTGGAGGATGACTACTCCGATTATCCCCGCGTCGAATCCCCCCTCTATCCCGACGGCATCGCCTCCGTCTCCTTCCAGGCCTCCGTCCCCGGCTCCGACCCCGACGGCACCCCGCAGACGCTGCTCGTCCAATGCTCCACCGACGGTGGCCAGCGGTGGGCCGACGTCGAGCGCGTGACCCTCTCCGCCTCCGGCTTCAACGACTACGCCATCGACTTCGGGGAGCTGGCGCCCTCCGGCGTCGCCAACACGCGCTTCCGCGTCATCCGCGTCTCCGAGTCGCTCGGCGACGGCCAGGCCAACCTCGGCACCATCGCCATCCGCAACCTGCTCGTCCGCTCCGCCGCGCCCGTCGCGGACTTCTCCGCGCCCGTCTGCGTCTCCGCCACGGAATCCGCCGAGCCTTACGCCACCGAGCCGTTCGAGGTGAACATCGGCGCCACCGGCTCGTCCACCGAGACGCCGCGCGGCTATGAGGCCGCCATGCGCCTGCGCCGCCGTGCCGAGGGCGACACCACCCGCGCCTGGCGCGACGTCCCGGTCTCCGTCTCCGAGACCTCCGGCAACGCCACGCTCTCGGCCTCCTTCACGCCCGGCACGCTCCTGCTCAACCCCGACGGCACCGTCAACGCCGCGGAGGGGGCCTTCTTCCTGGACGCGGACGGCGCCGTCACCGGCCTCCTGCCCGGCGTCTACGACCTGGCGCTGGATTATGCCATCCTGGGCTCCTTCGCCGCGGGGCGCGAGGAGATCGACGGGCGCGAGCGCGTGGAGGGCACGCTCACCTCCTATCCCGTCACCACCCAGCTCCCGTCCGGGGAGTCGGAGACCGTCCAGAAGCCGTTCCTGGTGAACGTCCGCGAGCATCAGGCGCTGGACGAGTCGGCCTTCCTGCGCGTCACCTACCGCGGCGGCGCGGGCACCGACCTCAACCCCTACACGGCGGGCACGCTCGACCTGCCGCTCCTGCCGGCCTCCCGGGGGCCGCACCGGTGGCGCGTCGACGTCTCGCGCGTCCTGCGCCTCACCGACGACGAGGACGCCGTCTATGCCTGGACCTACGACCCCGACGCCGCGACCGAGGGCGACGAGCGCTTCGAGCCTTATTACCTCTCCTTCAAGGTCTGCGTGACGGACGCCGACGGTGCGGCGCGCTGGTACGGGCAGACCTCCGCCGCCGCGCCCGGCTCCCTGCCCCCGACCATCGAGGCCGTCCCCGCCGTCACCGACTCCCTCTCCCTGGCCGCCTCCGAGGCGGACGCCGTGCCGGTGGTGGTGCCGCTTTCCGCGCTGCCGAACTCGCACATCACCGTGGAGCTGGACCTCGCCTCCGAGACCTCGCCGGAGTACAGCCTTTGCGGCTCGTATTGGCAGGACTTCAACACGTGGTACGCCACCTCCGACCGCTTCGGCCCCGCGGAGTTCCGCGAGAACGTCACCTCCCGCGTCGCCGACTTCAACTGCGTCACGACGAACACGGTCGACGGCGTCGTCGTCGACAGCGGCTGGATCCCCGACGAGGGGCCGCTCGCCGACACCACCTCCTTCCTTGAGACCTTCCCGGTCGGCCGCGGCAACAACCAGCGCGGCGAGTATCCCTTCTTCATGGAGGACGGCACCTACATCGCCACCTGCAACTTCCGCCAGTGGGGCGCCGGCGGCGACCTCGCCGAGCCGCGTTACCTCCGCGAGAACGAGACGTCGAGCTATTATTCCACCTACGTCCAGTTCGCCCGGGACACCGAGGTGGTGCTCCGCCGTTCGTGGAGCCGCCAGCCCGACGGCACGTACAGCCCCGACGCCCAGATCCGCCTGCGCGGCTCGGGCGAGGGCGTCTGGCCCCGCACCGACAGCGGCCGCGGCGTGACGCTCAACGGCGTCGGCGCCGTCTCCTTCACGCTCGGGCTCTCCATCCCCTACAACCTCTCCCACATCGCCCGCCTCATCTCCGCCGACGGGGAATCCCTCACGGAGGCCAACGCCTACGGCATCGCCGCGGGCGTGCAGATCGACAACCCCTCGCGCAACTGCGCGGCCTCCGGCTATTCGGTCTCCTATTATCTCTACAACATGTCGGCGAACCGGTACTACGAGCTTCGCGTGACGCAGTTGGTGGATTTCCGTTCCGGTTCCGGCGGCTCCACCGACGAGGACGAGCCTCAGGACAGCGTGGTGGCCGAGCTCTATCAGTGGAACGGCACGGAATCCACGCGCATCCCCATCTCCACCACGCTCGGCGGCGCCGTCTCCTCCACCGACTATTACGCCATCAGCGGCAGCCTCGGCGGCAAGACCTACGGCCTTTGGGTCACGGCGGATGGCTATCTCGCCGTCGGCACCGGCAACACCAACACCTCCACCACGCTCACGGCGCAGTTCTACTCCTCCACGCCCCTGCTCGCGGGGACGTCCAAGCTGATGGTGGGCGTGGGCTCGGCGGAGTGCCGCCCGACCTTCCGCTACGTCACGACCGCGCAGACCTTGGCCAACGCCTACGGCGGCAGCACGCTCTCGCCCTCGTCCGTCCAGGTGTTCCAGGCCTCCGCGCCCTCGTGGGCCAACGGGAGCTCGTGGACGCTCGCCACCGACACGCAGAACACCGCCTATCTCCGCATCGTCCGCAAGACGCCCAGCGCGAGCGCCGCCGGGCAGATCCGGGTTTGGGCCGAGAGCACGGACGGCTCCGGGGATGCGTTCTCCCGACTCTTCTCCGCCGCCGAGACAGACGTCCCCATCTCCGTGACCGTCGGCGCCGCCAACGCCGTGCTCCACATCGCGCCCGCCAATGCGGAGTGCAACGTCTTCATCGATAATATCGCCGTCTCCTCGTGGTGCGGCAACGACGCGAACCGGAACGGCGAGTCGCGCGTGCCCGCCTTCACCGACGTGGGCTTCATCGCCGCGAACGGCTTCGCGGGCGTCGGCATCTGGATCCGCCCGACGGACGACAGCCAGCTGGACGTCTCCGCCGCCAACTACAACGGCGAGCAGTGTGTCCTCCTCCAGCGCTCCCGCCAGAACACCTCCGACGGGCTCTCCGGCGAGACGCAGGGCTCCAGCGGCGCCGTCACCACCGGCAGCTCCCTGGCGCTCTACGGCCCCTACAGCGAGGACGGCTTCGGTGCCGTCTCCTTCCGCTACCGCATCCCGTCGCAGGACGAGTATGGCAACCAGGGGACGTTGCCCTCCGTTTACGTCATGCTGCAGTATCTTGACCAGAACCGCTACACCAACGACTTCCTCAACAACCCGCCCTCCGGCTGGCAGGACGTCTCCGACCCCGTCGAGCTCCACAACACCGCCGGCGAGTGGAGCACCGCCAGCATTACGCCGCGCCTGTCCAACGGCGAGGAGCTTGTGGGCGAAAGCGGCGTCCTGCGCCTGGTCATGGTCATCCCCGATGGCTCCGGCGACGATTACGACCCCTATGTCTACATCGACGACTTCACGGTGACCGACAACCAGACCGGCACGCTGGCCTCTTGGACCGCGCTGAACGTCCTGCTCACCGACTCCCCAATCAGCTACCTTTATTGGAAGGACCGCGCGGCCACCTCCACCGCCGACCCGGCCGAGGAGACCTTCGCCGAGAAGAGTTCGCTCACCCGCGCCTTCCAGTTCAACGACGTCACCTCCGGCGACGACACCGAGGCCAATCAGAGCACCTCCCTGCTCAATTCCCCGACGCTCGAGAACGGCGTCGGCCGCGTGACCTTCGCCGCCCGTCTCGCCGAGCCCAACGCCAGCCCCGTCCGCCTCTATCTCTTCGCCACCGAGAGCGACGAGAGCGACGCCACGGACTTCCGCGCCCTCACGTACGTCGAGGTCACCAACACGGTCTACAACGTCTACGACATCGACCTTTCCAAGTACACCCGCTACACGCAAAGCCCGAACGCCGACCTGACGCCGGATCTCGGGACCGGCACCGACGAGTTCCGCGCCGCGGACGTGCGCCGCATCCGCTTCCAGGTCTACCTGGAGGGCGACGGCAACAACACCGACGCCTTCGGCGGGACCGTCAACCATGGGCGCATCGTGGTGGACCGCCTTTCCGTGGGCGACCCCGTCCAGCCCTCCATCCGCGTCGAGTCCGTCGCCTTCTCCAACGTCGCCGGCGAAAACAGCGCCTCGCTCTTCGACGCCTCGTCCCCGCTCTCCCAGCCTGTCGCCGACGCGCCCGTGCTGCGCACGATGGTCACGCTGGGCCGCCAGCAGCTGCTCCGCCCCGAGAGCATCCGCGTCTTCCTGACCTATGACCCGCAGGCCGTCGGCGGCGGCAACGTGGTCCGCTACTCGGGCAGTTACAGCTATCAGGACGTCTTCGGCAACACCATCACCGCCTCGACCAGCCAGCCCGTCTTTGCCTGGGATACGGCCAACCTCGACGCCTGGCCGCTCTCCGCGTGGTTTGACCTCGACGCCAACTTTGAGCGGCTCGCCCCCGATGAGGGCACCGGCCCCCTCTCGCCCGACGAGCTCCGCGCCATCGGGATCTCCAACACCATCGAGCTCACGCGCGGCGCGGAGGGGGATGACCTCCACTTCTTCGGCGACCTCTCCGACACCGGCCTCACCTCCCTCGCCGCCAACTCCCTCGTCCGCTACACCGCGTGGGCCGTCTATCAGAGCGCCGAGAGTGAGCAATGGTTCTGCACCCAGATCTCCCCCTCGTCCTACACCGAATATCCTTGGTATTTCCCGCGCAACCTCAACACCGAGATCCGCGCCCACAAGAACGCCGCGCTCGCCGACGGCGAGGATGAGGTCGGCGCCTCGTTCTTCTCCCCGTACTATTGGGTTTACACCTGCATCCCCGGCGAGGTCTTCATCAACGAGTTCAACTTGGCCGACCCCGGCTCCGCCGCCCCCTCCCTGCGCAACTTCGTCGAGCTTTGCGCGCCCGCCTCCCTTGACCTCGCGGGCTGGCGCGTCGCGGTCACCGGCCGCGACACCACCGAGCCCAACACGGTCTTCCAGATTCCGCAGACCGCCGACGGCTCGGCCATCGCCGACGGCGTGGCGCTCGAGGTGCCCGATGTCGGCGCCGTCCCCTCCCGCCGTGGCGCCGGCACCTCCTCCAACCGCTCCTTCTACACCGCCTACGACAGCGCCTGCGCCCTCTACTACCGCGAGAACGGCGCGCGCCAGACCGACCGCAAGCCCTACAAGAACGCCGGCCTCGCCGGGGATTACGAAAACTACTCCTTCGGGTCGGGCGGCGCCTCCAGCCTTCTGCTGTATCGCCCGACCGGCGGCGCCGAGCACATCGTCGTCTTCTGCGCCGGCACCTCCGGGACCGCCGCCTCCTACCAGGATGAGCTGGAGGATCTCCACGCCCTCTACCAAGGCGCCTATGTCACCGGCGGGTTTGGCTCCGAATGGTATCAGGCCTTCCTTGATACGACGTGGGAGTCGGAAGTCGCCACCTATGACGACGCCAACATCTCCATCAACGAGCACGCCCGCCGCCTCGCCGTCGCCGACACCTATGTGGCGGACGCCAACGGCCGCTACACCCGTTCCTCCGGCTCGGACGCCTACGTCCAGGACAACGACCAGAGCAGCGGCTCCTATCCCAACTCCATCGCCACCGTCGACATGGGCGGCAAGTGGGTCACGCGCCGCAACGCCATCGAGGGCGAGGTCGACAATGGCCCCAACGACCTCACCCATATCCTCACGGGCGATTGGGACCCCGCCAACAACCCCACCGTCGACACCCGCTTCCCTGAGCCCGCCGGCGCCGACGGCGCGCTGCGCCCCGTCGTCCAGGTGACCCCGCGCCAGATCAACCCCGACCAATACCTCATCCCTTACAGCGGGCTCTCCCAATGCTCCCTCACCTCCACCATCCTTGAGGGCCTTGGCCAGCACACCTTGGAGGTCTTGGAGGATGGCGACGTCGTCGTTACCCGTCGCGCCGGTCGCACCTCCCCCACCACCTGGTCGGTCGACAGCAGCGGCGAGCCGCACGTCCGCCTCACCTACGCCGCGCTCCCCTTCAACGCCATCGCGTCGGTCTCCGTCCGCATGCGCAACCCCGAGGATGACGGCTCCTACTTCACCGACCCCGACGTCTTGGCGGCGCAGTTCCCCGGCCTGACCCTCGGCGCCCCCGATTCGGAAGGCTGGTGCGCCGTCACCGTCCCCGCCGACGCCGCCACCTTCTCCCTCGAGGCCATCCTGTATCCCGCGGGTTCCCCCTCCTCCGACGTCCGGTACAGCGCGGAGGCCCGCGTCTCCTTCGTCCTTCGCGCCGAGGAGGCCCGCTCCGTCATCACCAACGTCGCCCCCTTCTGCGGCGACACCCTCACCGGCTCCTCCAAGAGCCAGCCGTGGTGGGGCAGTGGCTTCGGCTTCGCCGTGACCTATGACACTTCGGCCCTCGCCGACGTCGGCGCCACCCTCTCCTCCGTCCTCGTCCTCTATCCCAACGCTGCCACCGCCGCCGACGCCGCCGCGATGAGCGGCCTCGGGGCCGGCTGGGTCGGCAACGGCTTCACCTACACCCCCGAGGGCGACGACGCCACGCCCGTCACCGTCTCCCTCGAGGGCATGGAATACGCCGCCGCCACCAACACCCTCGCCACCGTCCTTGCCCCTTACGCCGGCACCCGGCACGTCGAGCTCCGCTCCGGCTCCGACGGCCGCTTCGCCGACTCCTCGCTCGTTGGCATCCTGTCCGACGCTTACGCCCGGGCCGCCGGTTACGACGGCACCATCGCCACCGCCGCCCAGAAGGAGCGGCCCATCCCCTATGTCGCTTGGGGCGTCTATTCCGTCACCGTCCCCTCCGACCGCGGCAACGAGACCGTCTCCTTCCTCCTCCGCCAGGCGCTCCCCGGCGAACAGCCCGGCGTCTTCGAGTTCCCCACGTGGTACGCGCCCTTGGCCGACCTCAACGCCGGCAAGCCCGCCGAGGAGACCATCCCCTACTTCTATCTCTACAGCACCCCGCCTCAAGCCGCCTGGCTCAGCGAGGTCAACCTCGCCCAGGCCGCCGGCACCACGCCTTACGCCGAAGCCACCCTGCCCAATCTCCGCCAAGGCATCCTTGACGCCGGCGTGCCGGCCGTCGACGGCATCGGCTGGGAGATCCGCCGTTATGGCACGACGGGCGCCCAGGTCGGCCAAATCCCCCTCCCTGACACCCGAACCGCGGAATCCGGCTCCACCGCCTACTATTACTACTCCGCGGACATCCCCGCCGTGGCCGCCGCCGACGGTGCCCAAGCGTATGTCCTGCACCGCCCCTGCGGCGCCGGCGAGGGCGGTGTCTGGACTGGCGTCGACGCCGATGGCGGCACCGACGTCCCCGCGCCCGCCGTCTCCGACAACACGTGGCTCACGCTCGCCACCTCCTACGTCGTCCCCGGCGTCACCGACTCCGAGACGGCGGCGGGCTCCGTCCAGCTCGTCGGCCGCCTGATTTACGAGGACGGCTCCGGCGTCGGCCGCATCTCCTCCGACATCGCCATGCGCACGGAATGGGCCTTCACCGCCGAGAGCCGCGACGAGGACAACGACGACATTCGCCCCGACACCAACCCCGATTGGAACCAGGTCACCGTCACCTCCTCGCTCCAGAACGCCGCCTTCGGCTCCGGCCTCTGCGGCTATCAGATGGTCCCCGGCTTCTTCGACTCCTCCGCCGTCACCGGCATCACCACCAACGCCACCCTCTCCCTCTCCGGCGGCGAGTGGGTCTATGCCGCCGACCGCACCGTCGTCCTCTCCTACCGCCCGCGCACCGATTATTGCTTCGAGTCCATCACCCTCCCGCCCGACCTCGTCGGCCACGTGATGCTCGTCGGCGGCTCCAACAACGCCCTCACCCAAGCCACCGTCACCTCCGAATGGGGGCGCCTCACCCAGCTTGAGCAGCAGGCCGGCACCGAGGCCGAGCGGCAGGCCATCCGCCTCAACGACTGGATCAACCTGGGCGGCCGCGCCACCGCGGAGACCCGCCGCGTCACCGACGCCGACGGCACCATCACCACCGAGCCCACCGGCGTCATCCGCTTCAACCTCGATTTCTCCGAGGGGGACGGCACCTTCGCCGACCGGGACGACTTCGTGATCACCCTTCTCTTCGTCGACGAGCCCGTCTCCGCGCAGAACGCCATCACCGTCTCCTTCACCCAAGGCACCATCGGCGCCGGCGCCTGGCTCGCCACCCAGACCCTCTTCGCCTACGGCGAGGATGGCGCCCCCGACCCCGAGCGGGGCGGCGGGGCCGTCAGCCTCCCCATCTGGTCCGATGAGGGCGGCGACGCCAACGGCGAGAACGCCAACGTCCACGGCTGGCTCTACCAGCCCACCGTCGGCGACACCCTCGGCATGACCGCCGTCATCGACCCCGAGCTCGGCCTCGTCGGCGGCACGCACATCGGCTCCACCCTCGAGGACGTCTACGGCTCCCTAGCCGCGCCCAACGCGACGCTCCGGCCCTTCCTCGTCTGGACGCTCATCCCCCGCAGCAAGGTGCCCACCAACCTCTTCGACTCCACCCTCACCAACACCGCCGCCTTCACCCGCTCCAACTTCCTCAACGCCTGGCAGCTCTCCCAGTGGCTCGGCCTCGCCGGCTCCGCCTCCGTCGCCGAGAACACCACCGCCAGCCTCTCCGCCCTCCGCACCGACCTCAAGCGCCTTGTCGGCACTGCCCAGGGCAGCAGCGGCTCCAACGTCCTCTTCAACGCCGCCGGCATCATCCCCATGACCCTCCAGGGCTACTGCGGCTCGGATCAGGCCCTCACCGACGCCCCCGCCAGCCTCCCCTCCGACTACGGCGAGAGCCTCCGCCTCTCCTTCCGCACCATGACCCAGGCCGAGCTCGACGACGCGCTCGCCTCCGGCGCGCCCGGCCTCGACAACAGCGACGCCGACCTCCTCCCCTACACCGCCTCCATCCCCATGACCGACCGCACCCTTTGGCAGGACGGCGCCATCCTCCGCTTCGCCATCATCCTCGCCGACCCCTCGCAGAACTACGTCTACGACTGCCAGGGCGTCTCCAACTTCACCTCCTCCGCCCTCCCCGCCTACTGCCCTTGGTACGTCCCCGACGCCGACTCCAACGTCAACGCCGTCTCCGCCGCCGAAAGCGCCGGCGTCTCCCCCTATGCCTGGGTCTACGCCCTCGGCCAGAACGGCGTCTGGATCAACGAGCTCCGCCCCTTCCGTCGCGCCGACGCGGACGGCAACGCCATCCCCTCCGCCGCCGAGCTCGCCATGACGGCCTCCTATCTCGACGACGGCTCCGGCGATTACGTCCACCCCGCCGCGCTCACCCGCACCGACAACCGCTTCCTCCCCCGCGAGACGCTCGACGGCTGGCGCATCGTCACCAAGTACGCCCCGCTCCCCCTCGCCTCCGCCGACCCCTCCGCCCCGCTCCAGTGGACCGAGCACCGTTCCTTCCCCCTCTCCGGCTGGGTCCCTTACCGCCGCATCCGCCCCTCCTACGACACCACCGCCGAGGGCGCCAACACGGCCTTCTACGACCTTGACTACTACGTCGTCACCACCTCCGTCGACCACGGCTTCGGTTACGACCAGACCGGCAACTTCCACCGCTATCCCTACGACGGCACCGCCGAATCCCTCAACACCTTCACGTGGCTGCGCGCCTCCGAGGAACTCTTCGACCCCGACCTCCCCAACACCCTCGCCGCGGATCCCGCCTACGTCGGCGCCGTCTACGCCGTCGCCCTCGTCCGCAACAACGGCGTCGTCACCGACGAGGTGCTCTTCTACCAGCCCGCCACCTCCGGCACCTCGTTCGACACGCGCGACCTCTATGAGCGCCTCCAGCTCGCCGTCGACTCCGAGAACAACAACCAGGCCGCCGCCAACACCGTCCGCGCCCTCATGGACGTCCCCGCCACCGCCGGCGTCTCCATCACCTCCATGCAGTTCGTCGAATGGCACCGCTCCGTCGGCGACCCGCCCACCGAGGTCTCCTCGCTCACGTGGTACATCGACACCCCCGGCACCTCCGCCGCCAACACCTTCCCAGGCGCCAATGCGTGGCTCTCCTCCGGCTCCTATTACTTCACCCAGCCCTACGTCGACTACGTCCTCCCCTCCGCCACCGCCTTCTCCGTGACCGCGCAGATCCTCGGCGGCAACGGCGCCCTCGCCCTCAACGTCGGCGCCACGGGCGCCACGGGCC
>OOCM01002374.1_pt1 | contig 12512 bp, 10 predicted proteins | sample 1671111 | NCBI WGS metagenome assembly OOCM01 (sample SAMN06348123, study PRJEB24527) | human gut metagenome | biome: human gut; feature: ankylosing spondylitis patient; material: feces | host: Homo sapiens | place: China | collected 2015-10 | reverse complement strand
CCGAACAGCCCGGCGGGGCTGGCGTTTTGGGTGAGATTGAAATCGGAGATGGTGTGCCCGCGCCCTTCAAACGTGCCGCCGAAGGAAGCTGCGGGCGTAAAGTCCACGCCGGAGAGCGAAATGTCGGCGCGCAGGATAAAGGTTTTGCCCTGCGACCAGGTATCGAGGGAGCAGTCTTTCGCAAACGCGGCAAAATCGGCCGCAGAGTCCAGATAGACGGTCTGCGCACTGTCTGCTGCCCCCGCTGCCGGAACGAGCGCGAGGCACAGTGCAAGCGTGAGCAGCAGGGCCGTCACGCGGGCCCGGGGCATTCTGTGGTTATTCATGCTCTGCATCCTCCTCTTCCGCTGCCACCGGTACTTCCGGCGTGCCGGGCTCCTCCGGCGGAGTCTCTGGTTCGGCCGTGCCGGAGAGCAGACTGATATTGACGTCTCCCTCCACGACTGCGTGGACAACGCCGCTGATCTGACCATGGATTTCTCCGCGCACCATACCATCGATGCGCACGCGTCCCGAAGACTGATGCGAAGAGACAGCAGAGGGCATATCGAACGCAGTCTTATCAATGACCTTCTCACCCAGAAGCAGAATCTGCGGCAGAATGAACATGACGATGAAGATCGTGATAATCGTGCCGCGGCCAAGGCTGTCGCCGATACCGGCGATAGCGGCGTTGGAGGTCATCTGTCCAATGAGGATACCGGCGATGGCCATCATGAGGCCCGAGGTGATGATCGTCGGGAAGGACATGTTCATCGTTTCGATGATCGCGTCCTTTTTGGGCATTTTGTCCTTGAACTCCATGAAGCGGCTGGTCGTAACGATTGCATAGTCGATATTCGCGCCCATCTGGATGGACGAGACGACCAGATAGCTCAGGAAGAACAGGGGGCTATTGGTGATGGTCGGGATGCCGTAGTTGATCCAGATGCTGCCCTGAATGACCACGATCAGCAGCACCGGGATACCGGCTGATTTGAACGTGAACAGCAGCACGACCAGAACGATCAGGATAGACAGCACCGACACGACGACGTTGTCGCGCGAGAACGAGGTCTTGAAGTCCTGCTCGGACGAGGAATCGCCCACGACGTATACCTCGCCGTCCGGATAGTATTTGTGCGCGACGACGCGCATCTGGTCGAGGAAGTCATACGTCTCGTCGCCGCCCACGGGCAGGTTCAGATAGACGAGCATACGGGTATAATCGTCGGACTGCAGCTGCTTGCGGGCGTTGGTGATCTGCGAATAGGCGCTTTCCAGCGTCTCGGTCATATCGGCGTCGAGCGAAACGTAGCCGTCCTGCATTTCACCGTAGAGGAAGGTGAACATATCGATGAGCGGCACGGAGTAATTGGGAAGACCGCCGATGATCTTGCCGTAATTGCCACCGTCGGCAGCGTAGGCCGCATAAAGCAGTTCCGCGACCTCATAGTCAAGGTCGGTCAGCTCGGAAAACTGCCGGGGCGTCAGCGCGTCGGTCAGCATATAGCCGCCCATGGCCTCGACGTTGGAAAGGCCCAGCGTGGAGTTGACCTCGTCGTATGTCCCAAGCTCATCCAGCAGCTTCTTTTCCGCCGCGTAATCCCCTGCCGGGACCACGACGGCGACCATATTCGTCGAGCCGAACGTCTCGTCCATCAGATCGTCCGCGATCTGCTGCTCCGAGCGCTTGGTCGTCTCCAGATAGCTGAAGCCGTAGACATACGGGCAGTTATTCGCAAGGAGCATGGCGACGATGATGACCGCCAGAAAAATCGGCGGAATGATCTTCTTTGTCGCATAGGCAAACCTGCCGACGAACGGAATTTTGGGAACGAAATTCTTGTGCCGCGTTGCGTCAATTTTTTTGCCGAAGAGCACCAGAAGGCCCGGCATGAGGAAGAACACCGCGAACAGCGAGAAGAAAATGGACTTGATCAGGCAGATGCCGAGGTCAAAGCCCAGACGGAACTCCATAAAGAGCATCGCGACCAGGCCGCCGATCGTCGTCAGGCTGCTGCCGCAGATCTCCGGCACAGCCTTGCTCAGAGCGACAATGACGGCCTCGCGGGTGGGAAGCTTTTCGTGCTCTTCTTTATAGCGGTTGCAGAAAATGATCGCGTAATCCACAGACAGGGCCAATTGCAGCACAATGGTAACGGAGTTTGACACGAACGAGATCGTGCCGAGCAGGAAGTTCGTGCCCATGTTCAAAAGCGCCGCCGCGATGAACGTAATGAGCAGCACCGGCACCTCCGCATAGGTCTGCGAGGTCAGGATCAGCACGGACACGACGACGATTGCCACGATGATGACGATCACGCCGATCTCCTGCGCCAGCGTCTTGGACGCGGTATCGCCGAAGGTCGCCGAGACGTAGATGTCATAGCCGGAAAGCTCATCCTCGACCCGGTTCATGACCGTCTCGCACATCTCGTCCGTCTCGGAATAGTCGAAGGTAATGTTGTAGAGCGCGGAGGCGTTGGTATAGTGCTCCTTCGTGTCGTCAAACGTAACGCTCTGCACGCCGTCGACCGCTTCCAGCCGCTCGGATACGGCCTGCGCCTCGTCATAGGTCACGTTGACAAGCATGACCTTTGCCGTGCCGAAGGTGATGAATTCATCCTCCATCAGATGCAGGCCCCTGTATGTCTCCGAATCCTTCGGCAGATACGCCGAAAGCTGGTTCTCCACCTGCACCCAGTTCCGTGAAAACACGGAAAACACCAGCCCGATGGCGACGATCAGAAAAATCAGATTCCGCTTGTCAACAATAAAGCTGGCAAGCTTATACATGAAGCCCTCTTCGTTGTTTTTCGGTTCCCGGCTCATGATTCACACTCCCGTATTTGGATTCTCCTGAAAATTTAATCCAGTTTAGCACAAAACAGCCGGATCTGGCAATAGGCAAGCAGGAAAAGATGTGTAAAAACCGCACGCACCGGAGCCGCGCAAAAATCCCCCGGCAGCTGCCGGGGGAATCGCTTCTTTTATTTTGCCGTGCCGAGATACGCGGCCTTGACCTCCTCGTTGGCGGCCAGCTCTTCGCCGGGGCCCTGCATGAGGATGGAGCCGGTCTGCATGACGTAGGCCCAGTCCGCGATTTTGAGCGCCATGTTCGCGTTCTGCTCGATGAGAAGCACCGTGATGCCCTGGCGGTTGATCTCGCGGATGATCTCGAAAATGCCCCGGACGACGATGGGTGCAAGGCCCAGAGACGGCTCGTCCATCATGATGAGCTTCGGTTTTGCCATGAGCGCGCGGCCCACGGCCAGCATCTGCTGCTCGCCGCCCGAGAGCGTCCCGGCCTGCTGCCACGCACGCTCCTTCAAACGCGGGAAGAGGTCGTAGACCCGGGCCAGATCGTCCGCCAGCGGGTCCTTGCGCAGATATGCGCCGATGCGCAGATTTTCTGCAACAGTCAGGTTCTCGAACACGCGGCGGCCCTCCGGCACGAGCGTAACGCCGCTCGAAACGGTCTGGTCGGTCGATTTTCCGACCAGATTCGCGTCGTTCAGGAGAATTTCACCCGATTTCGGCCTGACCAGTCCGGCGACTGCCTTCAGCGTGGTCGATTTGCCCGCGCCGTTCGAGCCGATGAGGGTGACGATCTTACCCTCCTCGACCTTCAGGTCGATGCCCTTGACGGCCTCAATGCCGCCGTAGGAGACGACCAGATTCTTGATTTCCAGAATATTACGCATCCTCGTCCACCCCCAGATACGCGTCAATGACGCGCGGATCGTTTTGGATCTCCGCCGGAACGCCCGCCGCGATCTGCTTGCCGAAGTCGATGACATAGATGCGGTCGGAGATGTCCATGACAAGATTCATGTGATGCTCGATGAGGAAGATGGTCAGGCCGAACCGGTCGCGGATGCTGCGGATGAAAGCGGTCAGCTCAAGCGTCTCCTGCGGGTTCATGCCAGCCGCAGGCTCGTCGAGCAGCAGCAGCTTCGGACTGGTCGCCAGCGCGCGGGCAATTTCAAGCCTGCGCTGCTTGCCATACGGCAGAGCCGTCGCCAGCTCGTCCTTTACATCGTCAAGGCCGACGATTTTCAGCAGCTCCAGCGCCTTTTCGCGCTGCGCAGCCTCCTCCTTATGGTTGGCGCGGAACGTGGCGGAAAAAACATTGGACGTGCGGCGCACGTGCATGGCCGTCAGGACGTTTTCAAAAACGGTCATGGACTTGAACAGACGAATGTTCTGGAACGTGCGCGCGATGCCGCGCTTTGTGATCTTGTCGGGCGTGTAGGAGACGGTCGGCAGGGACAGATAACGCTCCGACTCCGCTCCCGCATAGCTCTTTTTCATCTTGCCGCGCGGATGGTTGCAGACGATGGGTTCGCCCATGAAGTCCACGCGGCCGTTGGTCGGCTCGTAAACGCCGGTGATGCAGTTGAAGGCCGTGGTCTTGCCGGCGCCGTTCGGGCCGATGAGGGCGACGATCTCGCCGGGATAGATATCCATGGACAGGTCGTTGACGGCGACGACGCCGCCAAACTGCATCGTGATATGCTCCACATGAAGGACGGGTGTGCTCATGCCTGTTTTCCTCCCTTCGCGGATTCTTTCCGCAGCCTGTCGGCAAGCCCGGCCAGCGAAAGCTCACGGGTGCCCATGATGCCCTTGCGGAAGAAGAGCACCACGATCATGATGATGACCGAGAACACGACCATCCGGAAGCCCGTGCGCAGCAGCGGGACCTTGAACGCGCCGATATACGTCTCGTTGTCCAAAAACCGCAGCCACCACTCCGAGCACGCGATGAACAGGAACGAGCCGATGCAGCTGCCGGAGATGGAGCCGATGCCGCCGATGACGACGATGAGCAAAATCTCATACGTCATGGCGGATTTGAATGTATTGGCCTGCACCGTAGTCTGATACATGGCCAGCAGCGCGCCGGATATCCCGGCAAAGAACGAGGAAATGGTAAACGCCATGCGTTTATGGTGGGCAAGGTTGATGCCCATGGCCTCGGCGGCGATCTCGTCGTCGCGGATGGCCTTGAACGCGCGGCCATAGGTCGAGTTGATAAGCAGCACGACGACGGCGATGCAGATGCCGACGATCACGAACGGCATGAACGTATCCGTAAAATACGGGAAGCCGCGCAGGAGCTGCGAGCCGTTGGTGACAGGCGCGAACGCCTCCAGCTGGACAAGGGCGCGGATAATTTCGGCAAAGCCGAGCGTCGCGATGGCCAGATAGTCGCTCTTAAGCTTCAGAACAGGCAGGCCGATGAGATACGCCAGCACCGCCGCCAGCAGTCCCGCCAGCAGCAGCGAAATGAACACGCCGAGGACCGTGCCTGCCGTATTGCCGAGCGTACCTTGCAGCGTCTCGGTCAGGGAGAAGTTGAGCAGCGGGTCATAATACTGATACACGGTCGAGCGGATGCCGCTTGAAATGTTGATGGCGGCAAACGTGTACGCGCCGACGAGCATGAAGCCCGCCTGTCCGAGCGAGAACAGGCCCGTAAAGCCGTTCAGAAGGTTCATGGATACCGCCACGAGGGAGTAAATTGCGCCCTTGCGCAGGACGGTCGTGAGCATGATGGGCACGCCCGGAATGCGGTCGAGCAGGAACGCCAGCAGATAGACGAGCGCAAGGCCCGCAATGGTCAGGATCGTCTGTAAGGAGAGGCCCTTTTTCTTTTCCATATGCTCCACCTCAGACTTTCTCGGTCAGCTTCTCACCGAACAGGCCCGTCGGCTTGACGACGAGGATGACGATGAGCAGCGCAAACGTGAACGCATCGGAGAACGCCGTCAGCTTCATGCCCTTGAGGAGGTTCTCACAGATGCCGATGATAAACGCGCCGATGACCGCGCCGGGGATCGACCCGATGCCGCCAAAGACGGCGGCGACGAACGCCTTCAGGCCCGGCATGGCGCCGGAGGCCGGGGCGATGGTCGTATAATTCGAGAAATACAGGAACGAGGCCACGGCGGCCAGCGCGGAGCCGATGATGAACGTAAAGGAAATGACGGAGTTGATCTTGATGCCCATCAGCTGCGCCGTCTCAAAATCCTTGGACGCGGCGCGCATGGCCATGCCGACCTTCGTGCGCTTGATGAGGATCACGAGCACCACGACCAGCGCCAGCGTCAGGATCGGGGTAATGACGGTCACGCGCTTGGTGGACGCGCCGAGGATTGTGATGGTGTCGGAGATCCACGGCAGCTCGGGATACTGCTTCGGGACGCCGCCGGTGACGTAATACGCGAGGTTTTGCAGCAGATAGCTCACGCCGATGGCGGAGATCATGACGGACATACGCGGGGCCTGCCGCAGCGGCTTATACGCACAGCGCTCCACCGCGAAGCCGAGCGCGACCGTCAGAATCACGACGACGGGCAGCGCAAAATACAGCGGCATCGTCGCCGAAAGATAGACCATGATGAGACCGGCGACCATGAAGATATCGCCGTGCGCAAAGTTGATAAGGCGCAGAATGCCGTAGACCATCGTATAGCCGACGGCGATCAGCGCATATTGGCCGCCGGCCGAAATGCCCGACAGGACATAGGGCAGCCATTGCTTGAGAACACCCATGGGGAACCTCCTGATTTTTGTTTATCGCCATGTCCAAACCGCGAACCGCTCACCGAAATGAGCCGGCTTGGACGCGGCGATAAAAGAATGGTTCCATCCGGCAGCGGGTTCGAACGCTGCCGGATGAAAATGCGTACCGGCCGGAGGGATTTCCTCCGGCCGGAAACCATTGTGGTCAGTATTGCGGGACAAATGCTCAGGCGGCAGTCTGAACCTTGTAGAACTGGAAGCCGCCGTCGATGGCCTGCTTGATGTAGGCGGTGTTCTTGACCGCGTCGCCGTTGGCGTCGAAGCTCAGCGCGCCGGTAACGGCATCGATGGACAGACCAGCCAGCGCGTCGCGGATGGCGGTGCCGTCGGTGGACTGGGCCTTTTCGATGGCCGCGACCGCAGCCATGTAGGCGTCATAGCCGAGCGCGGAGACTGCCGCGACAACGTCGTTGCCGCCGTTGTTGGTGAGGTTCTGGGCATTGCCGTTCAGCCACGCCTTATAGCCGGAGACGAATTCCTTGGCAAGGCCGGACTCGTCGTTCTCGTCAAAGAATGTGGAGACGAAGACCTGCATATCGGTGCCGTTCTGCGCGTCGGAGATCGCGGAGTTCTCCCACGTGTCGCCGCCGAGGATGGGGAGGCTGACGCCGAGTGCAGAGGCCTGCTCGATGATCTGCGGGGCATAGGCGATGGCGGACGGCGCGAAGATGACGTCTGCGCCGCCGGAGACGGCGTTATTGAGGTACGCGGAGAAGTCCGCCGTGCCCTCGACAAACGTCTCATCGGCTACGATCTCGCCGCCGGCCTCTTCAAAGGCCTTTACAAAGTTCTTGGCCAGGCCGACGGTGTAGTCGTCGCCGAGCATCGACAGGACGTAGGCCTTCTTGGCGCCGAACTCATCCATGGCGAACGAGGCCATGACGGAGCCCTGGAACGGATCGAGGAAGCAGACGCGGAAATAATAATCGTTGCCGGCGGTGACGGCCGCGTTCGTGCAGGAGCAGCCGATGGCCGGGATCTTGGCGTTTGCGAAGTAGGTACCGGCGGCGATGGAAACGCCGGAGCCATAGGAGCCGAGGACGACGGAGACCTTGTCGGCGACCAGCTGCTGGGCAGCGGAGACGGCCTTGTCGGTCGAGGACTGGTTGTCCTGAATGTCGAGCTCGATCTTGTATTCTTCGCCGTTGATGGTGACGGTCGGCTTGACGGAGTTGGCGTACTGGATGCCCAGAACCTCCTGCTTGCCGCCGGCGCCGTTGTCGCCGGACTGCGGCTCAAACACGCCGATCTTGATGACCTTGGAGCCGCCGCTGGACGCGCAGCCTGCGAACAGGCACATGACCATAACGGCAGCCAGAAGCAGAGCGATGATCTTTTTCATAGAATATTTCCTCCTTCTGTCCATGTACAATAGACAAGTGTTCATGAACTTATAGTCGACATTATAGCGAAGTGAAGTGTAAAATGCAAGCCCTAATTGCTTGTTTTTTGAAAAAAATTCACGCTGCGCGGACAATTGTCTTCGTCGCTCTGCACAAAAACCGGCTGGACAGTGAGAAAAAGGAAAAACGCAGGGATCACTTGACAGCTCCGCTATAATAAAAGTGAAGTGAGCTTGAAGGGAATATTATCATGACAGATCTGAAAAAACGGCTTTTTGCCGGACTGCTGGCGCTGGTTCTGCTGTGCGCGCCGCTCTCCGGCTGCGCGGCGCGGGAGGCAGAGCGCTATGACGTGCTGGCGTCCACCGCACCGGTCAGGGCCATGACGGCGGCACTGCTGGAGGGCACGGGACTGAATTGCGGGCTGGTCGTGACGGAAAGCGTTTCGTGCCTGCACGACTATACGCTGACCGTCGCGCAGATGGAAAAGATCGGGCAGGCCGACGTAGTCGTTCTGAACGGCCTCGGGCTGGAGGAGTTTATGGAAGACGCGCTGCGCACGGCGAAGCGCACCATTACGGCATCAACCGGCGTTGACACCCTCCCCGGCGAGGACGGCGAGGACCCGCATATCTGGCTCGACCCCGCGAACTGTATTTTAATGTGCAAAAATATCGCCGCCGGGCTTGCGGAATTCTATCCGGACAAACAGCCCCTGATCGAGCAGAACCTGTCCGCCGTCACGGCGGAGTATGAGGCTGCACAGACCTATGGCAAAGAGACGCTGAAGGCCCTTTCCTGCCGGGAGCTTGTGACGTTCCACGACGGCTTTTCCTATTTCGCCCGCGCGTTCGGCCTTGAGGTTGCCGCCGCAATGGAAATTGAGGAGGGCAGCGAACCGTCCGCAAAGGAGATCGAGTCCGTCATCCGGCTGGTAGAAACTGAAGCCATCCCCGCCGTCTTCTGCGAGGAAAACGGCGAACGGCAGACGGCTGAGACTGTCGCGAGGCAGACTGGAGCCGGACTGTACGCGCTCACAATGGGCATGGACGGCGGCGAGGCAGGCTGCACGGACGCGATCTATCACAACATCGACACCATCCGGGAGGCGCTTTCATGATCCCACATCTGCACCCGCACGCAGGCGACTGTGAACACGCCTGCTGTCTGAAAATCGAGCATCTGTCCGTCCATATCGGCGGCGAGACGATCCTGGACAACATCGACCTGCATATGCACTGCGGCCAGATGGTCGCGCTGATCGGTCCGAACGGCGCGGGTAAGTCCACGCTCATCCGCGCCATTCTGGGCCAGCGGGAATATGAAGGGAAGATCACCTTCCACGAGGCCAGCGGCAAGGAGGCGAAGCTGCGCATCGGCTATGTGCCGCAGAGCCCGGCCTTTGACCGCGGCGACCCCGTGAGCGTGATGGACCTTTTCACCTGCTGCATCTTCAAGCGCCCCGCGTTCCTGCGCCCGACAAAAGCCATGCGGGAAAAGGTGCTGGCGTGCCTTGCGAACGTGCACGGCGAAGCGCTCATCGACAAGCGCATCGGCACGCTTTCGGGCGGCGAGCTGCAGCGCGTGCTGCTGGCGCTGGCGCTTGAGCCCATGCCGAATATTCTCATACTCGACGAGCCGCTCTCCGGCGTGGATGTCGAGGGCATGAGTCTGCTCATGGATATGCTCGACGAGATCCGCAAAAAATTTGACCTGTCGATCCTCATGACGACGCACGACTTTACCATGCTGGAGCAGTACTGCGACCAGGTCGTGCTGCTGCAGGGAAAGATCCTCCGGCGCGGGACGCCGCTGGACGTGCTGAACTCGGAGGAATTCGCGCAGGCATTCCACATGGGAGGAGGCGCACAGGCATGAGCATCTGGTACGCGTTTTTGAACGCACTCGGCATCCGGATGTTTGAAATGGACTTCATGAAGAACGCGCTGCTGGCCGTTTTGCTGCTGGGGCCGCTGTTCGGCCTGCTGTCCACGATGATCGTGACGGGAAAAATGAGCTTTTTCTCCGACGCGCTTGGCCATTCCGGCTTTACGGGCATCGCCATCGGTGTGCTCTGCGGCGCAGTGCAGCCGATCTATTTCGCGGTCGGGCTGTCGGTTCTGTTCGCGCTGCTGTTTTCCTTCGTCCGCAGCCGGACGAGCCAGTCGGCGGACACCATCATCGGCGTCTTTTCCTCCACCGCCGTCGCGCTTGGCATTTTCATCGTGACGCTCGGCGGGCGGAGCTTTACGAAATTCAACCGGTATCTCATCGGCGATATCCTCTCCGTTTCCCCGCAGGAGATCGGCCTGCTGGCGCTGGTGCTGCTGGCGGTCGTGCTGCTGTGGGTGTTCGGGTCGAACCGTCTGGTGCTGACGGCGGTGCATCCGCAGCTGGCCTCCTCGCGCGGCGTGGCAACGAAGCGCAATGAAACGCTCTTTACCGTCGCCATCGCTATCGTCGTAACGCTGGCCATGAGCTGGGTGGGCCTGATGGTCATCAATTCCCTGCTCGTCCTGCCGGCGGCAGCCTCGCGCAATCTGGCGCGGAACCTGCGGCAGTACCATCTGCTGTCCGTCCTGTCCGCGCTTGTGTGCGGGCTTTTGGGCCTGTGCGCGGCATATTGGCTCGGCTGCTCGGCGGGTGCGACGATCGCGCTGCTGCTGGCTGTCTACTTTGCCGTGTCCTTTGCACTGCGGAACCGGGCTGCCTAAGAAAGCGACAAAATTTTGCCGGGATCCCATGCGGATTCCGGCTTTTCTGCCACTTGTATGCAGGAAAAAAGTGTGATAAACTTTGATTGAAATGGGGTTTCCACATATTATGGGCAGCTGCTGATTTGCATGCACTCTGTAGGGGCCGATGCCCACATCGGCCCGCTGGGAAGTTGCGAATTCGCTACAGATTCCCATAAAAATCGGCGCATCCTGCCGGGGCGATGTGGGCATCGCCCCCTACATCCAAACACGCAAATGCCTGCGGATTCGCCGAAAATCAATGCAAAATCCGCTGCATAGCGGATAAATCTCCGTACAGAATAAAAGAGGATTTTTCATGAAGATCGCAGACATCCACGCGCATATTTTCCCGGAAAAGCTGGCCGAAAAGGCATCGCATTCCATCGGCAGCTTCTACGGCGTTTCCATCGAGCGGGAGGCCGATATGCCGCGCCTGTGCGCGGAGGATAAGCTTGCGGGCATCACCCGCTGCGTCGTCTCCAACTCCGCAACGAATGCCAGTCAGGTCCAAAACGCCAATACATTTCTGGCCGAGGCCGTCCGCGGACACGACGGCTATCTCGCCTTCGGCACGATCTATCCCGGCATGGACGGATTTGAGGAGGAGCTTGACCGTATGCTGGAGCTCGGCCTGCGCGGGATCAAGATCCACCCGGATTTTCAGAAGCTCGCCATCGACGACGAACGCGGCATCGAAACCTATAAGGCCATCGCCCGGCGTGATCTTCCGGTGCTGTTTCATATGGGCGACGACCGGTACGATTTCTCTTCCCCGGAACGGCTGACAAATCTGCTGCGGCGGGTGCCGGAGCTGCGGGCCGTGGCCGCGCACTTCGGCGGCTGGCGCAGCTGGCCCCGGTCGCTGGCGCATTTACAGCCGGAAAGCGTTCTGTATGACACATCCTCCACGCTCGGCATGATTGACCGGGACATGGTTCTGCGCTTCATCGACGCGATCGGCCCAGACCGGCTGATCTTCGGCACGGACTTTCCCATGTGGAGCCCGAAGGAGGAACTGAACAGGTTTTTCTCCCTTGGTCTGAGCGAGAGCGACCAGCAAAAGATTTTGTACGGAAATTTCATGAAATTATTGGGTCTGAGAGACGAAGAATAAAGAAAAGGGGAAACACACATGTATCAGATCGGCATTGATATCGGCGGCACCAACGTCAAGATCGGCCTGCTGGACGAGACGCTGGAATTGACCGCTGAAGCATCCATCCCATTTCCGCACACAACGGCGGTGGACATGGCGAAAAAAATCCGTGCGGCAGTTCTTGCGCTGCTGGAAGAGCGGAACGCGTCGCTTTCCGGCATAGAATCGCTCGGTGCAGTTGTCCCCGGCAGCATCGACGCGAGCGGAGAGACGGTTCTTGACGCGCACAATCTGGATTTCCACGATGTTCCGCTGCGCAGACTCCTGCAGGAGCAGTTTTCCGGCATCCCTGTTTATATCGCCAATGACGCCAACGGCGCTGCACTGGCCGAACTCTATAAGGGTGCGTTTGTCGGCTGCAAAACGGGCGTTTTGCTGACACTCGGCACGGGGCTTGGCGGAGGCATCATCCTGAACGGCAAAATGTTCAACGGCGGCATGAACCACGGCGTCGAACTGGGCCATGCCTATCTGGTTGACGGCGGAGAGCCCTGCACCTGTGGCAATCACGGCTGTATGGAGGCCTACTGCGCCGCATCTGCACTCACGCGCGAGGGGCGGCGCGCCATGCAGGCGCACCCGGAGAGCATGCTGGCCGAAAAGACCGGCAGCGACCCGGCAAAGATTACGCCCAAGCTTGTCACCGACTGCGCCAAGGCAGGCGACCCTGCTGCGACGGCTGTTTTCGATGATTATATTGAA
>OOCM01002370.1_pt1 | contig 12516 bp, 10 predicted proteins | sample 1671111 | NCBI WGS metagenome assembly OOCM01 (sample SAMN06348123, study PRJEB24527) | human gut metagenome | biome: human gut; feature: ankylosing spondylitis patient; material: feces | host: Homo sapiens | place: China | collected 2015-10 | reverse complement strand
AAGCCGCTTACCGAAAGTATAATCGCAAGCAGACTGACATATTGTTTTTTCATACCCATTTTTTCTGTAAATTCAACATTTGTTTTATCATTCACTATTGACAAATATAGATGAAATTCGTGAATCGGGCTAATAAAAACAGAAAAAAATGCAGCTATTTATCCCCAAAAATGGGATTGGCGGATATTATCCGCCAATCAATGCTTGCAAACTTTAGTGATATCTACTGTGAATCCATCTTCAGCAGGCATAAATTTCCCTTTCATTTTCAGAAATTCGATAAGGGTATCTACATCCATGTTTTCTGCCGAGCAAGCATAAAAACGTTGCTGTGAGCCAAACTTCTTAATGATTGCTTCCCGCAATGATGATTCCGAGTAGCTATTTCCTTCCATCATGTGGAGGACTTCATGAGCATGTAATTGTTCCATAATCTTTTTTCTGCAAAGATAGGGCAGAGATTGCTTGGAAACTGTAACATATGTGACAAAACTGCATAATATTCATTGAAAATTGAAAATAACCATTTCACTATGCGTTCCTATTCTGAAGGGTGGTCCCCAAAGAGACAATCCGGAAGATACATACACGTGACTGTTTCCCCATTGGCGATAACCGTGGCTTTGCTCGAAGATATAATCGGTCACCCAATTAATAGGCCATATTTGTCCGTGGTGTGTATGCCCACTGAATTGCAGGTCGATGCCGGCAGCTTCCGTTTTTTCCAAATCAAAAGGTTGATGATCCAATAAAATGATAGGTTTGCTTTTATCGATATTCACCATTAACTCTTGCAGGGAATGACGCTTGCGGTTATGACGGTCATCACGTCCTATCAGTTGTATGCCGTTGGGAAGTGTAACTACTGAATCGCGCAATAATTGTATTTGAGTGCTTTTAATATATCGGATACTTTCATCGATACCGCTAATGTATTCGTGATTGCCGAGAACCATATAGATACCCATAGGAGCTTTCAAGTTAGCTAATTCTTCCGCCATATTCTCTGTATAAAGAGGTACGACGCTATTATCAATCAAGTCACCACTAATCAGTATCAGGTTGGGATGCTGCGCATTTATCATTTCCACATATTTTTTTAATGCGGCTTTCCCTGTACCATTTCCCAAGTGAACATCGCTGATTGCGACGATTTTAATTGCTTGGGGAGTATCTTCATATCGTTTATTGGTTAAAATGCTGACTACATTGGTTTCCGGGTGATGATAGTTATATACCCCACATCCCAGCAATCCCAACGTGAACACTAAAGACAGATAGAACCTATATTTGTAGACAACTTTGAATAATTTCAAGATATCAAACAAAAGCAAGAATAATGCCATGTATAGAGTAAATATCAACCAACTTGTTCCAATGGTGTACATTGAATGGGAGATAAAGACAGGCATCTCAAGGTTACGAGTTAGCATCGTGCCGAAAAAGGATAAAGCACATATCCAGAATAAAACGGTCAGGAATATTTTTACTCCGAGAGATTTAACTTTCAGAGCTTGCTTTGCTCTGATAAATATGTAGGCATTACCTGCCAGATAAAGAGTGATAATGATGAGTAAATATGTAAGCATAGCGTTTACTTAAAAATCAGAGAATTTATTGGGGCAAAGATAGGTTTTATTGTTGAGTAAAAAGAGTTAATAGTGCTGATATGACTCTAAAATAGCCAAATAAAGGAAAGAGAATGTGTCTGTATCGGATTGATTGAATCTTAATTACGAAAAATTATAGGAAAATCTGTTTTTATTCTTATCTTTGTCCTCTGAAATGAAAAAACTAGCCTACATAACAGCACTTATCCTTTCTCTCCTGATTATCTATTCAGGAGGTGGAGTCTCTATTGTGCATTATTGCTGTGTCCGTTGTGAAACGGTGCAGAGCTGTTGTGATACAGGCTGTCCGAAGTGTAAAAAGACTCATACTTGTGATTCAAAAAAAGGTTGTAAAGATAAGGGTTGTACAGCTATTATCTATAAGCTCGATTTGATGAAACATACTACTGAACTGACAACATCAGCTTTAGTAGTCGATCTTTTGTGTGAGCATTTTTGCTATCTGTTGACTCCGACCTATGCGGATAAATCGGTAGAATATGATAGTCTGACCTCTCCGCCACCTCTCTGTTCGAGGCAGAAGCTGGCGCTATATTCCACTTATATTATTTAGCCACTATTTCTTTCTTATTTAATCCTTTGCTTTCAATAGAACATGAAAGTAAAGCAGCACTGAATGCAACTAAGTTGCATGAGAAATGAATTAATTTTGTATCTCGAAAGTAACTTTAGAAAGAATGAAATATATGATAATAGGACTGTTCCTGTTATTTGCCGGCAATATATATGCGCAAGTACGGGGAACAGTGAAAGATAGTACCGGGGAGGCTATTCCGGGTGCCAATGTGTTCTGGATGAATACAGGACAAGGAGTGACAACCAAAGAGGATGGTAGTTTTTCTATCACTAAACCTTCCAAAAGCCACATGCTGATTGTCAGCTTTATCGGTTTTCAGAACGACACGATTCATGTGAGCAGTAAAAATCAACAACTGGATATTGTGCTTCGTGATGGAGTGGAACTGAATGAAGTGAATATTGTCACTCGTAAACTGGGAACGATGAAATTGCGCAGTAGCGTAATGAACGAAGACATGATAAGCAGTGCCGAATTGAGTAGAGCCGCTTGTTGTAACCTGGGTGAAAGTTTTGTGACGAACCCTTCAGTAGATGTGAGTTATTCCGATGCGGCAACAGGAGCCAAACAAATTAAATTGTTGGGGCTGTCTGGCACTTATGTGCAGATGTTGACGGAAAACATCCCGAATTATCGGGGAGCCGCCGCTCCTTATGGATTGGGATATGTCCCCGGTCCGTGGATGCAGAGTATACAGGTTTCCAAAGGAACATCTTCGGTGAAGAATGGTTATGAAGCCATCACAGGACAGATAAACGTAGAATTTAAGAAACCGCAGTTGCCGGAAGCTGATTGGGTGTCTGCCAATCTTTTTGCAAGCACTACCAACCGATATGAAGCCAATGCGGACGCTACATTGAAACTTTCCAAACGATGGAGCACTTCTCTGCTGGCGCATTACGAAAATGAGACCAAGGCGCATGATGGCAACGATGACGGATTTGTGGATATTCCGCAGGTAGAACAGTATAATGTGTGGAACCGGTGGGCATACATGGGCGACCATTATGTTTTCCAGGCAGGTATCAAAGCCCTTTCTGAAACACGTACCAGCGGACAGGCCAATCACGGAGGGACAATGCACTCCGGTGACCTGTATAAAGTAGGGATCGATACGGAGCGCTATGAATTCTTCACCAAGAATGCCTATATCTTTAATAAGGAGAAGAATACGAACCTGGCTTTGATTCTTTCCACCACTTTACACAATCAGGATGCTACGTATGGACGCAAACTGTATAATGTGGATCAAACCAACGTCTATGCTTCGCTGATGTTTGAAACGGAATTTAATCCGCAAAATAGTTTCTCCGCAGGGTTGAGCTTCAATTATGACGCTTATGACCAACATTACCGTTTGGAAAATACAACGGACAATCCTCTCAAAGCCTTTGAAAAGGAAGCTGTTCCCGGTGCTTACGTGCAATATACGTTGAATCTGAATGATAAATGGATGGTAATGGCCGGTCTGCGTGGTGATTACAGTAACGAACATGGTTTCTTCGTGACTCCGCGTGCGCATCTTAAGTACAATCCGAATGATTATGTGAATTTCCGTCTTTCTGCCGGAAAAGGGTACCGTACCAATCATGTGTTGGCGGAAAACAACTACCTGCTTTCCAGCAGTCGTAAGGTGGAAATAGCAAAGAACCTGGATATGGAAGAAGCATGGAACTACGGTGCCAGCGTCTCTACTTATATCCCTATATTCGGCAAAACGCTGAATGTGAATGCAGAATACTATTATACGGATTTCCTGAAACAAGTGATAGTGGATATGGATAGCACCCCCCATGAAGTAGCTTTCTATAATTTGGATGGACGCTCTTATTCGCATGTGTTCCAGGTGGAAGCAAGTTATCCTTTCTTCAAAGGATTCACTCTGACAGGTGCTTACCGGCTCACGGATGCAAAAACGACCTACAAAGGTGAACGAATGGAGAAACCGCTGACCAGCAAATATAAAGGACTACTTACGGCTTCTTACCAAACTCCGCTGGGAATATGGCAGTTTGACGCTACACTGCAACTGAATGGCGGTGGCAGGATGCCTACTCCTTATGAGTTGGGAGGCGGACAGTTGTCTTGGGAACGTCGTTATGGCAGTTTTGAACAGTTGAGTTTACAGGTGACCCGTTACTTCCGTCGTTGGTCTATCTACCTAGGAGGCGAGAACCTGACAAATTTCAAACAAAAGAATCCGATTATCGATGCGGCAAATCCCTGGGGGAACAACTTTGATTCTACCATGATTTGGGGACCGGTGCACGGAGCAAAAGGATATATCGGAATACGTTTTAACTTAGCTAGAAATAGTGAGTAAAAGCAGGAAATAGCGAATGAAAGAAACGATTGCATAATAAAGAATATTAATTTTAAACTGATAAGAAAAATGAGAACAAAAAGATGGATGGCCACTTGCGTGGTGGCTCTTTTGAGTGTAACAGCTGTATTGGCAAAAGATATTCGTGTTGTTGTATTTAAAGTGTCGCAGATGCACTGTGAGAAATGCGAAAAGAAAGTAAAGGACAATATGCGTTTTGAGAAAGGGCTGAAGGATATTTCGACCGAAGTAAAAACGAAAATGGTAACCATTACGTATGACGCTGAAAAAACGAATGTAAAGAAGTTGCAGGCAGGGTTTAATAAGTTCAGTTATGAAGCCGAATTTGTAAAAGAAACAAAGAAAGACGGTCAGAAGGCTGATAAGAAGTAATTGAACAAATACCTGTATTAGCTTGTTTCTATAAACAAACAAGGGTTCTTCCCCAACTTCTTTTCGAGAGGAGGGGAAGGCCGTAAACAATAATTATATGGGTAACACAACAAAAAAGGCATTTCCTGTGCTTAATATGCATTGTGCAGGATGTGCCAATAATGTAGAAAAAACAGTAAAAAAATTGCCGGGAGTCATTGAGGCTTCCGTTAATTTTGCTACCAATACATTGACCGTTTCTTATGAGAAAGAGCAGCTGACTCCCGGAGAGATTCGTGCGGCTGTGCTTGCGGCAGGTTATGATCTGATTGTGGAAGAAGCCCACAAAGAAGAACGCCGGGAAGAGGAACAGCATAAGCGTTACACTCGTTTGAAATGGAAGGTAATTGGAGCGTGGATTTTGGTAGTACCATTGTTGGTATATTCCATGATACTGATGCATGTGCCATACTCTAATGAGATTCAAATGGTACTTGCTATCCCTGTTATGGTCTTTTTCGGAGGTGGTTTCTTCACCGGAGCCTGGAAACAGGCTAAATTAGGACGGAGTAATATGGATACTTTGGTTGCGCTTAGTACTTCCATTGCTTTTCTGTTCAGTCTGTTCAACACTTTCTTCCCCGAATTCTGGTATGACCGCGGATTGGAACCGCATGTCTATTATGAGGCTTCTGCGGTGATTATCGCTTTCGTTCTTACCGGAAAGTTGATGGAGGAACGTGCCAAAGGAAATACCTCAACAGCCATTCGTAAGTTGATGGGAATGCAGCCTAAAGCGGCTCGTGTTCTGCGCAATGAGATCGGAAGAGCACACGTCTGAACTCCAGTCACGTTTCGATCTCGCAATGGAGTGGAGGAGGAGATCCTGATTGAAAAACTTCAGGTAGGTGATTTGGTGGTTGTACGTCCGGGAGAGCAAATACCTGTGGACGGTCAGCTTTCCGAAGGCGACTCGTATGTCGATGAGAGTATGATTAGCGGTGAACCGGTTCCGGTAGAAAAGAAGAAAGGTGATAAAGTATTGGCAGGAACGATTAACCAGCGTGGCTCATTTATCATTCGTGCCGCACAGGTAGGCAGCGAAACCGTGCTTGCCCGTATTATCGCTATGGTGCAGGAAGCACAGGGCAGCAAAGCTCCCGTGCAACGCATTGTCGATCGTATTACGGGGATTTTTGTACCTGTCGTATTGGGCATTGCCATTCTGACATTTGTATTATGGGTTACCATTGGTGGTAGTGAATATATCTCTTATGGTATTTTGTCGGCTGTTTCCGTTCTTGTCATTGCTTGTCCATGTGCTTTGGGGCTTGCTACACCTACTGCGTTGATGGTGGGTATAGGTAAAGCTGCCAGCCAGCATATCCTGATTAAAGATGCAGTGGCTTTGGAACAAATGCGCAAAGTAGATGTCGTTGTTCTGGATAAAACGGGAACACTGACTGAAGGACATCCTACAGCTACCGGATGGTTATGGGCGCAGTCGCAGGAACCACATTTCAAAGATGTACTTTTAGCTGCGGAAATGAAATCGGAGCATCCGCTTGCCGGCGCTATTGTCTCTGCGCTTCAGGACGAAGAAAAAATAAAACCTGCCGCGTTGGATAGCTTTGAAAGCATTACGGGAAAAGGAATTAAAGCCTCGTATGAGGGACATACTTATTGGGTAGGCAGTCATAAACTCCTGAAAGATTTCAGTGCGACAGTAAGCGATGTGATGGCTGAAATGCTGGTTCACTATGAATCGGACGGTAACGGCATCATTTACTTTGGACGTGAAAACGAGTTGCTGGCTATCATTGCTGTTTCCGACCCGATAAAGGCTACTTCTGCCGAAGCGGTGAAGGAACTGAAACGCCAAGGGATTGACATCTGTATGCTGACGGGTGACGGGCAACGGACTGCATTAGCCGTTTCTTCCCGTTTAGGAATCGAACGTTTTGTTGCCGACGCTCTACCAGACGATAAGGCCGAATTTGTACGTGAGCTTCAAATGCAGGGAAAGAAGGTTGCGATGGTGGGCGATGGTATCAATGATTCGCAGGCACTGGCATTGGCTGACGTCAGCATTGCCATGGGAAAAGGAACTGATATTGCTATGGACGTGGCTATGGTGACTTTGATGACATCGGATTTGTTGCTGCTTCCTAAAGCCTTCCAGTTGTCAAAGCAGACGGTCAAACTGATTCATCAGAATCTTTTCTGGGCGTTTATTTACAACCTGATCGGTATTCCTATTGCTGCCGGTATCTTGTTCCCTCTGAATGGTTTGTTATTGAATCCGATGCTGGCAAGTGCCGCAATGGCGTTCTCCAGTGTGAGCGTAGTGCTCAATTCGTTGAGCTTGGGAAGAAAATGAGAAATGAACTATAAAAAGACAGGAACCTGTAAGCTGTAAACGATGAATGGCTAGCTGTCATTTATGAACAGCGAACTGTAAATAATAGACGGTGAATACTTTGCGGATAATGCGCAATTTATTCACCGTTCATTGTTTTGCAACTCACCATTTATATTTTCTATCGTTCTTCGTGAAAATTATCTGTTTCTAAAGTCCAATGGTGTCATTCCTACATATCGTCTGAAATACTTGCCAAAGAAAGAGGCGCTGGGGAAGTTTAGAGAATATGCTATCTCTTGGATAGTCATATTGGTACCTTTCAGTTTGGCTTTAGCATCCATGATAACGATATAAGCAATGGTATCTAAAACACTTTTACCTGTCACTTGTCTCACAGTCGTGCTTAGATGTTGAAGAGATATACCTAATTTATCTGCGTAGAACTGTGCACGACGTTCATTTTTATAATTCTCGGTGATGGCTTGAATCAGTTCCCGGCAGATTTCCTTTTTGCGGTTCGAACTGCTATTTTCGCCCGGAAATTTATGATATATCAGTCGTATGCTTGTCAGGATAGTCTGAAGAGACAATTCGACCAATTCAGAATCCATTTCGAAGTTCTCATTGCAACTGGCCCGTGATAATAGAGCAAAATAGTCTTTCAGATAACTGGCTACTTCTTCATTAAGAGGAACTACCGGCTGTTCTATCAGTTTGGGATATGCGTTACCAATATTCTTCATGAGATTGATCCGTCCGGCACAATGAGCAGAGAAGCCGGCAAAGCAAAGGCATACTTTTTCTGTTCTCTCCCGAAACTGAATGATTGTTCCCGGTAATAATGTTATTAAGTCATTGGGGTGAATTTCGTAATCAAGCAGATTGATGGAGGCTTTCATCGAACCTTCGGTACAGATGGCAACAATACATGCTTGCAACCGACAAGATTGCTTGTAAATATTGAGAATGTCTTCTGTTACATTCGTCCATGCTAATACTTCGGTAGGCAAGTCTACCTGTGGAAAGTCCATTTTCATAGTTGTGTGTGTTATATTGGGCCAACAAATGTACGCATTTTCTTTTTATTTCTTACCTTTGTTTTTATGAAAACAGTTTTTATTGATTGGAATTTGATACCATACGCCGAAGCATGGCAACGGCAAACAGAATGGTTTGATAACATTGTCCGGGCAAAAGTTCAGGGCGAGAGTTATGAAAACCGTATTGTGATGTGCGAACATCCTCATGTTTATACATTAGGACGTAGCGGGAAAGAAAATAATATGTTGTTGAGTGATGAACAATTGAAAGCAATTGATGCCACCCTTTATCATATTGATCGGGGAGGGGACATTACTTATCATGGTCCGGGACAACTGGTGTGCTATCCGATATTAAACCTGGAAGAATTTCAGTTAGGATTGAAAGAGTACGTTCATTTGCTGGAAGAAGCGGTGATTCGGGTATGTGCTTCTTATGGCATTGAAGCCGGACGTTTGGAGAAAGCGACAGGAGTCTGGTTGGAAGGTGATACGCCTCGTGCACGTAAGATTTGTGCTATCGGAGTGAGGAGCAGTCATTATGTCACGATGCATGGACTGGCTCTGAATGTAAATACCGATTTACGTTATTTCAGTTATATCCACCCTTGCGGATTTATAGATAAAGGCGTCACTTCTCTTCGTCAGGAATTAAAGCATGATGTGCCGATGGACGAAGTGAAGCAACGCCTCGAAGAGGAGCTTAGAAAACTATTCCAACTCCCAGTTGCCAAGTGCGGCGCATAAAGCAATCTTTATCAGCCAAGGCATAAGAGAAGTCTGCACGTATCGGCCAGAAGTTTATTCCGCAGCCTAGAGTGCCGTAGTTGCCCACTCCTTTATCTTTGTCTCCGAAATGATATCCCGCACGGACAACACCATATTTCAGGAAATTATATTCGGCTCCTATGCCAGCCTGGAGATGACGGATTTCAGAGGGGAGCAGATAGTTGAAGTCGAGAGCCACCTGCAAACGGTTTTCTATGCTGAATGGCAGGTCGATTGTACCTCCCAATCCTAATCTGGCGGGTAACTTTTGTCCGTCCAGCTTTTTGCCTATGTTGGCAGCTTGGAAACCAATGCTCCAGGAAGCCATTTCGTCCAATAGAGCCATATTGCGATAGTAGGTCGCGCCGAAGTCCAGACAAACGCTATTCTTGCTGTCTGCGCTTTCCGCGGCTTTGGCTTGCAGGTATCTGAACGTTAATGAAAGAGACAGATTTTTGGCTACATTTCTGAAATAAGCAGCTTCTAAGTCCCATGCGTGAGGGCGGTAATCGAGCACCTTGGGATCTTTGAAATGCCGGAAACCTACAGCAAATCCATGTATGCCTTCCCTTCCGATCCGGTAGAAAAGAGAGGCGCTATGTAGCGCATAATCTTGGTTGATCTTAGCGTATGAATAACTCGCACCCATCACTTCTTGTGAGAAAGCGATGGTAGAAGCATTATGAAAAATAGCTGTAGTACCGTTATCGGTGGTAGCTAATCCTGTACCTGCCATACCTGCCGATTGGGCGTCTGGAGTAAGTTCCAGAAAATAGGCGCTTGCCATTTCTTGTGCTCCCAGCAAAGTGGGGAATAAGCACGAGGCGAGAAGGAAATGTTTTACTCGTTTCATAATCAGTTATTTTTAGAGTGAGACATCCGGACAACACGTATGCCTGTCCACGATTTATTGTTGTTTAGCATGTGATTGAGAGGTTCATCGCTGACAACTACTTTTCCCAATGTAGAAGAAGCGTGCAGCAGGTGCAGTTTTCCCTCTTTATATTCTGCTATTCCCACATGAGCAATGTCCAGTCCGGGCATCTTCGTTGTAATAGCAATAATGTCTCCATTCATGATCCAGGGCAATCCGGCTTCCGGCAGTTCGCTTTTCGGCAACCAATGTACGACTTTTCCGGAGATTGCTTTTTCATATTCGGCCATTTGTCGTACATTTTCCGGCGAATCAGCCAATTTTTTATATTGCCTGGGATGGGTAGACATATACGAAAGAGAGATTTTCTGGGTATGCGCACTGTTTTTGGCAGTAATATCGGTGAGGAATCCGTGACGAATTCCGTTTTCTATCCATTCGGAAGTATAATGCAACCGGGAAGGATAACCGTTGATGATGCCGTCCCGATAACGTATTTTTTGCAGATTGTCGGCAAAGGAAGAACCGAGTGCCTGTGCCAACGTGTATTCTACGAAAGTGAGGCAATCTACGGCATCGGTCCGGATCACTAATGATTCTTCTCCGTCTTGATCTAATGTGTTAGCCACGTATTTAGTTCCCAGGTAAGATTTCCCGATTCGTAACATGGGTTCGGGATTTTCCGGGAATACAACGCCGTCGCGCAACCATTTCTCCAACTCCTGTGTCCATTGTTGCTTATATTTAAAATGATCCTGAAATCCCCAGCCATGTCCTCCGGTAGGATAAACATGGAGAGTTGCCGGAACCTTGTTTTTTTGTAAAGCGAGGTAATAGTTCACTCCGTGATAAGGTGCTACGGAAGGGTCGTCGGAGGTAAGAGCGATAAATGCTTGTGGAGTATCGGGCGTTACTTGCAATTCGGCAGAAAACTTCTGTATTTGTTCCATTGTTGGATTTTTGCCTAGCAATGCAGTTCTTGTATTTCCCCGGGTGACTTGCATCATCGTAACTACCGGATAAAGTAATATCTGAAAGTCCGGACGTGTTTCCGAATTGTAGTGAGTGGCGAGTGTAGCAGTTAAATGCCCTCCCGCAGAGGCTCCCATTAATCCTACCTTGTAAGGATCGACATTCCATTCTTTGGCATGTTGGCGTACCATGCGAATGGCTTGTTCGGCGTCTGATACGGGGACTTCCCAATGTCCGTTCGGCATCCGGTATTTTAATACCATATAGGTAATACCTTGTCCGCAGAACCAGGGAGCCATATCATACCCTTCTCCATCCATACCCAGTCCACGATAACCGCCTCCGGGACACATGATAATAGCCATTCCATTCGGCTTTTCCGGATGGTAGACCGTCAGGGTGGGATGCGTGACATTCGTGACAAAATGAGGACGCGTTTCCTGCTCTTCTCCGGTTAGTCCACTGGAGTTGGGAGCACCGTCGGGCCACAAAGGTAGCTCGACGGGCTGCTGCGCAAATGATATGGCAGTTACAAGTGATACTATAATGGATAATAGTCTCCTCATAATTATTTATTTAACTTTCATTGAAGCCTTTATAAAGTAAAGAATCAGTAAGGCATACGCTCCTAATGCCAACACTTCTGACCAAGTATTGTTCAACCATGCCTCATTAACCAGATTGATTCCACCAAAGCGCATCGCGGCACTGATTACTCCCATCAATGCACCTCCGGCAATGAAACCGGATGCCAGTAAAGTTCCTTTTTCACCTCTTTCCGTATTCAGAGATGCATCTTTGCTACGTGTTGTAACAAACCAATTCACTGCTCCACCCACTACCAACGGCACATTCAGTTCCAACGGAATAAACATACCCAATGCGAAAGCTAATGCAGGAATTTTACAAAGAGTCAGAATAATAGCTAAGACAGCCCCAATACCATATAACAACCAGGGTGCACCTACACCACTCATCAGCGGTTCGATAACGGCCGCCATCGCATTTGCTTGCGGAGCAGCCAGTGCGCCACTTGTAAATCCGTATGTCTTATTCAGGATAATCATTACACCGCCTACTGTTGCAGCCGATACGATTGTTCCCAAGAACTTCCATGTTTCCTGTTTGGCAGGCGTGCTTCCGAGCCAGTAACCAATCTTCAAGTCGGTGATAAAACCTCCTGCCATCGATAGTGCGGTACATACTACACCACCCATTACCAATGCGGCAACCATGCCCGAAGGACCTTTCAGTCCGACAGCTACCATCACTACGGAAGCCAAAATCAGTGTCATCAATGTCATTCCCGAAACCGGATTAGTACCAACAATCGCAATGGCATTAGCTGCTACTGTGGTGAACAGGAAAGAGATACCGGCAACCAGAACAATGGCTACCAATGTATGCAACAGATTCCCTTGCATGACATCAAGGTAGAAGAATAATACGATTAAGATCAGTGTGATGATGGAACCGATGGCGATAATCTTCATGGAAAGATCCCGTTGGGTACGGATAATGCTCTTCTCTACATTCCCTTTACCGCCCATCTCTTTGGCTGCCAGTCCGACAGCGCTCTTGATGATGCTCCAGGAAC
>OOCM01002369.1_pt1 | contig 12520 bp, 18 predicted proteins | sample 1671111 | NCBI WGS metagenome assembly OOCM01 (sample SAMN06348123, study PRJEB24527) | human gut metagenome | biome: human gut; feature: ankylosing spondylitis patient; material: feces | host: Homo sapiens | place: China | collected 2015-10 | reverse complement strand
GGTATTTCTGTTTTTCTTCTTCTAGAGCATTTATATATTCAGCCTCGCTTGCTCGAAGTTGTCCTATAGCTTTAGTAATTCTTTCACTTTCGAGTGTAATGGCTGATCCTAAATGGTGTCGTATATGCGTAGCTAATCTACTATTTTTATCTTTGATTTGTGCTTCTAAAAGATCTTGAAATTTATTTTGATTTTCTAAAACTATAGTCTCTATACTATTGTTTGTATCCATGATGTTTCCGTGGAATAATTATTAAATATACTATTATACCGCCTGCCAGACCCAGACAACGCGGCCCAGGATGATGTCGGCATATTCCGTGATGGAAAGACGGCGATCCGGGTACTTTTCCTTGTCGGGATTATCGGAGCGGATGATGTATTCCCCGCTGGCGACATCCACGATGACGCGCTTGATGGAGAGGCCTTCATACGGCAGTCGGACGGCGTAGACTTCCCCGGAAACAAAGTCGAAGTTCCGGCGGATGACGCCCACGACGCCCCCGCTTTTGATGGTCCAGGCCATGCTGTCCCCTTTGACCAGCAGGGCGGAATCGCACTGCATGGCATATTCCAGGGGGACACGGATGGTGGCCAGAGGGTCGTTTTCTTCCAGATCGAAGGCCGGGCCCGCGCCTGCCAGGGCATAGACATGGATGGCTACACTGCCGTCCGCGTCGGCCTTTTCCACAGGGGCATTGGGCGCCGGGCGGCGGATAGTGGCCGATTTAGGCAAGTAGTCCTGGATGTCCAGCCCCAGCACGTCAATATACCGCAACATGTCAGGGAATGAGGCGTTTCGGGACGTCGAGGATTCCTTGAGCCAATTCGTGACGGCAGACCGTCCGGTATGCCCAAGGAGCCGTGAAATCTCTGCCCGCTTCATTCCTGAGGCTTCAAGCTCTTTCACTTTGCCGAGGATGGCATCCCAAGCCCTTTGTGCCGATTCTTCATAGATGTTGGTATCCATGTTTTACCCATAGCTAGGCTGTTCGTTTTATGCAAAAAACGAGATAGTTTTTTGATTGCCTTTTGTGTTATTAGTAAATAACATTTTGGTTATGAAAAACGCATTGGAAACATTCAGGACAACTCGTGGCCTGACATACCGCGAGCTGACCGAGGCATGTGGAGGCCGGAGCCTGAACGCTGTCTACCGTCACTGCAAGGGTGACAAGATCGCTGCGGAGTCGGCTGTTGTCTATTCTCGTAATCTGGGCATCCCCCTGTCCGAACTCCGTCCCGACCTCTGGCCGCCTGACCCTACCGCGGGCCCGTCGCCATCCGCCAAGACGGCCCTGTGAGCGCTTTGCTGTGGCCGGGAGGGAACACATGCCCCGCAGCGAATCCTTTTCCCTGCGGCTGCCACAGCCGCTGTACGACCGCCTGTTCGACGTGATCGCCGCCACCGGTAACGAGGTGACGCGCTCCGGTGTCATCGTGAAGGCGCTGGAGACGTATCTGGCCATCCTCGAATGCAACCCCGGCATGCTGGAAGGATACGACAGCGGGCGGGACAGGTCTGCAACACAAAAGGACGAGACGTAATACATGACGGATACCTGTACGACACGAGCCATCCGCTGTTTTTCCGGCCATGCCGTGCGGCGGTGCCTGGAGAGGGGCATCACGGCGCTGCATGTGGAACAGGCCCTGGAGCAGGGCGTGCTGGTGGCGGAAGGGGAGGGCACGGGCACCTGGGCCCGGGGCCGCCTGCGGGTGGTGGTGAGTCGTGACGGCATGGTCATCACGGCATGGCGCACGCCGCGCCGCAACTCCAAGCGGCGCATCCAGAAATCACAGAGCCGGAAGCGGCGGGAGAAGCGCCGTTTCCATGTACGGGAGGCACGATGAAGAAAGAACTGCCCATGAGGGCCCAGAGGGCCATCACGGTGACCATGCCGTACCAGCGCGCCTACGCGGCGCCGCTGCCCCGGCACAGATGGCAGATCATCCTGCCGGGTACGGGAGAGGTGCTGGTGCTGACTGAGGATGAATTTTCGGAAACGTGGGTACTGGAGTCCGAATGCCCGCCGGCGGTGCGCAAGCTGTTCGACGGCTTCGAGAGCTACGCCAGATGGCGCTGGGGGAGAAAGTGATATGGCAGACGACATCCGTTTATCGACGAACTTCTGGCGGCATCCCAAGACCGTCAAACTGATCCGCAAGGGCGGCCTGGACGCCGTGCGCAGCCTGCAGATCCTGTGGTGTTTTTGCGCGCAGGAGCGGACGGACGGCTTGTTGCACGGCATGGACGCCGACGACATTGAGATCGCCGCCGACTGGCAGGGAGAGCCGGGAAAATTCGTGGAGCTGCTCTTGTCCGGCGGGTGGATGGAATGCTCTCCGGGATGCTCCGGCGAAGGCACATACGCCCTGCATGGCTGGGAAGAGCGGCAGGCATACGTCAGCAAAGCCGAAAGCAGACGGGAGCAGGCGCGGGCCGCTGCTGAAACGCGCTGGCGCAACAAGCGCGGCATGCGGCAGGAAAAGCCGGACGATGCCGCAAGCAATGCCGCTGTATGCGACCTGCATGCTGCGCATGATGCTGACGCATGCTGCCAGCATGCTGCGAGCAATGCGGGCAACAGGAACCAGCATATGCCCAACCATGCTGAACGCAATGCCCCTATTCCTATTCCTGATCCTATTCCTGATCCTGATATCCCCCCCCTTACCCCCCCACAGGGGGGAGCATGCGGGGAAGAGGGGGAAAAGCCCTCCTCTGCCGGAAGGGATGCGCCTGCGAAGACCGACGCCCCCAGCAAGGGCCACCCGGAATGGCGGGCGTTCCTCTCCTGCTGGGAGCTCTGGCCCGTGAAGCAGGGGCAGGAAGAGGCCTGGCGCGAATGGATGCGCCTGCACGGCAACGGCACCCTTGCCCCCTGCTATGCTATCCGGGAGGCCATCGCCCGCCTGCTGGCCGAAGACAGCCGCTGGGCCCGGGGCATGGTGCCCAGAATGGCCCGATGGCTGCGCGGCAAGGGCTGGAACGACGAGCCCTTCGTGCAGCCGGGGCAGGGCACCGGGGGCGGCATCGTGGGCGTGGGCCGGGAGCCGCGGGCCCCGACGGAGTTCCAGCAGCGGCAGCAGGACAGCCGCAAGCTGGCACGCGCCCTGCTCGAAGCACGGGAAGCGGAACGGACACAGACGGGAGGACACCATGGACATGCGGATCGACAGGCTCTGGCTGATCATGCGCCTTGCAGAATGTGAGGCGGTTTACCGGACAGGACGCTCACAGGAAGAGCTGGCCCTGCTGGCCGACATCTGGGCCCAGGACCTGGAAGGGCAGGACAGGGAGGCCGTGGGCCGGGCCTTCGTGCTGCACCGGCAGGAATCCGGCCGTTTCCCCTGCCCGGCGGACATCCTGCGTCTGCTGCCCCGTTGCCGTCATGCCGAGAGACGGCAGGATGCGGCGGCCCTGCCGGTGGAGACAGTGGCCGTGGGGCCCCGCTCGCACCGCGACATGGCCCGCCTGTTGTTGCAGGCCCTGCGCGGGGACAGCGAGGCCCGGAACGAGATGCAGCGCCTGCGGGTGCAGTAGGGGCAGGGGAAAGTATGGCCAGGCCGAAGATGTTCAGGCGATGCCCCGAGTGCGGTGCGGATGCCGTCGTGGTGATCTGCACACGGCAGCAGGGGCATTGCCGCAATCGTTGGTGCGAATGCACGGTCTGCGGGGCCCGCATCCGCTGGGTCACGGCCGGAGAGCACGGCCGCTGGGTGCGCGTTCGCGGAATAAAGTCACCAGAAACCCCGAAACCCTCTTGCCTCTGACCTCACGCTCCATGCTACGCTTCCGGCAAAACCCCGGAGGCGTTTTCTATGTCCGACAACTTCCACCGCGCCCATACCTTCACCGCCCATTGGGAGGGCGGCTTTTCCGACCATCCCGCCGACACCGGCGGCCTGACGGCCTACGGGGCCTCGCTCAAGTTCGTGCAGGGCATCGCCGCGACCCAGCAGGGCCGCGACTGGTTGCAGCGCATCGGCTTCCGTCTGCCCGTCAACAAGGCCTCCATGCGTTCCGTGACGCCGGACATGGCCGAGGCCATGTTCAAGCGCGAGTTCTGGGACCGGCTGCGTCTGGACGACATGCCGTTCCGGCCCGCCTGCGCCCTATACGACGCCGCCGTCAACAGTGGCTGTGCCCAGTCCGTCAAGCTGGCCCAGCGCGGCTACAACGCCTGTGTGGGCCCCTACGGCGTGAAGATCGAGGTGGACGGCATCCTGGGGCCCCAGACGCGGGCCTCGCTGGCCTGTGACACGGACGCCCTGATCCGGGCCGTCATCCAGGCGCGCCGCGCTTTCTACGAGGGGCTGGCCCGCGACAAACCTTCGCAGGCCGTTTTCCTGGAGGGCTGGCTCAACCGGGCCGATGCCCTGGAAAAGTTCCTGCTGGCGCAGAGGAGGGCGTGATGGGCTGGCTTTCCGCATTGCTGGGCCTGGGCGGAAAGGCCTTGGAGAAGATCCTGCCCGACCGTGCCCGGCTCCAGCAACAGCAGATGGAGATCAACGCCGAGACGGAACGCACCAGCGGCGGACGCATGACGCCGCGCAAGCTGCTCATGTACCTGCTGGCCGTGGCTGCGGGCTGGGAGCTGCTGCTGCGGCCCGTCATCGCCACCTACTGGCCCGACGTGCTGCTGCCGCCCAGCATGGGCAAGGAACTGTGGCTGGCCGTATCGGCCATGTTCGGCATGGGCTTTTAGGAGGGGGCATGGACAACGGGCATTTCATCACCGTCCTGCTGGGCGTGATCTTCGGCCTGTGGGTACTGCTGCTGGGAGTGGGCGGGTACTGCCTCAGGCGCATCAGCGACAAGCTGGACGACCTGGTGGTGCATCGTGAGGGATGCATCATGGCCTTTGCCGACCGTGACGGGAACTCCCGCGACCACCGGGAGTTCTTTCGTCGTACCGATGACCATGAGCGCCGTCTGACCCGTCTGGAAGCGGAACGGGAAATGAAGGGGTAGGGGATGGCTGTCCGTTACGACTGGGAGACCATCCGGGCCGAATTCGAGGCCGGGGCGACCATGGGGGCGCTTTCCCGCAGGCATGGCGTCAATAAAGCCGCCATCAGCCGGCGGGCCCGGAAGGAAGGATGGACGGCCGACCTGACCGATGTGGTGAACCGCAGGGCCGAGGCCAAGGTCAACGGGACGGTCAACGCCGTTGACCCTCAAAAAAAGGCCGCGGCGGTAGAGGCTGCCGCAGCGAGGAAGGCCGCCGTCATCAGCGAGCAGCGGGAGGCGTGGGGCGGGTTCAAGAACGAAGTACGCGCGGCTCTGGACGCCAACGACTTCGACCGCCTCAAGTGTCTGAAGATCGCATCGGAAGCATTGCGTAATGCCCAGGAATGCGAGCGCAAGGCCTGGGGCATCCAGGACAAGGCGGAGACCGAGGTCTCCGGCGGCCTCAGCATCACATGGGAGAAATAGCCATGCGTGTCACCATCCCCTACAAGCCCCGTGACCTTTCCGTACATGAGAGACTGGAGGCTGCGCGGTTTTCGGTCGTGGCGGCCCACCGCCGCTACGGCAAGACAGTGCTGGCCGTCAACCACACCATCAAGGGGGCCCTGACCTGCAATAAGCCCCGCGGCTCTTTCGCCTATGTGGCGCCCTTCCGCAACCAGGCCAAGGCTGTGGCCTGGGACTATCTGAAATACTACACGTCGCCCATCCCCGGCCGTACGGTCAACGAATCCGAATTGTCCATCATGCTGCCCAATGGGGCTCGCATCCGCATCTATGGTGCCGATAACCCGGACTCCTTGCGCGGCCTGTATTTCGACGGGGTGGTGCTGGACGAAGTGGCCGATATGAAGCCCGAAGTGTGGGGCGAGATCATCCAGCCGGCTTTGGCAGACCGTGAAGGATGGGCGCTGTTTATCGGCACCCCGCACGGCATCAACCTTTTCAGTGAACTGTACTACCGCGCCCTGGAGCGGCAGCAAAAGGGCGACCCGCTGTGGTGTGCCATGTCATTCCCGGTCACGGGCACCACCAGCCTGCCGCCTGCTGAAGTGGAACGCCTGCGAGCCGAACTTTCGGAGAACGCCTGGCGTCAGGAGATGCTTTGCGACTTCACGGCCAGCTCCGACGACATCCTCATCCCGTTGCCTGACGTGCTGGAGGCCGAGGCCCGGCAGCTGGCGTGGGACGATGTGGGCGGCATGCCCGTCATCCTGGGCGTGGACGTGGCCCGCTTCGGGGCCGACAGCAGCGTCATCGTCAGACGGCAGGGGCTCAAGGCCGACGGGCCGGTGGTCATGCGCGGGCTGGACAACATGCAGCTGGCCGACAGGGTGGCCGCCGCCATCATGGAGCACCGCCCCCACGCCGTGTTCATCGACGCCGGGCAGGGGCAGGGCGTCATCGACCGCCTGCGCCAGCTGGGCCACGATGTCATTGAGGTGCCTTTCGGCGGCAAGCCGTTGCAGGAAGGTCGCTTTGCCAACCGGCGTTCCGAGATGTGGTACGGCCTGCGCCAGTGGCTCAAGTCCGGCGGCAAGCTGCCGGATGAAGGGGACGACGTGCCCCGCCTGCGGGCGGAGCTCTCGGCCCCCCTGTACTGGTACGACGCCGCGGGCCGCATGGTGCTGGAGCCCAAGGACAAGATCAAGGAGCGCCTGGGGGCTTCGCCGGACATCGCCGACGCCCTGGCCCTGACCTTTGCCGCGCCCGTGGCCCTGCCGGAGCCTGGGCAGGAGATGTTCCTGCCGGAACAGGCCCGTGATGCCCACGGCTTTTTGTTCAGCTGGGATGGAGGAGAGGACGATGCTCGCCCCTGGTAGTCAGCATGCCTACCGCTTCATCCAGGCGGATACGCCGGAGTTGCGGCGTCTGCCCTGGGCCAGGATGCAAGACGAGGGGCTGGCCCATGCCGTGCTCTGGGACCGGGTCGACCCCACGGTGCTGGACTGGCTGGACACGGTCTCGCCGCGCACCACCCTGACGGGCCTCGCCTTCGATGATGTCCGGGAAGGGCGGCTGGCAGGGGCCCTGTGGGTGGTGCCCGCCGGCCTGAGCGGTACGGTGCATTTCGTCATCTTTCGGGACTGGCAGCATGACAGTCTCCGTCTGGGGCGCGAGGCCGTGGCCTGGATATTCCGCACCTGGCCCCTGCGTTCCCTGCTGGCCGCCTATCCCGCTTCGTACCGGCACCTGCACCGCTTCATGGCGGGACTTGGGTTCACGCTTTGGCCGCAGCGCCTGCGCGGCGGCTGTCACATGCCCGGTCCGGGCGCCCCGGCACGTTGCCGGGACATGGCCTTTGCCAGCCTGGACCGCAACGATCTTTGAGGAGGGGATATGGGAGGCGTCGTTTCGTCGATTTTTGGTGGCGGGCAGTCTTCGGGGCCGTCGGTCATCACCTATGAGGCGGAAGAGGCACCGCGCGAGGCCGAACAGGAAGCGGAAAGCCAGTCCATCCGTGACGAGGAGCAGCGCAAGCTCCGCCGCCGGCAGCAGATGGGCGGCACGGTACTGACTTCGCCCCTGGGTACTTCGGGCGGTGTCGCCAGCACCGGCTCCAGCCTGCTGGGGCGCATGGGGTAGACCATGGCAGCCCCGACGTTGAAGGAGCTCAAACAGCTGGTGGCCCATCTGGAAGGGCTGCGCAGCAAACGGCTGGCCCAGCAATGGGAGATCGGCAAGCTCATCCTGCCGTCGCGCGGCCTGTTCCAGGGCGAAGAGACGGAATGTCTGCGGGACGCCAACCTGCTCAACCCGGCGGCCCAGCGCGCCCTGGGCAAAGCTGCTGCGGGCATGACGCAGGCCATCACACCGGCGTCCTCGCCGTGGTTCCGGCACCAGTTCCTGGACAGGGCCGACAGGGAAGTCACCGGCGGCAACGAATATGTGGACGTGGTGGATGCCCGCATCCGCGCCGTGCTGGCCGCGGGCGGCTTCTACAGTGCCATCCATGCCTTCAACCGCGAGCTGCTGGGTTTTGGCTGCGCGCTGCTTTCCTGTGATGCCTCGGCCCGTACCGTGGCCCGTTTCGCCTGCCAGACCTGCGGCACCTATGCCGTGGCCCTGGACGAAGACCGTACGCTGTCCTGCGTGGTGCGGCGCTTGCGCATGACGCCGGTGGAGATGGCCCGGCGCTTCGGCAGGGACAGGCTGTGCGAGGCCACGCGGCAAAAGCTGGAGAGCCAGCCTTATGCCCCCATCGAGGTGGTGCAGGTGGTGCGCAAGCGTGAGGAGCGCGACCCGGAGCGCGGGGACAACCGCAATATGCCCTTTGCCTCCTTCTGGTACGAAGACCAGGGCGGCACGGAACTGCTGCGGGAAAGCGGTTTCCGCTCCATGCCGTTCTTTTTCTCCACCTGGGAGGATGCCCGCGGTGTCTACGGCACCGGCCCCGGTGACGATGCTCTGGCCGATCAGAAGGGCATCGAAGCCTGGGAGAAGCGCAAGGCCGTGGGCATCGAAATGATGATCCAGCCGCCCTTGCTGGCGCCGGGCACGCTCAAACGCCATGTGCGCGCCATGCCGGGCAGTGTCATCTCCGATACGGCCTACGGCCAGTCCAATGCCCTGCGCCCGCTCTATGAAGTGAATTTCGGCCCCGCCGTGGGGGCCGTGCAGCAGGAGATCGAGCAGATCTCCATGCGGCTCGAAGACGTGATGAAGGCCAACATCTTCGCCAACATGAGCCTTGAGACACGCCCGGCGGGCATGACCATGACCGAATACATGGACAGGCGCCGCCGTTCTGCCGAGCTCATGGGCCCAACGGTCTCCAGCTATGAGCCGCGTGTCCTGACGCTCTGCATCGAGCGCGTCTACCAGCTGCTGGACGAAGAGGGGCTGTTGCCCCCGCCCCCGCAGGGGCTCAGCCCGTGGGCCACGCTGAACGTCTCGTACCAGTCGCCCATGGCCCAGATGCTGGAACAGGCGGCTGCGGTCTCCATCGGCCAGTTCATGGACCAGGTGGGGCCGTGGGCCCAGAGCCAGCCCACCATCCTGGACAAGCTGGATCTCGACCAGATGGTGGACGAACTGGCCCAACGTCTGGGCGTACCTGCCAGCATCATACGCAGTGACGAACAGGTGGCCGCCATCCGCCAGCAGCGCGAGCAGGCAGCAGCCGCCCAGCAGCAGGCAGACATGGAAGCCCGGATGATGGAAAGCATGGCCAAGGTCGGCAATGTCAGGACACAGGGCACTGTGGCCGGTGAGGTCATGGGACGCCCGCAGGAGGATGATGCCTGATGCCACAGCTCCTGACCCATGAAGAGGAAGCGGCCGAACAGGCCCGGCTGGATGAGGCCGAACGCCTGGACTGGTTCGAGATGATGCAGTCCCCGGCAGCGGAACGCATCTGGCTCCAGCTGCTGCAGGAGCTGGGGGCAGGCCGCCTGATGGTCACGGAAAACGACATGAGGATGCGGAACATAGCCGACCAGATCCTCAACCGCATGGCCCAGGCCGTACCTGACATCTACATCCGCATCGTGTGCAAACTTCAAGGCATCCAATAGGAGGAATATTTCATGTCCAACGATATCGAGACCTCTACTGTCACCGATCCCGGTACCCCGCCTGCGGGCGATCCTGCGGAAACCACGCCCCAGGGTGGGACACCTCAAGGCGGTGAAGGGACTCCGGCCGGTGACGGCACCACGCCTCCTGCCGACTGGCGTGAAGGTCTGCCCGAAGGCTGGGGCGAAAAACTCAAGGACGTGGGAAGCGCGGAAGAGGCCCTCAAGGCCCTGGAACGCGGCCTTGGCTACCGCCCGGCGGAAAAGGTCGAGGACATCGCCCTGAAATACCCCGACAGCTTCAAGGGGCAGATTGACCAGGGCGTGGAAAACGGTTTCCGCCAGTTCTGCGTGGACAACGGTATCACCCAGGACCAGGCACAAAAGCTGCTGGACTGGCAGCTGGGTGCCAACAAGGAAATCACGGACAAGATCATCGCTGACGGCGTGAAGGAACTGCGCAGCGAGTGGGGCAGCCGCTTTGACGAGAACAAGGCGACGGCCCTGAAGGCGTTCACGGCCCTGGACAAACGCATGGGCGGCCGCCTGGCCACGTCCATCGAAGGACGTGACATGGCCAATAACCCCGTGTTCGTGCGGGCCTTCCATGAGATCGGCAAGCTGCTGTCCGAAGATGTCCTGTCCGGCGGCAGTGGTACCGCTCCCTCCGATGCCCGGGAGAGCGCGGTCGATACCTACAAGGGCATGTTCAAGGAGTAGTGACACATGGCTGTTGCACAGACGCTCAAAGAAATCGCCCTTGAGAAGGCGAAGAAGCGCCCGGAGCTGGTGGACTATCTGACCGAGGAAGCCCCCATCCTGACCCTGCTGAAATGGATCCCGGCCACCCACGGCCTGTGGAACGTGGAAGAAGTGCTGGACGAGATCTCCGGCGCCAGCTTCACCGATCTGGGCGCGCCGCTGCCCACCATGCAGGCCGAGACCCAGCTGCGCCAGACCTACGTCAGCCTGATGGGCGGCGAGATCGAGGTCAGCAAGGACAAGGCCGCGCAGTTCGGCGGTGCCAAGCAGTATTTTGCCCGCCGCGAGAATGCGTTCTACCGGCAGGCGGGCATGGACACCGAGCTGGCCATCTGGCGCGATTACTGGCGCAAGGCGGCCCTCAAGGACAGGCTGTTCACTTCCTGCGGGGGGACGGGCAGCACGCTTTCCTCCATCCTCGTGGTGCGTTTCGACCAGGAGATCAATGTGGGCATCTATGACCCCACGCAGTTCAACTCCGGCCGTCTGCTCGATCCCACGCCCATCAACGGCGGCAATCTGTACCACCTGCGCTCCCAGCCCGGTGTGACCGGCTACGGCGTGGAGTACCGCGGCCGCTTCGGCTGGCAGCTGCTCAAGCCGTCCAAGGCCGTCCATGCCCTGGTGAATATCGACATCAACGGCGAGACGCCCAAACTGCCCACGCTGGCCCAGATCGAGGACGCCATCGCCAAGATCCACGGCTCGGCCCAGAACACCATGATCTTCGGCCATCACCGCGTGGTGCAGCGCGTGTTCGGCGCCATCAAGCAGGCCGACATCATGTACGTCAATGGCGACAAGGACCTCCAGACCATCGTGGGCGCCATCAACGGCGTCAAGGTCGTGGGCTCCTACAACCTGCCCGACAGCAACGAAACGGCCGTGGCCTAAGGAGGAGGGAACATGTCTTTTTCCTACGGTTCCGAGAATCGCTGGTACGACCAGTTCTTCGAGAAGGGCAAAGCCATCAATGCCGCCGAATTTGTCTGCGCCAACGCCCTTGTCGTGGGCGAACATCACGGCGCCCTTGCCGTCACCGTCATGGCGGCCGGTGCGGTGAAAGTGGCAGCGGACAAGACCTTCAAGCTGACCCTGCAAGGCAGTGATACGGAAGACGGGCCGTTTGCCGACATCCCCGGTGCGCCCGAAGTGACCATCACCGGCGCTACCAGTACGGGCACGTCCTTTGCCGACGGTGACATCCTCTGCAAGCTCGTGCTGCCGGACACCAAGCGCTACGTCAAGATCAAGGTCACGTCCGACACCACCAGCAGCGGCACGGTGGACGTCGTCCTTTCCTATCTGGCCCGCTAGCCGGGCCCTTTCGTGATGCGGTGGGGCCGTCCTGCCGCATCACGCCCTTTGTGGAGGCACCATGATACCAGTCCAGAAAGTCCTTGTCCGCTACACCGTCACGGCCGGTGTGCTGGAATACGCCGTGCCCTTTGCCCTGTACGGCACGGGAGACGTGAACGTCTCCTGGGCCGCTGCCGGGGATACGGAGACGCAGACCACGCTTGCGCCGGGTTCCGATTACAGCGTGACGGTCTTCCGGGACATGACGGGCGGCAAGGTGACGCTGGCAGACGGGAAAGTGCCTGCCGGTGCCACGCTGGCCATCGAGTCTGCCGTGCCCCTGACGCAGGAACTCGACCTTTCCAATACGGCCACTGTGGACACCGAAGCCACGGAAGGCCAGCTGGACCGCATGGTGCAGATGATCCAGCAACTGGGCGACGGCCTTTCGCGGGCGGTCAAGGTCAACGCCACGGACAGCGGCACGCCGGAAGACCTGCTGGCCTCGCTCTACGAGGCCCGTGACGCCGCCAAAGACGCCGCTACGGCCGCCACTGCCAGCGAGCAGGCCGCGGAGGGGAGCGAGCAGGCAGCCGCCACCAGTGCTTTGCAGGCCGCCTCCAGCGAGCAAGCCGCGGCAGAGCACGAGCAGGCTGCACGTCAACTGCTGGAAGATGCCCAGGATACCTTCCTGAACATCAACAGCCTCACGGCGGAGGCGGAGACGCTGGAGCCTGGGGAGGCTGCGGCCGTGGACTTCGTGCCGGATTCCCTGCGCTTTTTCTTCAAAATCCCGCGCGGCATGCCCGGCGCACAGGGCCCGGCCGGCGCCACGGGGCAGCAGGGAGCCAAAGGGGACAAGGGCGACACCGGTGAACGCGGCCCGCAAGGGATACAGGGACCGCAAGGCCTGCAAGGCATCCCGGGAGAAGCCGGGCCCCGTGGGGAGCAGGGCATGCAGGGC
>OOCM01002363.1_pt1 | contig 12546 bp, 5 predicted proteins | sample 1671111 | NCBI WGS metagenome assembly OOCM01 (sample SAMN06348123, study PRJEB24527) | human gut metagenome | biome: human gut; feature: ankylosing spondylitis patient; material: feces | host: Homo sapiens | place: China | collected 2015-10 | reverse complement strand
TTTCACCGAAAGAATATCTTCATCTTTTTGATCGTTTGTGTTTGATTCATCTGTTACGTCTTTTTGTTTATTGTGAGCAATCTGCAAAATTCTGAATACCTTGATCGGCATCAAGAAAAAGTAAAAATAAACTCCATTTGATATAATAAATAAAAGAATTATCCAAGCAGTACAAAAATCAAACAATCGCTTCAATGAAAACGCCTGGATAGGAAATATGATCAAAGCTTTTGACATACATTTTCGGATAAAACCAGCATTCCAAATTATTCTTATTGAGATAAGATCAATACACCAAATAGCAACAAATGCTATTATATAATGAATTAATTTCTTGTAACTTATGTTCTTCATAATTATAACTTTCTCCTGTTTGATTTCGTTTTCCTAAATCCGTTCGGTTTATAATTCTTCCTTTAAACCTCCCTTCTTCTTTCGGTAATACACGAACAATCCGCCTAGGATCAGGATCATTCCACCTGCGAGCGGAAGATAATCCGTCCATCCTCCTGTCTTTGGAAGATCCAGTCTTGCATCATTCGTAACCTCGTAAGTCATATGATAGAAATAATACGTATTTCCATCTTTGATCGCTTTACTCGTATCAACCTTTTGCTTGTCCACTTCTGCCTGTGACATGGTCAGTGGAATCGTTGCTGTGATCGGTTCTTTTAACAGTGTCTTTCCTTCTTTTGTCTTTATCTCCGTGATCGTATAAGTATCCGGAATCAGACCGTCAAAGGTGATCTCTCCTGCAGCATCGGTCTTTGCTATGGCTACCTGTGCACCGTCAGAAGAGCTGATCGCAAATTTCACATCTTTTAAGGCTCGTCCGTTGGAATCTTTCTTTACAAGTTTGATAGATCCTCGGATCATCTGGTTTGTAAACTTCGCGGTTCCTTTTAGCTGTGCCTTGGCTGTCGTTCCTACAGGTCCGATCTCAAAGGTTACCGTACCTTTCTTCTGGTCTATTGTCGCATTGCTGCTGTCACTTGTCAGACTCTTTAACTTAAAGTACTTCAGCATACCGCCTTCATCACATGTATATGTACCATATTCCAGATTGTCAAAAGTAACAGAAAGTTCGATCGGATCGCCTGGATGATCTTTCATCTGTTTCTCGACCTCTGCTTTTGTAAACTTGATCTGTTTCACGTAGCTGTGTTTCTTTCCATAGACATCCGTTCCTCTTAGCGTGAACGTAAAGGATGGATCTCCGACATCCATATTCAGATTTCCCGGATCCAGTGCTTTGGTGATCGTTACACTTCCTTTCGGCTCTGTCCTGTCGTGGAAGTTTGTGATCAGTGTCAGATTCTGATCGGTCGTATCCGTATCATAAGACGGTTTATATCCGATCTCACTTTCTCCTGTGATCAAATCTTCCTTGACCTCTTCCCATGTATAGTTGACTTCCTTTCCATTGACTTTCACTGGAAGAAGCTTGCTCTTTGCCTGCCAGCGGTTTTCTGCACTTAATGTCAGTGTTTCTTCCACTTTTCCATCGGCTAACAGATTAACGGTTACGGATTTCGGACGGATACCATCCTTGTTTCCGTTATCGTTCCATACCTTTTTCACTTTTTTCTGTATCGTTTTTGGCGTATGGGTGTTTGTGATGATAATGTTCTTCGTTGTATCTCCATTTGCATCCGTTGTTTCGTTGGTTTCGTAGGAATCAACGTATCCAGTTTTGGCATCACCTGTCAGATTATCAAAAACTTCTTCTTTAATCTCATAATTGATTTCTTCACCTGCCTGATCATATTTTTCCAGTCCATGGAAAGTCGAAGTATCTGACCAGTTATTTGAACTATTTAAAGTAACAGACTGATCCGTTTTTTCTCCATTTTTATATAAAGTTGCAGTAATTGATGTAGGTCTCATATCATCTCCATTATCGCTATCATCCCATGCTTTTTGTATATTCAAATCAACGATACCTGGATTGTCATGATGGTTTGTAAAGGTGATCACATAGTTTACACCATCCCATACTGGATCTTTGCTCTCATATCCTTCTGGAACATCTTCTTTAAAACTCCACTTATCATGATCATCCTTCTTGATATCCGTAAACATCGTCCAGTTGTTATCCTTGGTCAGTGTATAAGTCTTCACTTCTTTCGTATCATTGTTCGTCGCCTTGATCGTAATGGAATCTGGCCGTATCTTCGCTGCATCGTTATGATCATCCCAGATCTTCTTCAATGCGATATAATCCAGTTTCTGGTTGACCAGGGTATCTGAATCATGGATATAGACTGTTGTGTCATTATCCGTGTTATTCTCGGCTTTTACATCATGAATGAGATTTTCTTTTGTATCATTGATCACTTCGCCTTTAAAGGTCAGTGTTTTGTCTGATTTCTCATATCCGGCTGGTGCGTAAACCTCTTCCACTTCATACATCTCACAGCCTGTTCCGTCTTTTGCGTAGATATCCGTCGGCAATCCAATAAATTCCAGATATTCAAACTGATCATCCTGTGATGTAGTGGTGGCGATCGTATCACCCTTCTTAAAGATATTTTCTCCTTTGCTATTAACGATATCTGTTTTCGCCTTTAAGGCAAATTCTGCTCCGGCAAGCTTCTTTCCGTCCTGATCGGTCTTGATCAGATGGATGCTGTATTTCTGCAGGACGTCATTTGCTTCGATCGATACACTGGCTTTCTTAGCCGTCTTTAATGCGATATCTTCTTCGTCCAGATCGATCACATCCACGGTTGTCTGGATTGTCTGGAACTTCGCATATTTCCCGGTGCTTTTGAAGTTGATGTTCAGTTTCATCTTTCCGCCTTTTTCTGCAACAGTTGGTGTAAATTCCACATCATCATCGGTCACATCCACATCTTCTGCACCATCATCGTCGTATTCAATTCTCCAGCTGAAATCCTTTGCCTTGAACTTATCACCTTTTAAGAAGCTGTTCTTTGGCATTGCTTTGATCTTGACCGGCTGTTCTTCCTTAAATGTATCTTCCTCGATCTTTAAAATCTGATCCATCGTATAGGTTGTCTTTAACTGGCTGTCTCCATAGAACATCTGGCTCATATCCTCAACATTGGATGTATTAAAGGATGATAAGTCGAGCGTCTTGATCGAATCCATTCCATAGAACATCTGGCTCATGTCCACGACAGACGCAGTGTCAATATTCTTAAAGTCGATCTTCGTGATCTCTGAACAATCCCTGAACATCTTTGCGGATACTGCGTTCATATAGATCACCTGTCCGGCTCTCTGACTGGAGATATAGTAATCTGTCCCGTCGTTCCATAAGACAACGCTGCCATCCTTATTCTGTGAGACATCCGTTGTACTTGTTCCTTCGGGTGCTGTTACCCAGGTAAAGGTAACCGTCTCCGCTTCTTTGATCTTCTCATTTAGTTTTTCTCCTTTTTCCAGGACATAAACGCCACTGCTTGGATCATTTCCATCGTTTCCAAACGGATCTTCCTTATCTGGTACCTTATCACTGTCTCCCATGTCATTGACATTTCCTGCCGTCGTATCCCAGTTAAGTTCGACTTCATGTTTTTCCTGATCCACGACATATCCTGCAGGAGCCTTGATCTCTTTGATATAATACTTTCCAAGGTAGAAATCCCTGGTCTCAGTTCCATCATCTCCTGTTCTTGTAAAATAGATCTCATCATCTTTTGTCGTTGTCTTCTGATCAATGAGAGTATCTTTCTTCCAGACAACACTGCCATCATCTTTCTTGATATCCTCGTCGGCATACAGACCATAGACGGCTCCTGTGATCTTATCATTCTCATAGACAAAGCTCTGTGCTTCCTTGTCATAATCGGATAAGACTTCTCCTTTTTTACTTAGACTGATCTGTCCAGGAACCGGACTGTCCGTCTGATCAAACCTGTATGTTCCATTTCCAGCATTATCGTATGTGATCTTGACACTCGTTGATTCCGCACTCAGTTCAAAGGCCTTTTCTTCTGCATCATCCATGTTGTATCCTGCAGGTGCTACCGTTTCTTTGATCGTATACTTTCCGTATGGAAGATAGCATGATGCTTTTCCATCCCCATCAGTTCCTGTTGTCAGTGTTGCTACCACGTCATGATCTTCATCATAGATCTCATAGACGGCACCATTGAGCAGTTTCTTTGTCTCTTTGGAACGCTTGGTCAGTTCGATCTCGATCATCTTTTCATCATCATTATACGGTCCGAACGTTACCGTCTTGTGAACGTCTGATTTGATCAGAACGACATCTTCATCTTCCATCATCTCATGTTTCGGATCGCCGTAAGTCTGATGCAGGGTATAGACACCGATCGCTAACGGAATGGATGTTGCTTCTCCTTTTTCGTTGGTTGTCAGTGTATCGACCACATCTCCGTGTGGATCGATGATCTGAAATCTCGCCCCGACCTCTGGCACATATTTGTTTTTATTGACTGACATCTGCTTTTTGATCGAAATCTTTGCTGACTTCGTGTAATTGTCTTTCAGACTGAATTCGTAAACTTTGATTCCATCTTCGTCTTCTGCTTTCATCTCGGAAGAATACTGTGGTGCTGCAAGATCATATCCTTCCTCACCTCTTGTCTGCAGGACGATAAATCCAGTATCTTTGGTAAAATCTTTTAATAACATGGCTGCGTTTCCGTCTGCATCTGTGACAAGTGTTCCAAGGATCGCTTTTTTATTACTCTTTTGTAGTTTTTCGATATAATCCAGTCGGTCCTGTGAAGTTGCAAGTGTCTGGTCCTTGAAATCCTTTACCAGGGATTCATCCAGCAGAACAAACTCCGCTCCCTGTTCCGGTTTGGATTTTCCATTTTTTACCATCGATTTTCTGATCCGGACTTTCCGGCCATTGTATGGATTATCCAGTTCAAACTTCTTAAATGTTTTATCACCGTCCTTGATCGTTACATCAAAGTCATCGGCAAGCTTATAATTATCTGTTCCTTTTGTCTGATGGACCGTATAAGTACCAGGATCTAATCTTCCTGACTGAGCAGATCCGTTCTCATCTGTGACAAGTGTTTCAACGACTTTCTTTGTTGCCTTATTGATGATCTGAAACTCTGCCTTATACTCTTCTTTCTTCGTGTATTGATCCGTTTCTTTATCGGAGATCCTTGTGACCTTTGTCACTGCAATGGCTGCATATTGTTCTGGATCGTTCGATTCGATCTGATACGTTGCTTTCGATCCGTCGATCGTTACCCATTTATCAGGTACCATCTCATATCCATCGGTTGTCTTTGTCTGATGGATCCGATAGGCTCCGTATGGAAGCAACGATGTCTGTGCGATCCCTTTATCATCGGTCGTGATCGTCTCTTTCAAGTTGTTCTTTGAATCATAAACTTCAAAGACTGCCTGTGCTTCTGGAATATTTTTCCCGCCGAATGTCTTCAGGACTTTGATCGTTCCTTCGTACTCTTCCTCCGGCAGATACTGTGTTGTATTCCGGTCGATCGTGACATAAACATCCTGACTGGCTGCCTTATACCCTAATGGAGCGTACTTTTCATGCAGGCGGTAATATCCTGGATACAGATCTGTTATCTTTCCGTAACCGTTCGCATCGGTCACAATCTGTGTGACATAGGATCCTGCCGCATAAACAACACTCTTATTATCAGATCCTGTGATATCACGGGCTGCATACAGTTCATAGACTGCATCCTTAAGACTTGCTTCCACTCCATGGTCACCTTTCGGGTTCTGTACCTTTCCCTGTTTGATGATCTCAAGATCCACTTTTCGGAATTCATTCATGTAATTAAATGTAAAGGATCTGACTCCACCCTGTTCGATCTTACTCTGATCCGTCTGATCTGGAAGTAAATGTCCAAATGCGGATTTCGTTTCTCTTGTCATCCAGGTATGAACGGACGCACTCTTTATCGCTGCGATCTTATTCTGTGCATCCTTTACGGCTTCCTGCATTGCAACGGAATAAGCTTTTGCCTTGGAATCATACCACCCATTTTTGGTAGCTTCTTTTTTCTGTGCCTTGGACAGATCGTTCCAGTTTGTTACATATGTTTTATCTTTGGAAGATCCTTTACTGCTTAAGGTACGCTGCACTGTATAAGATGCTTCTCCGTTTTCATCCGTCTGCACTGTTCCTTTCAGCGTTCCATCCATGTAAATCTGAAAGACTGCCCCAGCAAGTCCTTCCCTTGTCTCTGCATCCTTTTTTCGGATTTTTATCTTAACATTATCCGGACTTTCCATCGTTTTTGTTGCATTTGTCTTTGCTTTTTTGATCGGTGGCGGTGTATGACGGAATCCGAACAATACTTGATGGGAATCCAGTTTTTTCTTTTTCACGCATTTCTTCACTGTGTAATAGTAGATCGTTCCTTCCGGGTCCTGATCACTGATCGTTTCGCAAAATTTCTTCGCATCTTTCTGTGAATACCCTTTATCTACATTTTTTCCTGCCTGATAGACTGTATCCTGCTTGTTTGCTCCATGTCCACATGCCCAGATATATGCCTGGCATAACGCCATGGATTTTTTGTTTTTATTGCTAAATCTGAAATACCAGTTTAATGCCCTTGCAATCCCTTTTTTCTCATATGTTGCCGCATTGATCGTCTTGTATTTCAAGGTATCCCCGGAACACATAGTTTTTCCAGAGTTTAGACAGAACACCCTGCGTCCGTCTGCTGTCATGCTCCACAAACCTTCTGATGCCGGACGGCTGATCGCGGGGATCTTATTGCTCGATAATGCCTGACTCATCGCCAGTGATGCTTCTCCTGTGGAAGCCTTAACTTCTCTGCCTTTTAAAAACAGAGATCCCCCTGAATTACTCAGATATGTTGTCATGATCATCAGAAGGGCAAGAATGCATACAGAAATCTTTCTACAGATTTTTTTCAGTTGTTTCATCCTTTTTTTCCTCCCTTATTTATATCGGTTTGTAAAGTATCCCGGCTGACCATCTTTATCGATTCTTCCATACTCAGAATCTACGTGGTCTCTCGAAAATCCAGTACCATTCTGTCCTTCTAGTTCGATCGATCCATTGAACATGCCATCATCATGGATGATGTTATGCGTGTCAAAGGAACCATCCGTTTTCTTCCAGACAGCATACAGTTCATAGGTCTTTCCCGCATCGCACAGGGTGTTGACCGTCTGTCCATCCGTGTATTTTGGTTTTACTGCATCTGGATTTTCACTCCATCCCATAAAGGTATAACCCGGACGTTCAAACGTGTTTGCCGGCAGCTTATCATCCTGACCATATTTAAGATCTGCAGTTTTTTTGCCACCGGATGCACCATTGCCATCAAAACTTACTTCATAAGAACTCTTGGACCAGATGGCATAAAGTGTCATTCCATCAATATCTGTCCATGTGATCGTCTGTCCAGGAGAATACTGTGCTGTTGTTGCATATTTATCTGTGCTCCACCCAACAAACGAATAACCTTTTTTCTTATATCCGTTTGTTGCAAAGGTGTAATTTAAATCATAAGTTGCTGTTCCATCAGAAACCCATCCTGAATCCTCACCGTTTCCATCATAATAGATGTTATAGCTGTTTGCAGTCCATTGGGCGATCTCTGTATAGTTATTACATACCAGCCACCCAGTGTTTGACATCCAGCCCGTTTCCTGATCCAGCCATCCATCCAATGTGTAACCTCTTCTGGATACCGTTGGAAATGAGAAATTATCTCCATCTGTAAAATTCCAGGTTACATCTGCACCGGTTCCTCCATTTCCATTGTAATAAATGCTTCGACTTGGTTTTTCCAGATTTAGATTGATCGAACACCAGTCATAAGTTTTCCATCCATCTCTGTCAGTGGAAGCCACTCCGACCAATCCAGTACTGACATGAATATTTACTGATTTCCAATGTTCTTGAGTATCATGATAGGAATTTTCCCAAAATCCATCATTTCCTCCGCAATAAAGCGTTATATCCTTGCTTGGATCTGAAAATGTTGGTTTATCCACCGTTACCCATTCCCAAGAACGATGCTGTTCATGGGCTGGTAACAGATACCAGACTTTGATCGTTAAAAGCGTATAGTTGTTATTACTGTTCTTCTCTGAATATATCGTCTGTTTATTCACTGTAAGCTTATAATCTCCACCTCCACCGGAATACGTCGTTACCGTATATGGATGTTTGGAATTATTAAATTTCCCACCGCTGACATTTTTATTTTTCTCATAGTCATCGCTATGAATATACATTGTCAGACTATCACTTTTCCCATTTGGTCCGCTCATATTTACCGTTAAATGTCCATCCACAAAATGTTTATTTCCACCAGTATCATACGTTCCATATGCATGTGCATTTTTCATCTGATGCCATGTCAAAACAGAAACAAAGGTCGTTACTACTAATGCAGCAACGATCTTCCATCTCATATTTTTCTTTTCTTTTTTCATCATCTTCCTCCTTTCTCTTCATTTTTGATCTATCTTCATCTTCCTTGTTCTCTTTTTCGTAACCATACCCCTCCTGTCAGTATCAGCAGGAACATTCCTGCATATCTTATCCATTTTTCTTCCTCTATCATTTTTCTGGAAGAATCACCGAGCTGTGTCCTTTCCTGTTTCTTTATCTTTTGTCCATGATTCCTCTCGCAGTACACAAGATATCGGTACTTTCCATGCTCCCGATACGGATGACATGTTAAAAGTGTTATCATGTCTTTCCCTTTTTGGATCAGGATCTTATCCGTATCATATGGATCGATCACTTTGATCTTTGTCACTTTGTAGCTTAATCTCTCCCATGGATTTCGGATGATCACCAGATCACCTATTTTCAATTCTTCGATATCCCGAAAATACGGAATCCCCTGATACCCACGATGGGCTGCGATCACACAGTTACTATCCCTCTTACCTAAAGGAAGCGAAGTCTGTCCCATGATCGCTGCTCCTTTTCTCATATTTTCCATCGTGGCACCAAGATATAGTGGAAGTTTCTGTTTCATCTTTGGGATCTTTATATATCCAAAGGTCCTATCTTCATTTCTCAAGATGATCGGTGCCTGCTTATAACTCCAGACATCCTTTAAATCTTTCTGTCCGTTTTTCGATATTCGATCGTTATATCTGGCGGATTTCTGATACAGCAGATCATTCTTTTTCTCTCTGTTCCTGTTTTCTTCTAATTTCTGCACAACCTGGTCGGATTCTTTTTGTTGGATAAAAGAAATGATCTCCGGATAGAGCAGTAAACCGATACTCAGGAAAAGGAACAACCATCCAGTGATCGTGATCAGTTTATGTTTCATTTCTTTCTCCTTCCTTTGATCCTTCTATACATCTTTCTTGATCCAACCAGTAAAAATACGATCAACAAACCGATCAAGATCGCCCTCCTGTAAACTACCATCCACTGGGAATGATGCGGTCTTTCTTTCGTCAGCTCTTCTTTTTCGTGATACTCCGTACGGATTCCACGTACCAGCAAACGATGATCGTTCACCCCATACGGGGTGCATGTCAGTAATGTTACATAATCTTTTCCATCAATGATCTGTAGTTTCCTTGTATCTTCTGGTCTGATCACGTTGATCTGATCAACACGATAGGCGAGTTTTTTATCTAATACATGGATAAAAAAAAGATCACCTTTTTTCATCTCGGTAAGATCAGTAAAGAGTTTTGCAGAACTAAGCCCTGTATGTCCGGTCAGCACTGCATGGGTACTTTTCCCTCCGATCGGAAATGATGATGCGGCCAAATGTCCGATCCCCCGTTCCAATACTTCTGCACTCGTTCCATGATAGATCGGAAGATTGACCGAGATACATGGGATCTTTACATACCCCATGATCCCAGAACCTTCCAGACTTAAGATGTTATTATAAAACAACGTTTCCCCATCCGTTTTCTTCGCCTTAAATGGGTCTGTCAGCTGTATAGAGGAGCTTAACAGCTCCTCATTATATCGTCTTGCTTCATCCAATGCCTTTTCTTTCATCTCCTGATTCATCCCTGCAGTCTTTTTTCCATAACTTCTTACCATCGATCCGGCACTTCTCTCAAACAGATAATTGCTCATAAATGGATAAGATAACAGTAAAAAACCTGCCAGGACGATCAGCACTGGTATGATCTTTTGTCTCATCCCTATGCTACTTTTTTATTTCTGCGAAGTACCATCACTCCACAGCCTGCCACAACAACTCCGACAATGATTAGCAGATAACTTCCTGTTCCACCTGTCAGTGGGAGCAAGAACTGTTTCTGGTTTATCACTTCCATATTGATATAAGCATTGTCAGATTCCCCATGTTTTGTCATGGTTGCCTTGGTATCATCCACTGTTGCACTTGCAGCGATCGTCTGGACGGTCACGTTGTTATTTAATGCAGTTCCATTTGCTACACCATCATTTGCTGTGGAATCTGTATCGGCTTTACTCTGGATTCCTGTGATATTGGCGATCGTAGGTGTGATGTTTGCTTTTGTTTCTGTAACCTTTACCGTAATATCTTTCTTTAACAGAGAATATCCTGCATCGGAATGTGTTTCTGTGAATGCATACTCATCTGCTTCAATTCCGTTGATTACAAGTTTTCCTGCGGAAGATGGAGAAAACTGTGTCGCATCTGCTTCTGTTGCGGATTTTCCTGTTACTTGGTAAACGCCATTGCTTCCTGTTGCTACCAGATAATAATTATCTGTTTTGTTCTTTACAACGAATCTTACTTTTATCGCATCACCTTTATCATCAGAGAATTTCTTTGTCAGATCATATCCGTAAGAATATACGATACATTTATCTTTTAAAATGTCATAGTAATTTGTGCTTGTTCTCTTCCATGTCAGAGATACATCATTTGGATTTCCCTTATCTCCCAACACTACAGAATCATTCGTATTGACTTTTGCTGTGTAATATACAACGATATATTTGTCGGAATATTTCTTATTTAGTTCATTTAATCCTGCCTTTGTCATTTCGATCTTCATTGTAGGATCATCCCCAGATGTTCCATAGGTTGCACTAAATTTTGTCTCCGCGTCTGAACTCTTCCATACAGCGATCGCACCACTACGATCTACGTTGTTCACATTTGTGGAATCCGCAGCATCTTTGCTGTCATAGATCGCAATGACCGCATCTTTGGAATAAGTCATTCCTTTTGCCATCGTATCGTCAAATGTATAAGTTGACAGATAGGTTGTTGATGATGTGATATGTGGCAGTTTGGAAATGAACTGATAATCCAGTTTTTCTGCTTTAGATGCTGTGACTGTACTCTGATATTTGTATTCATTTCTTGCAGAAGTAAAGTCTGCCAGTCTATCTGCATTTGCAGTCGTTACGTTATCCTGATCCGGATTGTTTCTCACTCTCTTATCAAGTGTTGGATATCCTGTCTCATTCTTTGGGTAGCAGACAACATCATAAAACCAGTCATCTCCCTTAGAATCCGTGGATGGCAACTGTACAAACCAAGGATTTGTTGTGTAAGTTACATTTTCTGGTGCCTTTGTCTCAACGATCAGGTAAAGACCCAGTGGCAATTTGTCTTTACTTGTCACACCATTAGCATTAGTCTCATCCATGGCTGTCCCATTCTTTCCCATGTAATCTTCTAATTTATCTTTCGTTACCGTATTATCTTCTAATGCCTTGGCAAGTTTCTCATTGATCTGCTGGCTTGTAAAATATGTCTTACTTCCTTCTGTTTTAGCTGCATCAGAAGATGTCAAACCCAAAATCTGCTGTATTGTGGTTGGAAGTTCATAGATCATCTGAATCTTTCCATTCTCACTCTGCTGTTCAACATCTCCAACTCGCAGGTAACTAAATTCCACACCTTTGATCGCATATTTCTTCAAAGCCTGCTCTGCATTTGTATCCTGTTTTCCTGTAGATGTGAACTGATCTAAATTGACTCCTGCCTGTTTTGCAGCTGTCATGTCGTATTTGTGGATCGTTAATGATCCTGTTTTACTTGTATCAATCACATCTGATGATGCAGCCTTAACATTAACGATCGGTGCAAGTATCATTACTGCAGTTAAAGCAGCAACGGTTGCTTTTCTGATTATATTTTTAATTCTCATATGCATGTCCTTTCCAGGGAATTTTTACCCCTTACTACTTTTTCTTTAACTTTTTCTCTACCTCATAATAATCTGGTGAATCTCTAATTTTCATGACATTTTCGTTCCTTTAACAGTTTTATAATTGAAAAAAACATTAAACAGATATTTTATTCTACAGTTACCTGTTCAATGTTTTTCATAACAATAGTTTTTGTACCATCTGGTTCTTCTTCTACTTTGATACATTCTTTTGTTTGATATTCTTCCATTGGTATTTTTATTTCAATCTCGTTATTTGTTTGTAATTTGATATAGCCTAAGTCTTTAATCGTTTCTTCTTTTTCGACAGTAAACTTATCATATTGCATGTTATAACGTTCCATCTTTTCGTCAAATTCCATTTTCTTCTGTGGATTTTTACCGAAAAGTTCATCTCCAATTTTATTAATTGAAAATTCCTGGTCTTCTTCAAAGATCTTGCACAGTTTACTCTTTGTATCCATC
>OOCM01002348.1_pt1 | contig 12633 bp, 11 predicted proteins | sample 1671111 | NCBI WGS metagenome assembly OOCM01 (sample SAMN06348123, study PRJEB24527) | human gut metagenome | biome: human gut; feature: ankylosing spondylitis patient; material: feces | host: Homo sapiens | place: China | collected 2015-10 | reverse complement strand
TATGGGCAGTGCAATCGGCAAGCATTGCAGCTCTTCGAGCTGCTCGCTTGCAATGTAAACCTTTCTCTCGGGGGATTTAAAGGGGGATACTCTCTTTTGTGAAAGAGAGTATCCCCCTTTGCCTCGTGCAGCGCCCGCGGCGCTGCTCTCCCTTGCAGACTGCAAGGAGTCTATTCCATCTTGCATAATTTCACGATTATGGTAACAAATCGAATTTCTGTTCTGCCACAAATTTTCCAATTCCAGAATTATGTAAATTTCGACACACGCCTATCTGCACAGTATGTTTTCCACTCCGCGGAAATCAAATCAATTTTTCCCTGTCAAATCATGGGATTTTGAGAAATCCACTTGTGTGGAAAACTCTGTGGAAACTGTGGATAACTCACCGTAGAATCTCTTTATTGAATTTATTATGTTAATCTGTCAGTTTCGATCAAACATTGCCGCATCGCGGCAGATTCTGTCGGGAACGCGGCTACTTTGACGGCTTTTCGCAACTTCCGTCATGTCTGCTGATTTTTATTTTTGCCGTTCTGCCGAATCACAAGAGCCTTTCTGCACACACATTTTGCAGAAGCTCTGCAAAATATACTATTTGTATAGAAACTGTAAAGGCCCTGCCGATTTCTCGGCAGGGCTTTTTTAACACGGTGTTTCCAGTCCGTAACACCCGCTCACGGGGTCTAAAAAGAGCGGCAGGTGCAGCGGGCGGTACGTGAACCAGACGAACGCGAACAGCAGCACCCACAGAAGTACAAAGCCGATGAGCTGCATCGCGCCCCCGCGCAGCGCGCCATCGGTCAGCAGGCGGTAACTCACAAAGTACAGCAGCGCGTCGGCAAGGAAGAAGATCGTGATGTTCACCCAGTCAGGGAGCTTGCCGAACATTCCCGTCAGCGTGTAGAAAAGCGTCGGAATCGAGACAAGGCCCAGCAAGATGCTCGCCGCCTTGACGGCGAAGAAGTTCCGGAACGCCTCGGAAAACACAATAAACTCCACCACCGTGAACACGAGAAACGGGATAAACAACAGCTTCATGTGCTCCCAGGTCGACTCGTTGACCGCCGAAAACACCGCGATCACGCGATTCCCGCCCGTCCATTCGTACACAAAGTGCAGCAGCGTCCCGAAAAGGCCAGTTGCGATAAAGCCGACAATCTCCCATCGGCGCAGCTCCCGTTTCATGCTCCGTCCTCCCTTTCCGCCCCGGTCAAGCCGGGCAAGCACTATAGTCTACGCGGGAAAGAAGGGCTTTATACAGCAAAAGCCGCCCTAAACGGGCGGCTCTTGCATTTCTTCTCTTATTCGGCAAATCGCGGCACGATGACGCCCGCAGGTGCGTTCTTCGTCAGCTCGAAAGAGTTCCCATCAAGTTTGTGGATCTTCTTTGCCTCATACAGCGCCAGAAATTCATCGAGTGTGCCGATCTCAGGGTAGCCGTGCGCGCCGAAGCGGTAGTGCATCGGCACGAGCACGCGCGGCGCGATCGCGTCCGCGACCTTTTTTGCCGTCTTCGCGTCGATCGTATAGTACCCGCCAACGGGAATCAGCAGCGCATCGCAGCCCTTGACCGCCGCGAGCTGCTTCTCGCTCAGCTCATGGCCAAGGTCGCCGCAGTGCACGAGCGTCATCCCCTCTGCGCGCAGGATATGGATGGCGTTCTCGCCGCGTAGTGAACCTTTCTTGTCATCGTGGAACGTTGAAACCGTCCCGACCGTGAACGGGCTCTCCGATTTGTCGCGCCCCGAGAGCGTCACCGCCTCCAAAAAGGCGTGGTCGCGGTGGCCGTGCGAGCACAGCGCCTCGTCCGCCTCGATGTGCAGCGCAGGATACGTCTCTACATAGTAGGGGTCGAGCACGACGCGCCAGCCCGCGCTCTCGACCGCAAAACAGGAATGGCCCAGCCAGATGATGTTCATGGTTTATTCCTCCGTTTTCGTTTCATCCGCGGGAGTCTCCGCGTTTTCCTTTTTTCTGACGGGCTTCGGCAGCTTTTTCCCGCGGCGCAGCCGGCCGATGAGCTTCACGGCCACGAACACGACCGCCGCGAAGATCAGGACATCCAACCAGCTATAGGCCAGCCACACCGCAAAGTCTTCCAACGTCTGTCCCGTGGCGGCAAGGCCATCGGTAAAGGCATTGGCAAGCTTTTCGCCGAAGCTCTTCGGCGCATCCTCCGTACCGGAGAGGCGATAGACCTCGCTCAATTCAAGGTCAACGGTCGCATAGCCCACCAGCGCGTCGTAATGTCGCATCGTGCCGGAAAGGTCCTCGATCTCGTACTCCGTCTCCGAGATGGCGGACTCGATGGTGATGATATCCTCCATGCTCTCGGCCTTTTTCAAAAGCTCCTGCAGCCGCTCGAGCTTGATCTGCGCCGTTTCGAGGCGCGACTGCGTATCGTAATACCGCTCGCTGATGTTCTCCGCCGTGTCGCTCTGCCATGTCACATGGCAAAGCGTGCCGACCTGCGTGCAGAAGTCCGTGAACTGCTCGGCGGGCACGCGCACGGTGTAGCTTGCGTGGCGGTAGCTGCTGGAGTAATTCGAGAAATTCTTCTGCTCAAAGTAGCCGCCCATGCTCTCTACGAGCGAGGCAATGTCCTGCGCGGCCTGATCAAATTCCAGCGTCTGCATCTCGATGCTCGCGGTGTAGACCATCTTGACGCCGCGCTCGGAAAGGCTCTTGTCGATACCAGAACCTGCCTGCCCGCCGCCGTTCCACGCGCCCGCGTCCTCCGCTTCGCCATCTGTCGCGGTAAAGTCGTAGTCTTCCTTCGTCGAATCATAGCCGTTGTAGCTGCCCGTCATGGTATCCGAGCCCGCAGACTTCGCGCCGCAGGCGGCAAGGGAAAGCGCCAGCACCAGCGCGAGCAAAAGGGTCAAACATCTTTTCATCTTGATCCACCTCACTTTGATTTTGGGGCTTGCGAAGGTTTAGACGTTCATTTTGCGAAAAATGTTCCCAATTTCCGCATTTTTCTTATTCCAGCTCGTCAAGCGTCATGGAGAAGCTCTCCATGCAGTTGACCATGAAATAGTCGAGCTCGGGCATGTGCATCTCGCTCAGCGCGCGGCGCGTCTGCTCCGCAGCCTTTTTGAATTCCATGTTGCCCGCCTTGAGCTCTTCGACGCACTTGATGTAGGCCGAGAGCTTGTCCGCCGCTTTGACGAGCTTTTTCGTCGTCTCGTCCTCGATCTTGATGATGGGCTCATAGTCCGCGCGCAGTTCGTCCGGCAGCATGGAGAGCAGCTTGTCGCTTGCCACGGCCTCGACCTTGCGGTAGGCGTCGCGGATCTCGGGGTTATAGTACTTGATGGGCGTCGGCATATCGCCGGTCAGGATCTCCGTTGCGTCGTGGTAGAGCGCGGCGACCGCCACGGCGTTCGCGTCCGTGGGCAGACCGAAGACACGCGTGCGGATGAGCGCGAGCGCGTGCGCCAGCACCGCGACCATGTGGCTGTGCTCCTGAATGTTCTCCTCCTCGGTGTTGCGCATGAGCGCCCAGCGCTTGACACAGCGCATGCGGGAGATATAGGCATAAAAATGGTTGGCCATGCGTTATTCCTCCAACTCGCCGCGAAGACTGCCGCCGTCGACCGCCGTGATCTTCACGTTTTTCACCTGATTGTGCAGGCCTTCCTGCGCGACGGATACCTCCATATAGTTCGGCGCGTGGCCCGCGCTGCCGCCCTTGCGGTCGCGTTCGAAGAGCACGGGAAAGATCTTGCCCACGCAGCACGCAAGATACGCTTCGTGCATCGTCTTGGCGACAGCCGAGGCGCGCGCAGCGCGCTCTTCGCGCACGGGCATGTCGATCTGGCGCATCTCCGCAGCCTTCGTGCCCGGGCGGATGGAATAAGGGAAGACGTGCATGTCGGCAAAGCCGACGCGCGCGATGAAGTCAAGCGTCTGCGCGAATTCCTCCTCCGTCTCCTCGGGAAAGCCCGTGATGAGGTCCGTCGTGATGGCAGGGTCGTCAAAATACTGACGCAGCAGGTCGCAGGATTCCATATAGCGCGCCGTATCATATTTGCGGTTCATACGCTTTAAGGTCGCGTCGCAGCCCGACTGCATTGAGAGGTGGAAATGTGGGCAGAGGTAAGGAAGCTTCGACGCCCGCTTGCAGAATTCCTCCGTGATGGTCCGCGGTTCGAGCGAGCCGAGGCGGATGCGCATGTCGCCGCCCTCGCGCGCGATGAGCTCCAAAAGGTCGATGAGTGAGGTCCCGTCCTTGAAGTCCGTGCCGTAGGACGAAATTTCGATGCCCGTGACCACGATCTCACGGTAGCCCTCCTCACGCAGCGCTTTCACCTGCTTTGCAGCTTCGTCCATCGGCAGCGAGCGCACGCGCCCGCGCGCGTAAGGAATGAGGCAGTAGGTGCAGAAGTTCACGCACCCGTCCTCGACCTTGAGCATCGCGCGTGTGCGATTCACCATACCGCCCGCGGGCAGCACCTCAAAATCGCGCCGCTCCCAGACGTCGTCGACATCGACAATAGGCGTTTTGTCCTGTGCCGCGCGCTCCAAAAGGTCGATGAACTTCGCGCGGTCATTCGTGCCGGCGATGACGTCGAGCCCGAGCTTTTTGACGTCCTCGGGATGCGTCTGGGCGTAGCAGCCGCAGGCGGCGATGACCGCGCTCGGGTTGCGGCGCCGCGCCTGACGGAGCATCTGGCGCGACTTTTTGTCGCTCACCGCCGTGACCGAGCAGGTGTTGACAACGTAGGCGTCCGCCGTCTCCTCAAAATCCACCAGTGTATGTCCGCGGTGCAAAAGCTCCTGCTCGAGTGCCTGCGTTTCATATTGGTTCACCTTGCACCCGAGGGTGCAGATCGCAACTTTCATGTATGTTTGTATCCTTTTCCGCGATTTGGGCGGTAAAGTTCCGCTTTTTTCTGCCGTTTCCGACGCAAAGCGTCCGCCGCCCTTGCTTTTTTATTTTTATATTGTATAATCATTTGAGCATTCTGACAAGACCAAAGAAAGGATTTTCCCGATATGATCTATCTCGATCACGCGGCCACCACCCCCGTTCCCGAAGAGGTGGCGCACGCCGTTTACGATACGCTGGTTTCTGGCTGGGGCAACCCCAGCTCGCAATACCCCATCGGAAAGCAGGCGCGCGACGCTGTCGCCGCGGCGCGCGAGACGATTGCCGCCGCGCTCGGCTGCAAGAGTGAACAGTTCGTCTTCACCTCCTGCGGGTCGGAGAGCGACAACTGGGCCGTCCGCCTTGCCCTGCACCAGAACCGCCACGCCGGCAAGCACATCATCACGACCGCCGTGGAACACAGCGCGATTCTCGAGACCTGCAAGGCCCTCGAGCAGGAGGGCTACTCCGTCACGTACTTAAAGCCCGACAAGAACGGCGACATCACCGCCTCTCAGGTCGAAAGTGCACTGCGCGACGACACCGCGCTCGTCACGATGATGCTCGTCAACAACGAGACGGGCTGCATCTTCCCCGTGGCCGAGGTCGCGCAGCTTCTGAAAGCGAAAAAGTCCCGTGCCCTGCTGCACACCGACGCGGTGCAGGCCTTTTTGAAAATTCCGTTCCGCGCCGACACGCTGGGCGCAGACCTCATCTCCGTCAGCGCGCACAAGCTCGGCGCGCCCAAGGGTATCGGCGGCCTGTATTTGGGCGAGCGCATCCGCGCGCCCAAACCGCTGATCTTTGGCGGCGGGCAGGAGAGCGGCCTGCGCTCCGGCACAGAGGCCACGGGCCAGATCGCAGGCTTTGCCAAGGCGGTCGAGCTGCGCGCCGACCATCTCGATGAAAAGCTCGCCCACGTCGCCGCCATCAAGACCTACGCCGAGGAAAAGCTCCTCGCGCTCGACGGCGTCGTCCGCATCGGCGGCGGGACCGCGCCGCACATCCTGTCGATCTCGCTCGTCGGCTACCCGTCGGCGAATGTCGTTACGGAACTCGGCGCACAGGGTATCTGCATCTCGGCAGGCTCCGCCTGCCATCGCGGGCAGCTGAGCCACGTCTACCGCGCGATGGGCCTTGACAAAAAGACCGCCGCGGGCGTGCTGCGTGTCAGCTTCGGCCCCGAGACGATGAAAGAAGAGATCGACGCACTCGTCTCCGCGCTCAAGGCGCACCGCGACACGCGCTTCCCCATGCTGTAATTCCACGATTCGAGGTTTTTATGTTCTCCTATCTTCACCAGCCCAAGGGCTTTTACAAGCATCTTTTTCTGCTGGCGCTGCCGGTCATCGTGCAGAATTTGATCACCACGTCGCTCGGCTTTCTCGATACGTTCATGGTGGGACTTCTCGGCAGCGATCAGATGTCCGCCGTCACGGTGGCGAACGTGCCAGTCTTCATCATCCAGCTCGTCGTCTTCGGCCTGCAAAGCGGCTCAAGCGTGCTCATCAGCCAATACTGGGGCCGCGGCGACCGCGAGAGCATCAACCGCGTCATGGGCATCGGCTTTATGATCGCGGGCGGCGTGAGCGTGCTGTTTGCCGCCATTCTGTGCGCGTTTCCCGCGCAGGTGCTCTACCTCATCACCGACAATCTGACACTCGTGGAGCTGGCCGAGCCGTACCTGCGCATCGTCGGCTTCTCCTACATTTTCAACTCACTTGCCTCTATCTACATCGGCATGCAGCGCAGCATCGAAAATCCGCGCTTCGGCATGATCGTCTTCGCGATCTCGATGCTCTGCAACACGCTCGGCAACTATGTGCTGATCTTCGGCAAGCTCGGTCTGCCCGCGCTCGGCATCACGGGTGCGGCGGTAGCGACGCTTCTGTCCCGCGTGGTGGAGTTCGTCGTCGCGTCCTCCTACGCGTTCCGCTGCCGCACGATGCCGCTCATGAAGCACGCCATCCTCCGCCCCGGCATGGACATGCTGCGTAAATTCCTGCGCTACAGCGCGCCGGTGCTCATCAATGAGACGCTCTGGGGCACGGGCTTTTCGATGATCACGGTCATCATGGGCCACATGGCAAATAGCAGCGATCTCATCGCCGCCTACACGCTTGCGGGCAATATCGACAAGCTGATGACCTCGGGCGTGTTCGGCATCGCGGCGGCGGTATCCGTCATCGTCGGCAAAGAGATCGGCACGGGCAACTTAAAGGGCGTTTACAACATCGGCCGCGCGCTGTGCTTCACGGCGTTCGCGTTCGGCATTGTGCTCGGCCTCGTCGAATACACGATGTTCGTGACGCTGATGCGCCCGTTCGTCATGCCGCTCTTCTCGCTCTCGGCGGTCGCCGAGCGGCTTTGCAGTGTGATGCTCATGTGCTATGCCTGCGCCATCCCGCTGCACAGCTTTTCAACCACGATGGTCGTAGGCGTGCTGCGCGGCGGCGGCGATGTGAATGCCTCGCTTGTGATCGACAATGTTCCCCTCTGGTGCGGCACGCTGCCGATGATGTGTCTGCTCGGCCTTGTGCTCAAGGTGCCGAACGAGGTCTTCTGCCTCTGCCTGATGATCGAATATATCATCAAATCCCCCATCGGCCTTTACCGCCTGCACTCCGGCAAGTGGATCCACGACATCACCCGCATCGACGAATAACAAAAAAGCGGAAGGGCGCTGCCCTTCCGCTTTTCCATTCTCATTGTCAAGTTTTTACCGCGCGCTCCCGCCGCATTTCTCTCAGCACCGGCACGCTGACACACAGCGACGCCGCCACAAAGAACGCGATGCCGACCATGCGGTTCACGCTGATATGCTCGTGGTACACGACGACCGCCAGCGCCGTTGCCAGAATGGGCTTGACGAGATAAACGAACGACGCCTCCGTCGCAGAGGTGTACTCCGTGATCTTCGCCGTGAGCAAAAAGCCGATGGCCGCGCAGCCGATGCCGACATGGCACAAAAGCAGCGTCGTTTTGAGCGTAAAGCCCGTGAAAAACGGAATGCCCGCGAATATCTCCAGCCCCAGGCCGCTGTAAAGCGCACCGACCGCCGGAATCTCACCGAGCATCAGCAGGAAAAGGAGCTCCAGACCGCCGATGAGCATGTTGAAAGTTGTGATCACGAGCGCGCCGAGCCGCGGCAGACGCAGCTTGCAGAGCGTACCGTAAGTGGCAAACAGCAGCGTGGCGGTGATGATCTCCAAAAAGCCGCGCAGGCTGATCTCAAGGTGCGCGGGATTGAGGATGAAGAGAATACCGACAAGTTCCACGCCGATAGCCAGCAGATGGTTCTTTTTCAGCGGCTCATGCAGGATGAAGTGCGCCAGCGCCACCGCGAACACAGGATTGCCCGAGTAGATAATCGATGTAGCTGAGGCGTCCATGTGCAGCACCGCCATCTGCAAAAGCGACATGTGCAGCGTCACCGTCAGAAAACCGAGCAGTGTGAAATAGCCCCAGTCCGCCTTTGTAAGCTGGATATCCCGCTTTTTGAGGTCGTTCAGTGCAAAGGGCATCAGCGCAGCCGCGCCGAGCAGCACACGCTCGACTGTCACCTGCATGGGTGCAAACGCGCCGCCGAGCGCCTTGAGCGCGACCTCCGTCGTGGAATAGAGCATCGCGGCAAGCAGGATATAGAGATATCCCCGTTTCCGATCAGTCGTCATCTTCTTCCTCCTGTGCCTCGCCTTTGGCGAAGCAGCATCATTGTATGCCCCGCCGTGTTAAAATGCAATCCCAATCCGCTTTGTTCGGACGAAAAATGCCGCCCCGAATCGGGGCGGCATTTTGATTGCGGAACAGAAAATTACTTGGCAGTCTGCGCTGCCTTCTTGTTCTCCCACTTGGTAACGCACAGCGCGCAGGAGACGTCGCCCGTGATGTTCAGGCAGGTACGCCCCATGTCGAAAAGGCGGTCGATGCCGTAGATGATCATGATCATATCGACGGGGATGTTCATCGCCTCGAGCACCATAGCGAGCATGATCATGCCCGCGCCCGGCGTACCGGCGGTGCCGATGGAGGCAAGCGTCGCGGTGACGACGATCGTGACCATCTGGCCAAGGGTCAGCGTCATGCCGCAGCAGGTGGCAAGAAAGATGGTGGCGACGCACTGATAGATGGCGGTGCCGTCCATGTTGATCGTCGCGCCGAGGGGGATAACAAAGGAGGAAACGTCGCTCTCCGCGCCCAGCTCATCCGCGCACTCCTTGCTCAGAGGGATCGTGGCGGCAGAGGAGGTGGAGGTAAAGGCGAAAATCATCGCGGGGGATGCCTTCTCGAAGAAGGTGAAGGGGCTGATGCCCGCAAACGCCTTGGCAGAGAAAGAGTAGCAGAGGACTGCATGGACGATGTAGCCGAGGTACGCGCAGCCGAGCACCACGGCAAGAGAGCCGAGGATCTCAGGGCCCTGCGTGGCGACGACCCACGCCATCATCGTAAACACACCGATGGGGCTGAGGGCAATGATGAACGCCATCACACGCTCGATGACCGCATAGAGCGTGGAGACCAGATCCTTGGCAAGCTTGCCCTTTTCGCCCGCGGCAAGGATGCCGCCGCCGAACATCAGGGCGATCACGATGACCTGCAGCATGTTTGCGTCGGTGAAGGACTTCCACATGTTGCTCGGGAAGATGGCGACCAGGGTATCCATGAAGTTGGCGCTGGTGGCCTTATCCCAGACCGCGCCGTCCTCCAGCGCGAGCGTGGGGAACCAGCCTGCATTGTTGAAGAGGTTGGCAAACACCAGGCCGATGACGCAGGCGCAGGCCGTGGTGACAAGGAAGTAGGCGACCGTCTTCCAGCCGACGGAGCCGACCTTCTTCATATCGCCCATCGAGATGATGCCGTCGATCATCGACAGCAGCACGACGGGGACGACGATGAACTTGAGGAGGTTAACGAAGATGGTGCCGAAGGGCTTTAAGTAGTTGGTCGTGAACTCGGGTATTCCCAGCATATAAAAGGCATAGCCGGCCAGAATACCGAGCAGCAGCGCAATTCCGATCTGCTTCGGCAAGCTTAGTTTTTTCTTTTCCATGCTCCACACACACTTTCTAAATGAAGATCCCCCATTTATAGGCATTATCAATAGGGGTCGTGCTTATTGTACTGCACTTTATTTCATTTGGCAAGGGCTTTTGCAGGAAAAATTTCGTTTTGCTGCCCGCATTTTTGCACAAAAATGATGGATATCTTTCATGTAAATTGGTCAAAATTTCGGCTTGCAATCTTGCCTGCTTTCGGGTATTCTTGGTCAGACGACAACAAACGAACAGGAGGAACGACCCATGATGCTCTGCACCGCGCCGAAAAAGAAAAATTCTTCCGTTGGTATTGCTGTTTCTGTTTTTATTGATATTGTTTCTTTTGACCGGTAAGTTTTCTTACCGGTCTTATTTTTTGCCCGCACGGGGCCCAACCATGTTTATTCAAATGAGAATAAAAATAAGAAGAAAGTAAAGAGGGAAAATCACATGAAGAAAGATCTCGGACACGAAGCCATCTACGACGCCCGCCAGCTGGGTACCCCCAGAATGCTGATCCTGGGCCTGCAGCACATGTTCGCCATGTTCGGCGCGACGGTGCTCGTCCCCATTCTGGTCCAGGACTACGGCCTGCCGCTCTCCATCCAGACGACGCTGCTGTTCGCGGGCTTAGGCACGCTGCTGTTCCACGTGTGCACCAAGTTCAAGGTCCCCGCGTTCCTCGGCTCCTCGTTCGCCTACCTCGGCGGCTTCTCCACGGTCGCGACGATGCCCGCCTACGAAGGTCTCGATCCCGAAACGAAGCTCGCCTACGCGCTCGGCGGCATCGTGATCGCAGGTCTCCTCTACCTCGTGCTCGCACTCCTCTTCAAGGTGCTCGGCGCGAAAAAGGTCATGCGTTACTTCCCTCCCATCGTCACGGGCCCGATGATCATCATGATCGGTCTGAACCTCTCCGGCTCCGCCATCAATAACGCCTCCACCTGCTGGTGGCTCGCCCTCGTCGCTATGGCCATCATCGTGGTCGCCAACATCTGGGGCAAGGGCATGGTCAAGATCATCCCCATCCTGCTCGGCGTCGTCGGCTCCTACATCGTCGCGGTCATCGCCAGCGCCTGCGGCGCGCAGCTGCCCGATGCAGAGGGCGTGATGCAGCCGCTCGTCAACTTCGCCGCCGTCAACAAGGCGAATCTCATCGGCCTTCAGAAGTTCGTCATCGCGAAGTTCGACGTTTCCGCTATCCTCGTCATGGCACCCATCGCCATCGCGGCTATGATGGAGCACATCGGTGATATCTCCGCCATCTCCTCCACCACCGGCAAGAACTTCATCGAAGACCCGGGCCTGCACCGCACGCTCGTCGGCGACGGTCTCGCCACCGCGTTCGCCGGCTTCTTCGGCGGCCCTGCCAACACCACCTACGGTGAGAACACCGGCGTGCTCGCCCTCTCCAAGGTCTACGACCCCCGCGTTGTCCGCCTCGCGGCCATCTACGCCATCATCCTGAGCTTCTCCCCCAAGTTCGACGCGCTCGTCAACTCCATCCCCGCGGCCATCGTCGGCGGCGTCAGCTTCATCCTCTACGGTATGATCTCCGCGGTCGGTGTGCGCAACATCGTGGAAAACCAGGTCGACCTCACCAAGTCCCGCAACCTGATCATCGCAGCGGTCATGTTCGTCAGCGGCCTCGGCTTCAGCTCGGTCGGCGGCATCACCTTCACTGTCGGCGGCGCGGCCGTCACCCTCTCCGGCCTCGCCATCGCGGCCCTGTGCGGTGTCATCCTGAACGCCATCCTCCCCGGCAATGACTACGAGTTCGGCGTCAGCGTCACGGGCGACAAGTCCGCCGACCTCGGCAGCTACTAAGAAGCAAATTTCAAAATCAAATCAAAAAGGAAGCGGCACGCGCCGCTTCCTTTTTTCGCTTCTTCGTGCTATACTCTATCCAAATCCTTTGCAGGAGGCATCATTCATGGAAAGCATCAAGCCCGGGCGCTACCGCCACTTCAAGGGCAAAGAATATGAGGTCCTCGGTGTCGCACGTCATTCAGAGACGGAGGAGGAGCTCGTCGTCTATCGCGCGCTGTACGGCGACTTTGGCCTCTGGGTGCGGCCCGTGAGCATGTGGAACGAGACTGTCGAGCGCGACGGCAAGACGTTCCGCCGCTTCACCTATATCGGCGAATGACGGGCTATACGCTGATTCGCGCCAAGCGCCGTACGATGTCCCTGCAATTGGGCCGCGACGGAAATGCCGTCGTCCGCGCCCCCTACGGCGTCAAAAAAGAGTTCATCGACCGCTTTGTCGCCGAGCACGAGGACTGGCTTACCCGCGCCCGCGAAAAGCAGCAGGCGCGCCGCCTTGCCCATCCTGAGCCGACGGACGAGGAGCGCAAAGCGCTCATCGCGCGTGCGAAGGAATACCTCCCGATGCGCGTCGATTACTGGAGCGGCATCATGGGCCTCACGCCGACGGGCCTCAAGATCACGTCCGCGCGCACGCGCTTTGGCTCGTGCAGTGGGAAAAACAGCCTTTGCTTTTCCTGGCGGCTGATGCAGTATCCGCGCGAAGCCATCGACTATGTCGTCGTCCACGAGCTCGCGCACATCCGCCACCACGACCACTCCCCCGCGTTCTACGCGCTCATCGAGCGCTACATGCCCGACTGGCGCGAGCGGATGAAGCTGCTGAAAGAATAAATATTCCCCGGCCTAGCCGGGGGTATTTCTTAGACGGGCGAAGCCCTATGTTACCAGCCA
>OOCM01002338.1_pt1 | contig 12678 bp, 10 predicted proteins | sample 1671111 | NCBI WGS metagenome assembly OOCM01 (sample SAMN06348123, study PRJEB24527) | human gut metagenome | biome: human gut; feature: ankylosing spondylitis patient; material: feces | host: Homo sapiens | place: China | collected 2015-10 | reverse complement strand
CGCGCTGGAGGAACAGATGCGGGCCCAGGCGGAGGCAGGGCGTCTCCAGGACGCGGAGGAGACCGCCCAGCTGTGGGAGATCCTCTGCGCCATCCTGGACCAGTTCGTGGAGATCCTGGGGGACGAGCCTATGGGGACCGATGAATTCAGCCGCCTGCTGCGGCAGGTGGCCTCCCAGTACAGCGTGGGCACTATCCCCGTGTCTCTGGACCAGGTGTCCGTCACGGAAATCACCCGAAATGACCGTCACACGGATGCCTACCTGTTTCTGCTGGGGGCCAATGACCACGTGCTGCCCGCTGTGGGACAGAGCGGCGGCATTCTCAACGACGATGACCGGGAGGAATTGGCCCAGCGGGGCATCCGCCTGGCGCCCAGCGGCATGGAACAGATGGGCATTGAGCTCCAGAACCTCTACGCCGCTCTGGTTCAGCCCCGGGAGGGACTGGTGGTCAGCTATCCCACGGCGGACGTGTCCGGTGCAGAGCTGCGGCCTGCCTTTGTAGTGGACCGCCTGCTGACGCTGTTTCCGGAGCTGCGTATCGAGCATGAAGGGACTGACAAGGCTTATCGCCTTACAGCAAAGATCCCTGCCTTGGAGACCGCAGGGACCGCCCCAGGGGGGATCCTGTGGCGGTATTTCGCAGATGATGAGGTCCTGGCGCCCCCCATGGCGGCCATGGAGCGGGCGGCTGCGCTGAAGCGGGGGAGCCTCTCCAGGAGCGCGGTACAATCGCTGTACGGGGAGCGGATCTCCATGTCCGCCTCCCGGGTGGAGCGGCTGCGGAGCTGCCACTTCGCCTACTTTATGGAGTACGGACTGAAGGCCAAGGCCCGCCGGGCAGCGGCCTTTGACGCCCCCCAGATCGGAACCTTCCTCCACTACCTGCTGGAGCACGTCACAAAGGACGTGCTGGACCGGGGCGGCTTTGCCGCAGTGGGAGAGGAGGACCTCCACGCCTTGGTGCGGCGCTATATTGAGCAGTATGCGGCGGAGGTGCTCCAAAATCTGGAGGGCCGGAACGCCCGGTTCCGGTACCTCTTCGCCCGGCTGCGGAACACCGCTTACGCGGTGGTGGACCAGATCGCCGAGGAGATGCGCTGCTCCGACTTCGTGCCCCTGGCCTTCGAGCTGTCCTTCGGCGAGCGCGGAGAACTGCCGGCGGTGACGGTCAGCGAGCCGGACGCGGAGCTGCGAATCGGCGGCAAGGTGGACCGGGTGGACGGCTGGGTGAAGGACAACAGACTGTATCTCCGGGTAGTGGACTACAAGTCCGGCAAGAAAGCCTTTGACCTGGCCGCCGTCCGGATGGGCCTGGATATCCAGATGCTGCTGTACCTGTTCGCCCTGAAAAAGGAGGGCAAGCAGCGGTTTGGCATGGACATTGAGCCCGCCGGGGTGTTGTATCTCCCTGCCCGGGATGAGATTCTCTCCGCCGAGCGAAATATCACGCCGGAGCAGCTCCAGAGCCAGCGGGAGAAGGAGCTGCGCCGAACGGGCCTGCTGCTCTCTGAACCGGAGGTGCTCCAGGCCATGGAGCACGAGGCTCTGCAAAGTCCCCGGTTCCTACCGGTGCGGGTAAACCGGGAGGGGGACGTGTCCGGCGCCCTGGCCTCCGCCGATCAGCTTGGGCGGCTGGGGCAGTATGTGGAGCGGCTGCTCCACCAGATCGCCCGGGAGGTCCGGGACGGCAACATCGACGCGGACCCCTGCTGCCACAATGAGGACGACAGCTTCTGCAAATACTGCGACTGGGCCGACGCCTGCCACTTCCAGGATGGGCGGGACGGCGACCACCTGCACTACATCCTGCCGGTAAAGCCGGAGGAGTTCTGGCGCCAGGTGGAAGAGGAGACAGAGAGAGGAGGCGGACAGTAACATGGCAAAATTGACCCTGACCCCCCAGCAGCAGGCGGTGGTGGAAAACCGGGGCGGCAGCCTGCTGGTGTCCGCCGCCGCCGGCTCCGGCAAGACAAAGGTACTGGTGGACCGGCTTTTCCGCTATGTGACGGAGGAACGCTGCAATATCGATGATTTCCTCATCATCACCTACACCAAGGCCGCCGCGGCGGAGCTGCGGAGCAAGATCGCCTCCGAGCTGTCCAAGCGGCTGGGCCAGACGCCGGGGGACCAGCAGCTCCGGCGGCAGCTGCTGCGGGTGTATCAGGCGGACATCAAGACCGTGGACGCCTTCTGCACGGCACTGCTGCGGGAGAACACCCATCTTCTGGCACAGGAGGGAGAGCGCTATACCCTGACGCCGGATTTCCGGGTGCTGGACGATAACGAGGCCCAGCTGATCCGCCAGCGGGTGCTCTCCCGGACGCTGGAGGACTTCTATGACCAGCTGGACGAGGGCCGTGGCCTGCTGGCGGACACGCTGGGGGCCGGACGGGACGACAGCCGTCTGGCCGCCCTGGTGCTGGAGCTGTACGACAAGGTCCAGAGCCACGCGGACCCGGCCGGGTGGCTGGCGGAGAACCGGACCGTCTGGGGCGGCTGGGAGGGCGGCTTTGATGACACCCCCTACGCCGCCGAGCTGCTGGCCGCCATCCGCCGGAAGGGGGCCCATTGGGGGGCCCTGCTCCGGTCCGCCTCCGCCCGGACCGAGGGGGACGAGGCGCTGTACCGGGGGTACGGGGAGAAGTTTCTCCAGGTGTCTGTGGCCTTTGACGCCCTGGCCCAGGTCCAGACCTGGGAGGCGGCCCGGCAGACGGAAGCGGCCGTCGCCTTCCCCCGGCTTTCCACCCCCAGGGGGCGGAAGGACGAGCCGGGCATTGCCGCGCTGAAACAGGTGTGGGAGCGGTGCAAGGCGGAGGAGAAGAAGCTGGCGGGCCTGTTGTCTGTCTCTGAGGAGGAGGCTATGGAGGACCTGACTGCCGTGGCCCCGGCCATGGTGGCCCTGCTGGAGCTGACGGAGGACTTTGCGGAGCGGTACCGGCAGGAGAAGCTGCGGCTGAACGCTGCCGACTTCTCCGACCAGGAGCACTTGGCCCTGGGCCTGCTGGTGGGTTCCGGCGGTGCCCCCACAGAGCTGGGGGAGCAGGTGGCGGCCCGATACCGGGAGATCCTGGTGGATGAGTACCAGGACACCAACGAGATCCAAAACGCCATCTTCCAGGCGGTGTCCAAAAACGGGCAGGACCCCACCATTTTCCTGGGAAAATACAACCGGTTCAAGTCCTGGCAGGAGGCGGCTGACGGAGAGGAGCGGAAGATCCTGCTGTCCCGCAACTTCCGCTCCCGGCGGGAGATTTTGGAGAGCACCAACTTCATCTTCTCCAACATTTTGTCTGTGGAGATGGGGGAGATGGACTACGGCGAGGACGAGGCCCTCCACTTCGGGGCGGCGTATTACCCGGAGCGGATGGATTGCCAGACAGAGTTCCATCTCATCTCTGCCCACCAGAAGGCGGGGGAGAATGACAAGCCGGTAAAGAAGGTCACCGCCGAGGCCCGGTTCGTGGCGGCGCGTATCCGGAAGCTGCTGGATGAGGGCTATCCCGTCACGGAGAGCGACGGCACCCTGCGCCCCTGCCGGCCGGAGGATATCGTGATCCTGATGCGCTCCCCCGGCAGCCGGTCTGCCGCCTTCGCCGCCGCCCTGGCGGAGCGGGACATCCCCTGTTCTTTCCAGGAGAGCGGGGACTTCTTCCACACCATGGAGATCTCCGTCATGCTGTCCCTGCTGGAGATCGTGGACAACCCCCGGCAGGACGTGCCTCTGATCTCCGTCCTCCGGTCACCCCTGTTCGGCTTCACGGCGGACCGGCTGGCGGAGGTTCGCTCTGCCGCCCCCACCGGGGACTACTACGACGCTGTGACCGCCGATGGGGGAGAGGACTGCAAAGACTTCCTGGCAACCCTCTCGGACCTGCGGCAGGCGGGCCGGGACATGAGTGTCCACCGCCTGGTCTGGCACATCTACAACCGACTGAATGTGCTGGGGGTCTTCGGCGCCATGGATGATGGTGCGGCCCGGCGGGAGAATCTCATCGCCCTGAGCCAGCACGCGGAGAAGTTTGAGAGCAATGGATACCGGGGCCTCTTCGCCTTCGTCACTCAGCTGCGGCGGCTGCTGGAGCAGGACCAGGCTCCCGCCACCCGGGGCCCGGCGGAGGCTGCCGGCGTGCGGCTCATGAGCATCCACAAGTCCAAGGGCCTGGAGTTCCCCATCGTCATCCTGGCAGATCTGGACCACGCGTTCTCCCGGCAGGACTTCGACACGCCGGTGCTGGTGCACCCGGACATGGGCCTGGGGCCCAAGCGCATCGACCTGGAGCGGAAAATCCAGTATCCCACCCTGGCCCGGCTGGCCATTCAGGAAAAGCTGCGGCGGGAGAACCTGGCGGAGGAGCAGCGCATCCTCTACGTGGCCATGACCCGGCCCAAGGAGAAGCTGATCCTGGTGGACGCCCTGTACAACGCCCCCGGGCGGCTCCAGAAGCTGGCCGCTGTGGCTGCTTGTCCCGTGCTGCCGGAGACGGTGGCAGAGGGCCGCACCCTGGGGGACTGGGTCCTGCTGCCCCTGCTGTGCCGGCCGGAGGCCGCACCCCTGCGGGCTATGGCGGAGACAGAGATTGACCAGCTATATATTGGAGAGGACAGATCCTGGCAAGTGTTTTTACATGACAGTGAGGACTACCGGGAACGGCCCGCCCGGCCCCAGGCGACGGCGGAGGAGACAGGGGAGACCGCCCTCTTTGACCCGGAGCTGCTGTCTTTCATCTACCCCTACCAGCGGGAGACGGCCCTGCCCGCCAAGGTGACGGCCACCCAGCTGAAGGGCCGCCCTGCGGACCAGGAGATCGCGGAGTATGCCGCCCATACCCCGTACCTCCGGCCCCTGAGCCAGCCGAATTTCCGGCGGGAGCGGCAGGGCCTGACCCCGGCAGAGCGGGGCACTGCCACCCACCTGGTGCTGCAATACCTGGACTTCTCAAACGTTGACGTGGCGGGCCAGATCGAGGCCCTGCGGCAGCGGAGCCTGCTGACGGACCAGCAGGCCGCGGCCGTGGAGACCGCGCCTTTGGAGCGGTTTCTCCGCTCCCCCCTGGCGGAGGAGATCCGCAAAAGCCGAAGCGTCCTGCGGGAGTATCGCTTCACCCTGCTGATGGATGCCCGGGACTACGATCCCGCCGCGGCGGCGGGGGAGGAAATCCTCCTCCAGGGCGTGGTGGACTGTTGCTTCGAGACGGCAGACGGCCTGACCGTGGTGGACTTCAAAACGGACCGTGTGTTCTCGGCATTGGAGGTCCGGCAGCGGGCGGAGCACTACCACCCCCAGCTGGAGGCATATAGCCGGGCCCTGGAGCGGGTGCTGGAAAAGAAGGTGGTCCGCCGGGCCCTGTATTTCCTGGCTGCAGGCGAGACCATGGAGATTTGAGGAGGAAGGCCAATGGGAAGGGAAATCGTCAGTATAGCCACGGCCCTGGTGCCGTATCCGCCGGAGCGGGTGTGGGCGGTGGTGACGGATCTGGACTGCTGGCAGTGGCGCAGCGATCTGAGCCGCCTGGACCACGTCGGTGAGGACGCCTTTACGGAGTACGACAGAAGCGGCTTTCCCACCCGCTTCACCGTCACGGAACGCCGCCCCCTGTCCCGCTGGGCCTTTGACCTGGACAATGCCAATCTGGCGGGCCGGTGGGCCGGGGAATTCCGGCCGGAGGGCGGCGGCACCCAGGTCACCTTCACCGAGACCATCACCGTAAAAAAGCCTTGGATGCGCTTCTTTGCCAAGGGCTACCTCCGCCGCCAGCAGGCTCGGTATCTGGCGGACCTGGGGCGGGCGCTGGAACAAGAAGGAGGGACCTGAAATGAAGCGCCGTCTTACCAAGCTGACCGCTGCCGGTCTGGCGGTCCTGGCCCTCACCGGCTGCACCGGCGGGGCACAGGAGGAGGTTTCAGAGGAGCCGCCGGTTCCGAAGAATGTTGAGACAACCTGGACCCTGGTGGTGGGCCAGCCGGAGGGCTCCACCTGCTGGGACGCGGCGGAATCTTTTGCCGAGGCACTGTCCGACGCCACGGAAGGCGCCGTGGCGGTGGAGGTCCAGCCGAGACCCCTCGATAGGGTTACCTCCCTGGAGCAGGCTGCGGCCGGGATCGTGGACCTCTATCTGGACAGCAGTTTCGTATATGGCTCCTACGGCGACGAAGAAGAGTTGGGCAGACCGTTTTTCTCCGTGACCATGCCCTTTCTGTTCCCGGACGCCGAAACGGCGGCGGAGGTCCTGGACAGCACCGGCGGAGAGGCACTGAACGGTGTCCTGGCGGAGCTGGGGCTCCGGGGCTTGGCATACGGGGAGCTGGGCTTCCGGTATCCGACGACTTCTGAAGGCCGTGCGGTGACTGCCCCGGAAGATCTGGAAGGGCTCAAGATCCGCACGGCGGGAATGCTGGAAGTGTCCGTGGCGTATGTGGATTGCTGGGGAGCGGAACTCTACCCCTCCAGTTTTTTAGATGTGATGACGCCTTTGTCTGCGGGATACTATGACGGCCAGGAGAGCACCCTGGCGGAGGCGGACGCGGCGGGCTACCAGACGGTCCAGACGGACGTGACCATCTTCCCGGCATTTTATGAGCCCGCCATCCTCACCATGAACAGTGATCTGTACGACTCCCTCTCCCCGGAGCTGCGGGAGGCGGTGGACCGCTGCGGCCGGGAGGCCATGGCGGACCAGCGGCTCCGGAACCGGGAGCAGGAGGCGGAGATCCTGGAGCGGTGGCAGGAAGAGGACGGCATCTCCGTCCATGTTTTGACCGAGGAGCAGTGGAGCGCCTTCCAGGCCCTGACGGACCGGCTCTACGACCCGGAGGACCCGGATCACCAGGACTGGTTTGCGGACTGTACGCCGGAGTGGGTGGAGCAGTTTCGCCCCTCCTGAAAAAATCTCCAGAAAAATGAAAAAAGGTCTTGCAATCTTGACGTCCGTGTGATACACTGATAAACGCCTTTATGGGGTGAAAGCTCCGGCGAGGTAGTCTGGATCAGAAAGAGGTGAACGAGAGCAATGAAGGAAGGAATCCATCCCAATTATCAGCAGACTACGATTACTTGCGCCTGCGGTAATGTGATTGAGACAGGTTCTACCAAGAAGGATATCAAGGTGGAAGTCTGCTCTAAGTGTCACCCCTTCTTCACTGGCAAGCAGAAGCTGGTGGATACCGGCGGACGCGTGGCCAAGTTCAACAAGAAGTTCGGTCTGGACAAGTAAGTCTGACACGTCACAAAAAGGGTCTGCCGGTTGGGCAGGCCCTTTTTTCATTTACTTTTCCGGCAAAAGCGCATATACTGTATGGTATCAATGAAGCGGAAGGAGCGTTTGCATGAAGCTGCATCCTGTGGAGTTGGAGCGTTTGACGCCGGAGATCCTGCATGTTTTCGGACGGCAGCCCCCGCTGCTGACTGCCGGAGACAAGACCGGCCTGAACACCATGACCATCGGCTGGTGCCAGTTGGGCCGGCTGTGGAACCTGCCGGTCTGCACAGTCTACGTGCGGCCCGAGCGATATACCTATCAATTTATGGAGTCCCACGATTATTTCACCGTCTCCATCCTGCCGGAGGAGGCAAAAAAAGTGACCGCCCTCTGCGGTGGCAAGAGCGGCCGGGACGTGGACAAGGTGAAAGCGTGCGGCCTGACGGTCCGCTGGGGGGCCGGGGACGCGCCCTTCTTTGACGAGGCGGAGTGGGTCCTGGTGTGCCGGAAGCTGTACGCCCAGGACATGGACCCTGCCTGCGTGCTGGGGGAGGGGGAGATCCTGCCCTTCTACACGCCGGGGCAGGGCGGCTGGCACCGGATCTATGTGGGCCAAGTCGTGGAGGCCTATCAAAAATAAGGAGTTTGCATGGCAGAGACACAGGAAGTACGAGACAAAGTGGTGCTGGTGGGGTTGAACTCCCCGGTGCTGAAAAAAGAGGAAAACGCCGACGAGGACACTATGGAGGAGCTCTCCGCCCTGGTGGAGACCGCCGGAGGCGAAACCGTGGGGATTGTGCTGCAGAACCGGCCGTCCCCGGACCCCCGGACCTTCATCGGGGAGGGCAAGGTGGCGGAGGTGCAGCTCTACTGCGAGAACACCGGCGCCACCATGGTGATCTTCGACAACGATCTGTCCCCCTCCCAGATGCGGGTGCTGACGGAGCTGCTGGGCGTTCAGGTGCTGGACCGGTGCGGATTGATCCTGGACATCTTCGCCCAGCGGGCCAAGACCAAGGAAGGGCGGCTCCAGGTGGAGCTGGCCCAGTACCAGTATCTGCTGCCCCGGCTGACCGGCATGTGGACCCATCTGGAGCGACAGGCGGGCACCAGCGGCAAGGGGCCCATCGGCTCCAAGGGCCCCGGCGAAACCCAGCTGGAGACGGACCGCCGCCACATCCGCCGGAAGATCGACAAGCTCCGGGAGGACCTGGAGGAGGTCCGCCGGGTGCGCTCCACCCAGCGGCAGCGGCGGCAGAAGAACGAAATCCCGGTGGTGGCCATTGTGGGCTATACCAACGCGGGCAAGTCCACGCTGCTGAACCACCTGACCGGGGCGGGCATCCCCGCCAACAACCGGCTGTTCGACACGCTGGACACCACCAGCCGCCTTCTCACGGTCAGCGACACGCTGGACGTGGTGATCTCCGACACGGTGGGGTTCATCCGCAAGCTGCCCCACCAGCTGGTGGAGGCATTCAAGGCCACGCTGGAGGAGTTGGAGTACGCAGATCTGCTGCTCCACGTCATCGACGTGTCCAACCCGGAGTGGCAGCAGCAGGCGGCGGTGGTGGAGAACCTGATCCGGGAGCTGGGGGCCGGAGAGCTGCCCCGGATCGACGTGTTCAACAAGTCCGACCGGCTGCCCGCCGGAGAGATCATGCCCCACGGTCAGGATATCTGCTCCCTCTCCGCCAAGACCGGCGAGGGTGTGGACAAGCTGTTGGAGATGATCGGGGAACGCCTGGACAGCGGCAGCCGCCGCTGTGTGCTGCACATCCCCTACGACAAGGGCGGCCTGCTGGACCAGCTGTACCGGGAGGCCAAGGTGGAGAACGTGGAGTACGGGGAGACCATCGCGGTCACGGCGGTGTGCACGCCGAAGGTCCTGGGGCAGATGGCGCCGTTCCTTGTGGAATGAGCGCCCCCAGGCCCGCCCCGGTGCGCAGGCCCAGCAGGAAGGCGTGGATGGCGGTGAATTCCAGGGTCTTGTCGAGTTCCTCCCGGAATTGATATTCCAAGTCGCTCTCCATCAGGGACAGCCACATCTCATATTCTTCCTGGGGCGCCGCCTCCACATAAGGGCGGATATACCGGGGATAGAGCCATTTCATAAAATCTGTCATCCTAAAAATCACCTCGAATAACATAAAAAATGGCGTGTTTCTAAGTTTAGTATAATACCTAAAATTTGGCGTGTCAAGGGGGACGCATGGAATTTCAGGAAAAATTGCGGATGCTCCGAAAAGAGCGCGGAGAAACCCAGGCCCAGGTTGCCACGGCCATTGGAATTGGAGAACGGCATTACCAGAAATTTGAGTCTGGAAATAATTTGCCTAGTTTCCATAATCTGTGCGCCCTGGCGGACCACTTCGGCGTGTCCATGGACTATCTGGCGGGCCGGACGGACCGGCGGGACGTGTGGAAATGAGCGCGGAGCAGACAGGGAGGACGGCCATGACCACCTATCGGGTGCCCTTTGAAAACGGGGAGAGCGCGTTCACGGAGAAGCGATCCCGCTTCATCAGCCACATCTGGCGGGTGGAGACCGAGGCAGAGGCCCGGGAGCGCATCGAGGAGATGAAGAAGCGCTACTACGACGCCCGCCACAACTGCTGGTGCTATCTGCTGCAGGAGGGCGGCGTGGTCCGCTACTCCGACGACGGGGAGCCCCAGGGCACGGCGGGCCAGCCCATGCTCAACGTGTTCCAGCGGGAGGAGGTCACCAACGTGTGCTGCGTGGTGACCCGCTACTTTGGCGGTATCCTGCTGGGGGCGGGGGGGCTGGTGGGGGCCTTCCCCCAGTCCCCCAAGGACGCCCTGGACGCGGCGGGCATCTCCGTGGTGCGCCGCTGCGTGGTGCTGGGTTTCGTCTTCGGCATCTCCGCCGGCGTCTCCGTCATCACCGCCCAACGCTTCGGCGCGCGGGATTTCCGGGGCGTCCGGCTCTCGGTGGGCACGGGCGCGTGGGTGAGCGCGGCCATCGCCGCGGCCGTCACCGTCGCCTGCTGGCTCTGCACCGACCCCATCCTCCGCCTGCTCAACACGCCGCGGGACGTCTTCGCCCTGGCCCACGACTACCTGGCCGTCTCGTTCCTCGGCACGCCCTGCATGGTCTTCTTCAACTTCCAGAGCGCCACGCTGCGCGCGTTGGGGGACAGCCGCACGCCGCTCCTCTTCCTGGCCGGCGCCAGCCTCCTCAACGTCGCGCTCGACATCCTCTTTGTCGCCGGCTTCGGCATGGGGGTGGAAGGCGCCGCGTGGGCCACCAACGCCGCCATTTTCGCCTCCGCCCTCACCTGCCTCCTGCTCGTCACCCGCCGTCTGCCGGAGCTGCGCCTGCGCCGGTCGGATTGGCGGCCGCGGCCGGGCATGGCCTGGCGCCAGCTGTGCGTCGCCGTGCCGATGGGGCTCCAATTCTCCGTCACCGGGCTGGGCTCGATGGTCCTCCAGGCCGCGATCAACACCTTCGGCGTGGCCCAGATGGCCGGCATGACCGCCGCCCGCAACGTCGAGAACGTCGCCTGCCAGCTGCCCATCGCCCTCGGGCAGGCCATGGCCACCTACGCCGCGCAGAACTTCGGCGCCGGGCGCCTGGGCCGCATCCGCGCCGGCGTCCGTGCCTCCGTGCTCATCTCGGTGGCCTACGGCGTGGCGATGACGGCGGCGGCGCTGCTCTTCGGGGAGCGCTTCGTGGCGGCCTTCCTCAGCGCCCCCACCGAGGCGGTGTTGGGGATTGGGCGCAGGATGCTCTGGATCGTCGCCCCCTTCTTCGTCCCGCTCGGGCTCATCTTCATCTTCCGGAACACCCTGCAAGGCATCGGCCGCTCGGTGCTGCCCATGCTCGCCGGCTTCGTGGAGATGGCCATGCGCATGGGCGTCGCCCTCGGGCTCCTCCGGCTCCTCGGGGTCGAGGCCGTCTACTGGGGCGACCCCGCCGCGTGGGTGGGCGCCGCCGCGCTGCTCGTCGCCGCCTACTGGGCCATCACCCGCCGCTGGCCGCACGAAAGGGAACCCGCGCCATGCCCCTGCCCCTGAACGCCCTGTGGCGCCTCGTGCGCGCCAACGCCGTCACCGCCGTCTCGCTGGCGGCGGCGGCCTTCTCCTTCCTCCTCGCGGACAGACCGGGCGACTGGTGGCGGGCCATCGACCTGCGCACGCTCAACCTCCTTTTCTGCCTCATGTTCGTGGTGGCCGGCCTCCGGGAATGCAACCTTTTCCGCGTCCTGGCGCAGCGCCTCCTGGCCCGATGCGTCCGCTTCCGCTCCCTCGCGCACACCCTCGTCCAGCTCACCTTCTGGGTCTCGGCGGTCGCCACCAACGACGTCGCGCTCATCGCCCTCGTCCCCTTCGCCGTCTACGCGCTTGACCGGCTGGGGCTGCGCCGCCGCCTCCCCGGTCTCATCGCCCTCCAGACCGTCGCCGCCAACCTCGGCTCGATGGCCACCCCCATCGGCAACCCCCAGAACCTCTTCCTCTACACCGCCCACCTCATCCCGAGCGCCGACTTCTTCGCCGCCACGCTCCCCGTCGCCTTCGCCGGCGCCCTCCTCCTTTTCTGCCTCACCCACGCCCTGCGCGACGAACCCATCGACTTCCGCTTCGAGCACCGCCGCACCCTCACCCACCTGCCGCAGGCCTGGCTCTGCGGCGCCCTCTTCGCCCTCTGCCTCCTCGCCGTCTTCCGCCTCTTCCCCCAAACCTGGCTCTTCGCCGCCGTGGCCGCCGCCGCGCTGTGCCTCTGCCGCACCGCCCTCCGCCAGGTGGACTTCGCCCTCCTGCTCACCTTCGTCGGCTTCTTCGTCTTCTCCGGCAACCTCGGGCAGGTCGAATCCGTCCACGCCCTCCTCACCCGGCTCCTTGAGGAGCACACCCAGACCACCGCCGCCGTCGCCTCCCAAATCCTCTCCAACGTCCCCGCCGCCGTCCTCCTCTCCCCCTTCACCGACGATTGGCGCGGGCTGCTCTGGGGCGCGGACATCGGGGCCTTCGGCACCCCGATCGCCTCCCTCGCCAGCCTCATCTCCCTGGGGCTTTACCTCCGCGAGCCCGACGCCCGCCCCTGGCGCTACCTCCTTCTCTTCACCCTCCTCAACCTCGCCTTCCTCCTCCCCCTCTCCGCCCTCACCCTCCTCTTGGGCTAAGCCCTCTCGGCGCCCCCACCCTCGTCAATCTTGACCCTTGGTGTTTCGGGGGGACGCCCGAACCGACACTGGTCGGCGATTATCGCCTAGTGCTTGGCGACCCCGAAGTGTGCAAGCGGCTCCCGCCGGAGAAACGGCCCCTCAAGGCCCGAATCCCCGGGATCCGCTTCCACGGCGCCCTGCGCCAGGCGCTCCGCGAAAACCCCGCGCTCGCCGAGTTCTTTCCGTGACGCCGCGGGAGGCAAAGGGGGCTGTCAGCGCGTTTGCGCGGCGGCGCGGGCAAGGCAGACGGGGCCGCCCTTGAGGCGGGCGAAAAGCGGGCTGGCGCGGTAGG
>OOCM01002336.1_pt1 | contig 12692 bp, 17 predicted proteins | sample 1671111 | NCBI WGS metagenome assembly OOCM01 (sample SAMN06348123, study PRJEB24527) | human gut metagenome | biome: human gut; feature: ankylosing spondylitis patient; material: feces | host: Homo sapiens | place: China | collected 2015-10 | reverse complement strand
GTGCTTTGCGTGCTCCTCCACCAGCAGCTCCACCGCCCGCTGCGGGATAGCCAGCTTACGGATGGAGTTGGAGGTCTTGGGCTGGCTGACCACCAGCTCGCCGTTGATGCGGTTCACTTGCTTGCTGACGGAGATGGTCATATTCTCCACGTCCAAGTCCGTCCACAGCAGGGCGAGGAGTTCTCCCCGCCGCAGGCCGGTGGTCAGCTCCAGATAGAAGGCCGCCAGCAGCCCGTGCCGTTCTGCTTCGGCCAGATACGGACCGATCTTGTCCTCCGGCAGTATCTTCATCTCTCGCTTTTTCAGCTTCGGCAGGCGGCAGCCCTTGGCAGGATTGGTGAGGAGCAGCCGCTCCGCCACCGCCTGCTCCAGGCAGTTGTTCAGCAGCGTGTGGATGCCCAGCACCGCTCGGGTACTGAGGCCCTTGTCCTTCAGCTTGATGTGAGTGTATCGCTGGATGCGCCCGGATTTTTGCAGGTCGTTGTAGAACTTCTGGATCTGGATGGTGGTCAGTTTTTCCAGCGGCGTGTTGCCCAGCTCCGGAATGATGTGGTTGTTGATGTAGTTGAGGCAGTAGTCCTTGGTTTTCTCCCGCAGGCGCGGCTCGGCATAGACCTCGTACCACAGCTTGATCCACGCGCCCAGCGTGTAGGATTTTGCGCGGCTCATGTCCAGCTTTTCGGCTTCCGCAATGGCCTGCTTGAGCTTTTCCTTGGCTTCGGACTGGGTTTTAGCGAGGACGCTCTTGTGGATAGGCTTGCCGGTGGCGGGATCGTAGCCTGCGGTGTAGCGTCCCTCCCAGCGACCATTCTTCCGCTTGCGCAGACTCCCTTCTCCATTTGCACGTTTCTTCGGCATGGTATCAACTCCTTTTTCTGGTAGCCAATACACATATGCTTGTTCTGTTATGCCTGCTGCGCCTTCTGCTTTCTCTCCTCCTCATACGGGTCGAGGAAGCGGGTGGGGGCTTTTTTATACGTTGCAAGGCTGACGATCACCAGCGCGGCGGCGCAGGCGATGGCGCCGGGGACGGTCGGACCGAGGCCGAAGGGCGTACCCGCCAGCTTCCAGCCGACGCAGACCGTGAAGCCCGCGGCCATACCGGAGATGATGCCGGCCTTCGTGGCCTTCTTCCAATAGAGCGCGGCGAAGGCCGGCAGACCCGCGGCCGCGGCGTAGAAGCTCCAGGCAAACATCAGGATGTTGTAGGCATTCTTGATATAGAGCGCGATGACCAGCGCGCCGAGCGGCAGGACAATCGCAAACACGCGCGTCAGGCGCAGCTCCTTCTTCTCCGGGATGTTCGGATGGAACACCTTATAGATATCGTGGACGCAGGTCTGGACGGAGACGATGAGGTAGCTGTCGGCGGTGGACATGATGACCGAGAGGATGCCCGCCAGCGCCAGCCCCGTCAGGGCAGCACCTCGATGGCGAGCGCGGGGACGCCCGCGTCCGTCGAGCCGTACTGCGCGATCTTATCCGCGCTGACGAGCTGGTGCGTGATGACGCCCATGAACCAGACGAGCGGAATCGTCAGGCCATAGACGAACGTACCGAGGAAGAGTCCCTCCTTCGCGGCCCTGCGGCTCTTGGCGGCGAAGGCGCGCTGCCACATCTCCGCGCCCGCGAGGGTAAAGACGAAGTAGGTGATGATGTCGCTGAGGATGCTGCCGTCGATATAGGGCTTCGCCAGCTCCGGGGCGAGGTTCTCCAGAAAGACGGAGAAGCCGCCGAGCTTCATGACCGACGCCGAGGGGATCATGATGTAGACGAACAGGATCAGCATCACGAACTGGAACACGTCCGTATAGATGACGCCGAAGAGACCGGACGTCGCGGTGTAGACCATGAACACGACGCAGGCGATGAGCGCGCCGAGCTCGAAGGAGATGCCGATCTCGCTGCCGAGCATGTTGATGATGGTGGCGGTGGCCGTGACCTGCGAGGCGACGGTGCCCATCATCGTGAAGGCGATCAGGCAGCCGAGGATAACCTTCGCCGTTTTGCCGAAGCGCTGCTCGAAGAGGTCGGGGATGGATGTGACGCTGAATGTCGTGCCCACGGCTGAGATGCGTCCGGCGAAGCCGGAGAAGATGAACATCCCCAGCAGATACGGCAGCGCCGTCATGATGGCCTTGAAGCCGCTTGAATACGCGACGCCCGCACGCCCCATCAGGCCGCTGCCGCCGATGATGGTCGCGCAGACGGTGGCCATCAGAACCAGCGGCCCGAAGGAGCGCCCGCCGAGATAATAATCGTCCATGCTCCGGACCTTTTTGACCACCACAAGGCCGATGAGCACCATTGCAATCAGATACGCGCCGATGATCGCCAGATCCAGCGCGTGAAGTTCGTTGTGAACCACGTGTGTCTCCTTTCCTTCCGGCAGGCAGACACCCGCCGGATCATGTTGTTTCTGTTTTGCTGAAGAACCGGGCGACGGCCTCCCGTGCCTCCTGGTCGCCCACAAAGAGAATGCGGTCCTCGCTGCGAAGCTCGGCATACGGCCCCGGCGAGACGGTCAGCGCGTCCGCGCGCGCAATGGCGACGACGGTCGCCCCCGTCGCCTGCCAGAAATGGAGCGATCCGAGGGTCTTTCCCGCGTCCGGCCAGTCCTGCGGCACGCGGCAGGAGAAGGTCTTCAGCTGCTCCGCAGCCTGTTCGGGCTGCACGGAATCATCGAGAATGCTGCCGCACAGCTCCGACACCTGCCGCGCCACGGCCTCCTGCTGGGCAAGCAGCGCGCGCAGCCGCTGCTTTTTCTGCCGCAGCTCGTTTTTTTCGCCGACCATCTGCAGATAGCGCTTCGCGTTTTCCGCAGAGCGCACGTACACGCCGCTCTGCTCCTTGACGGTCACGACCTGCATATCGCGCAGCAGCTGCACGGATTTGCGGATCGTTTCGGGGGAAACCTGATACTCCGACGAAAGCTTCGAGCGCCCGGAGAGCTTTTCCCCCTCCGCAAGCTGCCCGTCCGCGATCCGACCGGCCACGGAGACCGCGATCCGCATATATTGCGGGAGTTCCTCATTTTCCATCGCTGGCTCCCCTCCTTTTTCTAAGAATAGAACTATTATATCAACTGACAACTTTATTTTCAAGAAAGATTTTCAGTTTTTTAAATAAAAAATGAGGCTGCGGAAAAGCAGCCTCAGGTGATCACGAAGCCACCGTTGACGGGCAGGACCTGTCCGGTGACAAACGCTGCGTCTGCCAGATAGACCATCGCCCGCGCGATGTCCTCCGGCGTGCCCAGCCGCTCGATGGGCGTCTGCTGCCGCAGACCCTCCATAACGCTGGGGTCTACGTGCGCGCACATATCGGTCTGGATGACGCCCGGCGCGACGGCGTTCACGCGGATGCCGGACGGCCCCAGCTCCTGCGCCAGCGCCTTGGTCAGAGCGAGGATCGCGCCCTTCGTCGCCGAATACGCCGCCTCGCACGACGCGCCGATCTGCCCCCACATGGAGCTGACGTTGAGGATACAGCCGGACTGCTGCCGCAGCATATGGGGAAGGGCTGCGCGGATGCAGTAAAACGCGCCGTCGACGTTGACGGCAAACAGCCTGTGCCAGCGTTCGGGTGTGATGGTGTTGATGAGCGCATAATCCGCGATCCCGGCGTTGTTGATGAGAAGATCTGTGCCGGGAAGCTGCGCGAACGCGGCGTTCACCGCCGCCTCGTCCGCAACGTCGCAGCGGACGGCAAGCGCGCCGGTCTCGGCGGCGACAGCCGCCGCCTTTTCGTCTTCCTTTTCATAGAAAAACGCGACCCGATCGCCGCGCGCGGAAAACGCGCGCACGGCTGCGGCCCCGATGCCGCGGGAGCCGCCGGTGATGATGACATGCTTCATATTTTGATGCCTCATAAAACGCCGCCCCGGCGCGGCAGACCGCGCTGGGGCGAATGACGTTATCTTCTTCTGGTTTTTGTTTTGTGGTCGGAATAGGCGCGGATGGAGGACATTTTGCTGTCCGACTCGGACATGAACTGCTTGAGCATATCGTCGAACGATTTCTGCTGCGGCGCGGACGGCTGCTGCCGGTTCGGCTGCGCCTGACGCTGCTGGAAGCTGCCGCGCGGGCGCTGGGTCTGCTGCCGCGTGGGCGCAGGCAGGGTGCGCTTGATGGAAAGATTGATCTTTCCGCCTTCCAGTCCGATGACCATGACCTTGACAGTCTGGCCCTCGGTCAGATACTCGTGCAGATCGCTCACATAGGCGTGCGCGACCTCGGAAATGTGGACAAGTCCGGTCGTGTTTGCGTCCAGCGCGACGAACGCGCCAAATTTGGTCAGGCTCTTGACAGTTCCTTCAACAATTTCTCCAACCTTCAACTGCATCTTTCTATCCTGGTCCCCCATTTTGTTTAGTCACCGACATCTTCAAAGACGATCTCACCCTCTGATACCATGCCGAGTTGGTCGCGCGCGACCTGTTCCAGCCCCTCGGGCGTGTCGAGCGCGTCGATCGAGCTCTGCAGCCGGTCATTTTCCTGCTGTGTGCTTGCGATGGAGCTTGTCAGCCCGGCCGCCTCTGCTTCCTTTTCGCTGATCTGGGAGCGAAGGCGCACCAGGGTAACAGTGGCGTACACAACGAGGATCAGAATCACCAGCTTGACCAGCAGAGACGACTTGACGAATTTCATTCCGGCGTCTGCTCCTTTCCAGTTGTGCGTGTTTCCAATCGAGAATATGCTTACAGGTCATTGTACCCCATTTTCGGAAGCTTGCAAAGAGGGTTTTTGAAATTTTTTTGAGAAATTTCAAAAAAAAGCGCACAGGCGCGAACAGCGTCCGCAAAATCCGCCCCAGCAGACGGAAAAGTCCCCGGAACACGCACAGCATAAGCGGGCTGAGCGTCAGGAAATACAGAACGGCGGTCAGAAATACGGCGAGGAACACATACAGCCGGAACTGCCCCTGTCCCGCCGTGAGCGCGAAGGACAAAAACGAGGCCGTGAGCAGCAGGCCGAACAGCGCGTCTGCCGCAAGTCCCGTCCGCGGGCAAAGCTGCCGCAGCGCACGCAGCAAATCGTAGGCCAGACACAGCCCCAGCCCCAGCAGCGCTCCCTGCGCAAAGGTCAGCGCCTGCGCCGAGACAGGGATCTCCATCAGCCGAACAGGCGGGCGAAAAAGCCGCCGCGCGGGATATCGTCCTCATACGAGATCGCGTCGACGCTCCCATCGACCAGGACCTGCCCGCCGTCGATGGACAGCTGCTGCAGATGCAGTCCCTGTCCGCGGATGGACATCGGGCCGCGCGTGGAGGTCAGAAGGATCTCCGTGTCGTCAAAGCTTTCGACCTCCAGAACGCCTGTGATGGAAAGACGGCTGCGCGAGTCGAGCGTCAGCCGGTGCGGCTGCTGGGCAAGATTCGTTTCGATCAGCGCCTGCTGCATGGTATCATCCTTTCTTCTGTCCGGGTATGCCGGCTTCTCCCTACATATATACGCAGGAAACAGGATCGTATGCAGCAATATGATCCGCTATATTTCGCGGTACATGGCCGCCGCGTCGTCCTTGCGCACGGCCTCGGCCACGGCGAGCACCTCGACCGTAACGGTCCGTGCGCCGAAGGCGATGGAAATATGATCGCCGACCTTCACGTCATAGCTGGCCTTGGCCGGCTTGCCGTTGACCGTCACGCGGGTATTGTCGCAGGCCTCGTTCGCGACCGTGCGGCGCTTGATGAGGCGGGAAACCTTCAGATATTTATCAAGTCTCATGCTGTCTGCCTTTCTGCCGGAGGCTCCGGCAATGTGTTTCTGTTATCATACCGCGAACCGCCGCTCTGTGTCAACGTCCGGAAGCGCTTTGCTGTCTGAGGATTTTGCGGTTGACGGCCCGTGCAGCGGCAGCTACAATAAAAGAAAAACGCAAAGGAGAATCTGCAATGGACGTAACGCGGATCCCGAAGATCGAGCTGCACCTGCATCTGGACGGCGCAGTGCCGCCGGAGACGATGTGGCGCATGGCGCAGGAAAAGCACGTTTCGCTGCCGGTGGACACGCTGGACGAATTTTACGCTTGGCTGGTCAAGACGGCGGACTGCCGCGACGTGAATACCTATCTTGCCCGCTTTGAGCTGCCCCTGCAGCTCATGCAGGATGCGCCAGGCATCACGCGCATCACCTGCGATGTGCTCACGACGCTTGCGCGGCAGGGACATATTTACGACGAGCTCCGGTTTGCGCCGCAGCTGCATACGCGTGCCGGACTGCGGCAGCAGGACGCCATCGAGGCCGTGCTGGCCGGGCGGGAGCAGGCGCTGCGCGCCTTCCCGGACTATCGCTGCGGCATTCTGCTGTGCTGTATGTGCATCGGCCCGGAGACGGCCAACATGGCGGAAAACCTTGAAACCGTGCGGCTGACGCAGGAATATCTCGGCTCCGGCGTTGTGGGGATGGACTTGGCGGGCGCGGAGGGGATCGTCCCGCTGCGAAATTTCCACCCGATTTTCGACCTGGCGCGGGAGCTGGGCCTGCCCTTCACGTGCCACGCGGGCGACTCGCAGGGGCCGGACACCGTGCGGGACGCGCTGGAGTTCGGCGCGAAGCGCATCGGGCATGGCCACCATATTTTTGATGATCCCACGCTCTGGCAGCGTGCGATTCAAAACGGCGTCACGCTGGAGATCTGCCCGACGAGCAATATCCAGTGCAAAACGCAGCCGTCCTATGCGCTGCACCCGGCGAAAAAGCTGCTGGACGCCGGGCTGCGCGTGTGCATCAGCACCGACAATATGACCCTCGCCGCCGTGACGCTCGAGGATGAGTACCGGCACTGCGTCGCGGACATGGGCTTTGCGCCGGACGATCTACTGACCATGGCCCGCTTCGCGCTGGACGCCGCGTTTTTACCGGAGCAGGAAAAGCGATTACTTGCCGGGAGAATTTAATTTCAAACAAATATTCGAATATTTCTTGACGCATCCACCTCCTCTGTGGTACACTTGCCGCAGAGGAGGCGGATATCATATGCTGAGTGAACAGGAGCTTTTGGAGATGGAGCGGCCCGTCTCCGCGCGCCATGCGCCGATGCGGCGGTGCGACCGCGCGGCACAGTTTGCGCCGTTCGCTGCCTTGAGCGGCTTCGGCGAGGCTGTGCAGGAGGCCGGACGGCGTGCGCGGGAGCAGTTTGAAGCTGCCGGGGATGCACAGGAGCCGCCGGACGATGCGTATTTTGACTTCGCCCCTGATTTTATGGATGGAACGCCTTGACAAGTTTGCTCTACAGATGTAGAATGCAGATATACTACAAACGTAGAGGAATGATATACCATGACAGAACGCATTCGGACGCTGCCGGACGCGGAGCTGGCGGTCATGCAGGCCGTCTGGGCCTGCGAAGCTCCGGCAAAGCGCGCGCAGCTCGCCGCGATTCTGGACAAGACCCACCCGATGGCCCCGACGACGCTTTTGACCGTTCTGTCGCGGCTGGCGGACAAGGGCTTTCTGCGCATTGAAAAAACAGGCCGCAGCGCGGAATACTGGCCGCTGGTCGCGCGGGAGGACTATCTTGCCCGGCAGGGTCGGAAATTCTATGATACCCTCTGCGGCGGGAGTCTGCCCGCGTTTGCCGCCGCGCTGTGCGCAAGCGGCTTAACGGCGGAGGAGCTGGAGGAGCTGCGCGAGCTTCTGCGGGAGGGCACGCTATGAGCGCGGCGATGGCGCTGCGGCTGTTGTTCGGGGTGCTGTGCGGCGGAGTTCTCGCGTGGGTCGTCTGGGACCGCTCCGAGCGGGAGCTGGCAGACCGGGCGGGTAGGGAAGAGCATGAGCGGCCGCGCTTCCTGCCCTTCGGCGGCTATTATTATCTGCCAATGATGATGCTGCTCTATCCGATTCTCGGTGTGATCGTCGGTGGGGCGCAGATGGCGGTGCAGCTCACGCTGTGCGCGCTGATGCGCGTGTTTCTGGAGCTGGGGGTCTATTATGTGCTCCTGATGGCCGTGATGCCGTGGCTGCGCAGATGGGTCTCCGCTCGCGTGTGCGCGATGCTCTGGCTGCTGCCGGACTGGATATACGTGTTTGTCGGCAGGCTCGATTTGCCCACGGACGGGAAAAAGCTCGTCCTGCATGCGCCGGGCGTGCTCGTCTATGTGCTGCTGGCTATCTGGGTCGTGGGCGCGGTAGGCGTGATGGTCTGGAAGAGCGGGTCGCATCTCGCGTTCCGCCGCCGGATTTTAAAAAACGCCGTTCCGGTCACGGACGGGCAGACGCTGCACGTCTGGGAGGCCGAGCTGGAGCGCGCGTGGATCCGAAAATGCAGATGGAAGCTCGTGCGCTCCGGCGTGGTCACGACGCCGCTGTCCATCGGCCTGTATAACCGGACGACCCGCATCGTGCTGCCCATGCGCGAGTATATGCAGGAGGAGCTGTCGCTTATCCTGCGGCATGAGATCATTCATATCTCCCGCGGCGACCCGGAGGCGAAGCTATTTCTGACGTTCTGCACGGCCATGTGCTGGTTCAATCCGCTCATGTGGGCCGCCATGCGCAAAAGCGCCGATGATTTTGAGCTCAGCTGCGATGAATCTGTTCTTCTGGACGAGCCGCAGCCTGTCCGGCGGCAGTATGCAGAGCTGCTGCTGCAGACCGCAGGCGACGAGCGGGGCTTTACGACCTGCCTGTCTGCCACGGCGGGCGCGCTTCGCTACCGGCTGAAGGCGGTCATGAAGCCTGAAAAAAAGCGCACGGGCGCGATCCTGATCGGACTGACGCTGTTTGCGCTGTCCATGTGCTCCGGCTATGTGGCGCTGGCCTATGACGCACAGCCGGGTGCAGCGCACATTTTCGGCGGACAGGATTTGAGCACCGTGACGGTCGATAGCGTCGACCCGTGGAACGATCCACGCGGCAAGGACGGTGTCTGCCTGAACGAGGAAGCACTGAAGGCGTACCTCGCGTCACTGGAGCTGGAGCTGTACACGGAGGAAATTCACGCCTATAATGAGGATGAACGGACGATTTTTATCGAATTTGACTCGCCGCAGGGCTACCTGTCCGCGGCGCTGTGCGACCGCGCCGTTCAAGTCACGCGTTCACAAAACGGAGAGACAACCGGAAGAGACTATTATCTGAAAACCCCGCTCGACTGGGACTATCTCGACACGCTCATCGCGCCGGTGCCGAATCTTCAACTTATTTTTCTGAACAACAGGGTGGACCGCGTTGTGTGCCGCTCCCTGACGCGGACGGCGGCAGACGGAACGGTCAGAGTTCTGCTGGCGTCCGAGGACTGGCGCTATAACGAGTATCTAAACGAAGATGTGCAGGAGGTGCAGCTGGGCTTTTCCCTGCCGCTGGCCGGGCCGTACACCGTTACGGTCGAGCCGCTGCGCGGCGGCGCGCGGCAGACGCTCACGCAGGACGATCTGCCCGGCGACTGTCTCCCGCTCACCGGCCCCGATGCGAAATATACCGTCGCCGCCGACCTGCAGGGCGAGGACGGGGCGGTCTACCACGCACAGTATGTTTTCATATTCCGAAAAGAAGCATCCTGAACATAAACCAGCAGCTGCCCGACGCGAAGGAAAGCCGGATCATGAACTTGACTTGTGGGTACTGCAAGCTTAGAATGGAGCTATCTACCAGAACCTGTTGAAGGAAGGATTGTATGCGGCTCTTTGAGAAAACGCCGGAGGCGATGACCGGCAGCAGGATCGCCGCCGTTGATTACGCGAAAACGCTTGCGATCGTCTGCGTGGTGATGATCCATGTATCCAGCGAGGTCCTGCTCGGCAGGCAGATCGGGAGCGCTGCGTGGCTGGAAGGCCTGTTCTGGAGCAGCCTTGCAAGAGGCGCGGTTCCGCTGTTTCTGATGTGCAGCGGCGTTCTGTTTCTGGATAGAAGCGGCGGCCTGTCCGTCCGGCGCATCTGGAAACGGAACATTCCGCATATCCTGCTTGCGCTGCTTGTCTGGGCGGCTGTTTACAAGCTGGTTCCGCGCTTTCTGCATGAAAAGCTCACTGCGGAAGCACTGCGCACGATTTTGCTGGAGCTGTTGTGCGGCCAGCATGAGGGCCATCTGTATTTTCTGCATATCATGCTGCTGGTATATGCCGCGCTGCCGGTCACATACACGTTTGCGGCAAATGCGGATGAAAAAACGGAGCGCTATGCGCTGGCGTTCTGGATCGTATCCGGCGTGCTCCTTCCGACGGCCAAGGGCCTCGGACTTCTCCATGCGTTTTCCGGCATTTTTCTGCAATGGCCGCTCACGCTGGCCTGGGCCGCAATCGGCTGCACCTGGCTGGGCCATTTTCTGATGAATCGTGATCCGCTCCCGGTGCATCTGGCGGCCGCAATGCTCCTCGCTGGATTTCTCATCTGCTTTGCCGGTACGTGGCTCCGATCTGTCCGGGCAGGAAAGCTGTCCGCGCAGCTGCTGGAGGGGTTGTCGCCGGGGCCGTGCCTCATCGCGGCAGGCTTCTTTTCGCTCTGTATTCGGATTGGGAAAAAGGAAAACAGAAAAATGGAACGTATAGCAAAGGCGTTATCCAGCGGCTCGTTTTGTGTGTATCTGGTGCATCTGCTGGTTCTGCGTGTGCTGGCCCATGTTGGCTTTTCAACCAGCTGCTTCCGCCCAGCCGTTTCGGTCCCGTTCCTTACGCTGCTGTGCCTCCTTGGAAGTTATTGCATCTATTTGATTTTAAAAAGGATCCCGTGGGTCAACCGCTGGCTCATTTGATCTGCACAGCGTTTGCTGACGAAAAGCACAGAATGAAAAGAAGGGGCTGTCTCTTAGTGAGACAGCCCCTCTAAATTAAGGCTTATGCTTCTTCACTGAACTGGTCTTTGCCGACGCCGCAGAGCGGGCAGACCCAGTCTTCGGGGACTTCTTCCCAAGGCGTGCCGGGGGCTACGCCGTTCTCGGGATCGCCGAGCTCGGGGTCATAGACATAGCCGCAGATGTCACAGACATATTTCATGCTCAAATTCTCCTTTATTCTCAGCCGCTGAGCCGCTCGGAGAGGACTGCCATAATCTTATCGTGGCAGCCGCCGCAGCCGGTCGAGCAGCTGGTCAGCTTCTGTACCTCGGCAAACTCCTTCTCCACATCGGAGAAGCGCGCGCTCCTCTGTAGAGCGTCGTCAATGTCCGCCAAGGTCACATGCTTGCAGTTGCAGATCACGGTGTTTTCCGTGTATTCCATCTTACTTGAAGTAGCGGTCCAGCAGGCCCTTGAGCGCACGGCCGTGTCTTGCTTCGTCCTTGGCCATTTCATGGACGGTGTCGTGGATGGCGTCGAGGTTGTTCTTCTTGGCGCACTTGGCGAGGTCGAACTTGCCCTGGGTTGCACCGAATTCGCAGTCGACGCGCCACTTGAGGTTGTCCTTCGTGGTGGCCTTCATGTTGGGCTCAAGCTCCTCGCCGAGCATCTCGGCGAACTTGGCGGCGTGCTCCGCCTCTTCGTAAGCGGCCTTTTCCCAGTACAGGCCGATCTCGGGATAGCCCTCGCGGTGGGCGATGCGGGCCATGCAGAGATACATACCGACCTCAGAGCATTCGCCGTTGAAGTTGGCCTTGAGCTGGTCGAAGATATACTGCTTGTCGGCCTCGGAGACGTCGGGGTTATTCTTGACGGTCTTGGCATAGACGCCGTACTCATGCTCGGCAGCCAGGGTCAGCTCGCCCTTGACTTCCTCGAACATATTGCTCTTTGCATGACAGACGGGGCATTCTGCCGGAGCAGCGTCGCCTTCGTAGATGTAACCGCAGACCTTGCAAACAAATTTCTTCATGATAAATTCCTCCGTAAAATAATTTTTTGATGATAAAATTGTGGATGGATGAATGTCAGTGCGCGTCCTTTTTTGCGCAGTCGGCGCAGACGCCGGTGACGGCGATGCGGCAGCCTTCGACCTTCGAGCCGGTCTGCTGTTCGACCTCGGAAAGGGTATCCGCAGGAAGCTCCAGCCAGTTGATGTCGCTGACCGCGCCGCAGATGCGGCAGATGAAGTGCGCGTGGGGATCGGTACGGAAATCAAAGCGTTCCAGTCCGTTGTAGACGCCGACGGAATCGATCGTGCCCTCGTCCTTGAACATGGCGAGGTTTCGATAGACCGTCGCGAGCGACAGGTCAGGGATGGTGGGCTTGAGCTGCGTGTAGACCCACTCCGCCGTCGGGTGGCTCGTTGTACAGCGCAGACATTCGAGAATTGCATCGCGTTTGCGGCTGTGCTTACGGGCAATGGACATGGGCTGATCTCCTTTGCTGAATTAATATTGATAATAATTATCATTACGGTTATAGTATATCCATGTACCCGCCATTTGTCAATAGGGTTTTGAAAAAAATTTTTGAATTTTTGATATTTCGAACAGCTCAGAAAATTTGTATGTACCCGGCTCCCCTTGGGCACAAGGGGCCGATTCCCCCTATCAGGGGGAAATGGCCCGAAGGGCCTGAGGGGATGCGAGCGCTGCATATTACGGGGCACTCTGAAATCTGTAATAAATCCCCTCCGTCATTTGCTGACGCAAATGCCACCTCCCCTTACCGCGCAGAGCGTGGCAAGGGGAGGCTTTGGGAGGCTCCGGCGAATCCGTACTGCTTTACAAATTTTGAGTGCAAGGCTGATTTATCGCAGCCATTCAAAGGCAACTGCTCACAAATTCGGAGTTCCGTAACAGGCGGCGCGTACAACAGCGTCTGCAGGGTGACTATGTGTGTTCGTAGAGACTTAA
>OOCM01002335.1_pt1 | contig 12693 bp, 17 predicted proteins | sample 1671111 | NCBI WGS metagenome assembly OOCM01 (sample SAMN06348123, study PRJEB24527) | human gut metagenome | biome: human gut; feature: ankylosing spondylitis patient; material: feces | host: Homo sapiens | place: China | collected 2015-10 | reverse complement strand
GAAACTGGGAGAACAGCAAGCACCTGATCGTGAATATGTCCGTTCCCAAATTTGACGTCGTCTCTGATTTTGACCTGGGAGACGGCCTTCGTGCCCTCGGTGTCACGGATGTATTTGATGTCACAGTGGCCGATTTCAGCCCCATGACTTCGGAAGTTGCAGAGATCTTCCTTTCCAAAGCCGACCATGCGGCTCGTGTGGCCATCGACGAAGAGGGTGTGACCGCGGCGGCATATACCGTGATGATGATGGCCGGAGCTGCAGCGCCTCCGGAAGAGGAAATGGATTTTGTACTGGACCGTCCGTTCCTGTTTGCCATCACTGGCTATGATGGATTGCCACTGTTCGTTGGCTTAGTCAATCAGCCGGTACAATAAATTGCTTGTTTACAGAAGCGGGGTAGAGAAAGGCACCCCCGCAGAGGGGCATCAACCAAATACCGTTCATGAGCAGAGCATGAGGCCACCGGATAATTTCCGGTGGCCTCGCTTTGCATTATATAGGCTGATGCCCCTTATTTGCCCTGATAGGCGCGATACAGGAAGGTAACAATCTGGGCACGGGTGCAGCCGTTATTGGGGCTGAACGTCGTAGCGGATGTGCCGTTGGTCACACCGTTTTCCACAGCCCACGCAACAGCGTCAGCGCAGAAGGAATCAGCCGCCACATCGGTAAATCCGTTCACCGTAGTGGGAGCGGTGCCCATCGCACGGTACAGGAAGGTCACGCTCTGGCCGCGGGTGCAGGTGTTGTTAACCCCGAAGGTGCCGTCAGCCAGGCCGTTGATGATACCGTTTTCCAGCGCCCATGCCACTGCGTCATAGCAGTAGCTGCCAGGGAGTACGTCAGCAGGAACCTTAGCCGTACCCTTGGGAGCAGGAGAACCGGCGGCGCGCCACAGGAAGGTGACGATCTGAGCGCGGGTGCAGGAATCGTTGGAGCCGAACAGGCCGTTAGCCTTGCCGTTGGTAATGCCCTTCTTCACAGCCCATTCTACAGCCTTGGCATAATACGCATCGGCGGGAACATCCGCAAAGATGGAGCCGCCTGTTCCTCGACAAACTCAGCGGAAACAGTGGCCTTGCTGCCGGGCATAGTGAAGGTATACTTGCCGTTGCCTTTATCGGTGAGCTTGAGCTTATTGCCGCTGGCGTCCTTGACGATGAGCTTGTCCAACTCGTAGCCCTTATCTGAGGTCACGGTGATGGTCACGCGGTCGCCCTTGGAAGCGTTCTTGGGGCTGACGGTCACATCGCCGTTCTTGGTGCTGGGTGCGGTCACTGCATAGCTGGGATCACGATCCCCATGGCTACTGGAGCCGCCGGAGGACGGACGGGTCAGCTTTGCAATCGTCTCCGCTTCAACAGTGGTTTCCTGTGTACCAGCCGCATCCTTAAAGACCTTCTGGCAAACAGAGCAGGTGTAGTATTCATTATTGCCGGTTTCTGTATAAGTCGCAGCCTTGGCTTCGGTCTTGGTCAGACTATGGGCAGCAAAACCGCCATAGGCCTGACCGCATACTGTGCAAATGGCCTTATGCATGTAATGTTTTGGCTTATCCAATCAATACATGAATGAAGGCAATGCAGTAGATGCATCCTTTAACTCGCCATTGTAGAAAGTAAGGAGGAGGAAATTCGATGCAGTAAAATAGCGAAACTCCAACATAGTAGTGCTAATGGAGTCGAGTTTTTAATCTTTTACAAAAGAAATGTCAGCAACTCTATCCTTGAGACTAGATATCTCAGCAAAAGAACTGGAAAACAGATCCGCCAGCTTGCCATCGTCTGTCACATAGGTCATATACGGTGTCCCGGTGGAAATCGATGTACCTGCGTCTTGACTTGTATAAGTTTCCGCCGAATCACCCAGTCGAACCCCTTGGTATGTACAAAAATGATCCGATCGTGCGTGAACAACCCGAATATATTCGATCCCGGCATCAGAATAGAGGTCCTCTTTCAGCGGGTCAAAGTATGCCGTTATGATCTGCAAATCGTCGTTCTCATAGACTGAGCAGAGCACATCTTGAAATTCCTGAACATCCGCATCCAGGTACTGACCATAAGGAAGGTCGCTATCTATACATTTCAGGGTATCCCGGAAGTTCTGAGGCAAACTGGAAAATTTCATATCCGGCGCAACGATCACTACACCGTCCGTTAGAAGCGCTCTCGTGTAGGGATCCCAAGGAGACAATACTTCCCTGTATTGCTCAGGGAGTACTTCCGGCAGATACTCGAGTGTTCTGTCCAACCACGGGATAGGATGTTCTGTGGTTGGCACGGCTGTTTCCCCGGGATCGGACGCGCTGGACGGGACAGGAGCTTTTGCTGTACAGGAAGTCAAGACAATTGACAAAAAGGCAACTGCCAAAAGCAATTTAGATTTCATTTATGCTGCCCCTTTCATACGATTATCAAGATAAGTTTGATTGTTTATCATTATTTTACCGTTTGTAAAAGACGTTGTAAAGAATGAGCCCAGATATAAAAATAATAGGAGGTTAAATCATGGCAAATTATACTCTTCAATCCCATGGTGGCGAAGGTCTTTATATGACTGCTGATGGCACACCAACTGCGCGACGCAATGTATATATTAAAGCACGAGTCTCAGACAGTCTTGATCAGACTTGGCGAATTGATTCGCCAAGCAATGGTGCACGGACAAGAATTTTTTCCTGTAAAAGTAATAACACTGGGGGTTATGCGCTAAATAATGCCACGGGAACAAACAACTGTGACATAATTTCACATATATCGGAGCGCGGGGGAAGTCCCCTGTGCGGAGATAAGCCCTCGGCAGAGCGCACACGCCCGCAAGGGTGTATAAGTGCGCCCTTTGTTCCAAAGGGATTATTCCGCGTTCCCGTTCCCGGCTCGCTTTTTCAAAAACTCCTGTGCTGGCTCGCTCGTCAAGGCAAGCCGTAAAAAGGCTTTCGCGTCCTCGTCCGGCATGGCAATCAGCTCCGGCACAAGGCTCTCCATGAAGCCGCCGCGCTTACAAAGCCTGTGGTTTCTCGCCTTGCGTTCCTCGACGGATAGCTTCTGCTTGATGATTTTCTCCCGGTTTTCAAACTGCCGGATTTTCTTCTTGCCTTCCTCAATCTCGGCGGTCAATTCCTCACGGGTTTTCTCTCTCGGTTTCGTCATGGGTGGTCGCTCCTTTCTGCCCGTAGGCATGGAAAAAGGGCAGTCGATTTTCTCGGCTGCCCTTGTGGATAATATATTTAGTTTTAATAAGCAGAACTTATAATTTCAAAGCTTAAATTCATATCAGCATTTGCGGCTTTTTCTTCATTTTCTATTGGTTGTATCACAAATTCAAATGTAGGCTCATAGTCCCCGTCCTGCAAGGTTTCTCCACCCAAAATCTCGATATGATACCAGCCATTTGCAAGTTCGACAATTGGCTTTTTATTCTGTCTGTAATAAGAAATTAGAGTTTTCACTTTTTCGGGAGTAAACTGTTTTAATATGTGCCATGTAAAAAGCATAAGCATATTATTATCCACTTTGAGGGAATAACCACTCCTTCTAAACTGCAATCGGCTTTCCCCTTTGCACAACTCCGGTTTATCACCAGAGAGATTAAACAATACGGTATAAGGATAGTTTTCAATGCCACTCATGGGGATAACAATACCTTCACTAAAAGCCCTATCCCCACTTTCATTTGTGGTAAATTCCGTTGCCAAATCGTCTGAAAGATTATTGGCTCTTTTCCAACTTTCCAGTAGTAAAATGTCACCAAGAATAAAATAATTAACAAGATCGTTTAATACTTCCGTAAACTTATATATCATAGTAAACCTCCTCAAAATTTCGATTTGTTGTTCTTTTTTCAAGAGAAGTATAGCACAGGATTATGAACAAATCCACCTCATTTCAGTCTGCTGGCGGCATTGTTTTCCTTGGCAAACTGCCGTGCTGCTTCCCGCCGTTCCTCACTGTATGGGGCGGTCAGACGGAAAGAGAAGCGGCCTTTCTCAATATCAAACTCCATGCAGCCCGTTTCCGGGTCTGCGTCGGTCTGCTGGCAGATCGCCGGATAACGGCGGCTGTATGCAAGCAGACGCTTTTTCAAGGCGGTGTTGTGGGTGCGGATATGGATAAGGGGGTCTTTCTCGTCAAACCAAATATCGGTGGTCTTTTCCTGCTTGGTAAGCCCTGTTCTCATAAACTCTCCTTTCTGCGCCCTTGTTACGCAATAGGGGCATTTTTCGGGTGTTTTCTCCGGCTCTTGACTTGGAGAAAACAGCGTTTTTGACGATAAAAACCGCCCGGACGGGGAATGGTTCGTCGGGGCGGCTGTTATCGCAAGATTTCTGTTTTTTCCGGCTCTTGACCGTTAAACATAGATTAGCTCATGCATTACGATTTCCTCGGCTCTCGCCTTGCAGTTGTTCATCAAACCTACCCATTTCATCGGGTCGGCGGCTTTGAGGGCTTCGGTGGCTCCCGCTTCTCTGGCAAGGCGGGGCATGAGGTAGTCCAGCATATCCCGCGCCGCCCGGTCTGTTTCCGCAAGGTGGGGGTATAGCTTCTCGCTGGCTACAAGGGCGGTATAAAGGCGGTGGCGGTATTGTTCCAGATAGGCTTTCCGCAGCCGCCCATAGTGGCCGATATGGGGCTTCGGGGTAATAGGGCGGTTCCCATTGTCAATCAATCTTCTCATGCGATTTGTTCTCCTTTCTCGTCGTGCTTCTTCCTGTGGTAGTTCTCCCGCCTTGCAGCAAGGAAGTTCTCATACCGGGCTTGGGCTGCGGGGTTTCCGGCTGCGGCTTCCTCGTACATCTTCTGGCGGGATTTCTTGGTGGCTTCCGAGTGGTAAGCCCGCCGCCTTGCAAGCTCGGCGGCTGCGGCGGGGTCGGTTTCCGCTTGGGCTTTCAGTTCTTGGTAGGCGTTCTTCTTCCGGCTCCGGCTGGCTTCAAGGCGTTCTGTTTCCTCTGGCGTGAGGGGCTGTCCCGCGACTTGCGCGGCGGCAAGCTCTTTGAGCGTCCGGGGCTTGGGCGGCTGCGCTGCTTTCTGCCGTTCATACCATGCCTTGTGCTGGCGGTTTTTCCTCTCGCGGTAAGCGGCAAGGCGTTCTGCTTCCTCCGGCGTGAGGTCGGCTCCGGCCTTTTGCAGCGCGGCAAGCTCCTTTAAGGATTTCGGCTTCGGGGGCTTGGGCGGCTCGGCGGCTTTCCGTTTCTTCCGCCATTCCTTTTGCCATGCCCGGTTATGGGCTAACCGCGCTTCGTCTGCCGCCTGTTCCTCCGGGGTCAGCAAGCCCGCTTTCTTCCTCGCGGTAAACTCCCGTTTCTCTGCCTTGCGCTTTTCTTCCCGCGCTTTGGCAAGCTCCTGTGAACGGGCTTCCTTTGCCGCCTGTTCCTCCTGCTGGCGGCGTTGTTCCTCGGCTTCCATTGGGGTAACGATATGGGCGGGGACTTCAAACGCGCCGATGAAGTTGAGGTAAATATCTATCCGCTGGCGGCGGCTGTTCCCGCGCCCCTCGCCCTCATGGACAACCACTTTCTCGATAAACTCGTTGAGCATGGGCGTTGTCAATTCGGAAAAGTCGGTGTAGCGGCTCACAAGCTCGATAAACTTATCTGTTTTCAGCCTGTCGGCGTTCCAGCTCTCGATTGCTTCCTGCCATTGTGCGATAGCGGCTTCCAGCCCGGTCTGTTCCTCGTCATATTCGGCAAGCAGACGGGTAAAGTGCTTATCGGGTATCTTGCCTGTGGCGTTGCCCTCATAGAGCTTTTTCACAAGGCCGTCCAGCTCCTTACATCTCCGCTGTGCCTTGCTCACTTTCTGCCGGTACTCCTTGACGGCGTTCTCTTGGTGCTGGTCGGACGCTTCCCGCACACGCTCGATAAACTCCGCTTCATTGTGCCGCACATACCAGCTCACGCGCTGGATTGCGGCAAGAATGGCGGCTTCCATTTTCGCGGTGGGGATATAGTGCATGGTACAGTCGCGGGTAAGCTGGCGGTAGCTGGAACACACAAAAGCGTCGTCCAGATACTTGCCTTGCACAAGGCTGCTGCGGTGGGTCAGCTTCGCGCCGCAGTCGGCGCAGTAGAGAAGCCCGGTCAAGCGGTTTGGGGTGTTCTGCCGCTTGGGGGCGCGGCGTTTTGTTCCCATAAGCCGCTGGACGGTGTTCCATGTTTCCTCGTCCACAATGGCGGGGATTTCCCCGTCAAAAATATACTGTTCCTCCGGCGCGGTCTTGCGGGTGCTTTTGGTCTTGTAGTTCTCGCAGACGGTTTTCCCTAAAACCTTGCGCCCCGTGTACTCCGGGCGTTTGAGGATATAGCTGATCGTTGTTGTTGACCATGCGTAGGGGTCTGTGTACTTCGCCGCCCGGACGGGTGCGCCTATCCGCTTCCAATGCTCGGACGGGATAGGGATTTTCTCGGCGCGGAGTGCCCTTGCTATGCTGGCGATACTCTCCCCGGCAACGACACTCTGAAAGATACGGCGCACAACGGCGGCGGCTTCCTCGTCGATTACCCACTCGCCCTTGTTCTCCTTGGACGCAAGGTAGCCATAGCTGACGCTGCCGGAGCAGCGCAAGCCCTTTTCCATTCTCGACTTGAAAACGGTCTTGATTTTCCGGCTGGTGTCGGCAACATACCACTCGTTTATCACATCTCGGAAAATTGACATTATATCAAAACCATTGGCGGTATCAAGGTTGTCATTCGCCGCAATAAAGCGTACATGGTACTCGTCAAAGGTGCGCTTCAAAAGCCCCACTTCGACAACATCACGGCCAATCCTGCTTTGGTCTTTGATAATGACCGTAGCCACATTTCCCGCCCGGATTTCTTCCAGCATAGCGTCCAGCCCCGGACGCTTGAAAGTCGTTCCCCGCACTCCGTCATCGGTGAAGTGCCGGATATTCGTAAAGCCGTTCTTTTGGGCGTAGTCCTCCAAAATCCTTTTTTGGTTTTCTATCGACACGCTTTCCCCGGCTCGCTCATCGTCATGGGAAAGACGCTCGTACAGGGCTGTGATTTTTCCCTTGTCCGGCTGTTTCTTCATGGGGTGTAACCTCCTTTCTTGAGGGTGCGCGCTCCCTTTATCCTTATTGTAAATTACCATTCGGATCAGTGACCACATAGGAGCTGTGGCATTGCAGGAGATTCGGTTTCAGCCAAAAGCGCGTCTTACCGCTGCCAGAGCCACCGACTACCAACACATTTTTGTTTCGGGCGTTCTTGGGGTCAGGTGGGCGATTGCTCATCATCAGACGTTCCGTTTTTGTCAGGATGATGTTATCGGCAAACTTGGGAGCCTGAAAAGGCTCAATATCCTTGGCGGTGCCCCATCGTGCAGAGCCGTACTCCATTCCATGACGGTACTTCTTTGCATTTTTGCTCCGCAAATATACGGCGAGCCGTAACCCTGCGCCGCAGGAAAAACCAATAAGCAAATCCAGCGGATGCAGACTGGGCAGAGGGTTTGCAAAGGCCAGCGGAATAGTTCCCATCATCGCCATAATTTTATCGCCCAGTTCTTTGCCCTCGGCCAGCCGCCATGCTTCACCGAAGTTTGTTGCCACCAGTCCAAGCAGGATATAGGGAAGATACAGCGCAAGCAGCTTCGTCAGCTTTTTTGTTGTCACAGCCCACGCTCCTGTTCCTTACGGCGCACCTTGCCGGGAAGTTCTGCTGCGGCTTGCACCAGCTCATGCAGCTTTTCCAGTACAGAGGGTCGCTTGGTTTTACTCAGAAGGGATGCGGAGTATTCTTTGAAAGCCGCATTAAATGCCTCCACATCTGGGGCTTTGAAAAAGACCAGATACCGGGGCGGCATTTCAGAGTTGTCCTTGCGAATAGCATAGTCAATGCCATATTTTTTTGCATACCGTTCAAACCCACGGATATTTGTTTTGTCGATTTCCACACTGGAAACACCCCGATTCTGCCGCAGGAGCATTCGGACGCTCTGTTTGCCGCCAGCCATCATCGCTTGCTGCTGTTGAATGGCAGCTTTTCCGGCATTAAGAATTGTCCGGGCGGTCAACTTTGTAGTAGACACCACGATGTTGAATGTTTTCTGCTCGACTTCTTCCTGCATTTTACCACCTCCCGTGCAGAAGTTTAGATTTAACGGTCATGTTCCGCTGGGGGCTTAATCACGACTTTATTCTCGGCAGACTTCACAGCATCGTCCGGGACAGGAATCACCAACAGACGATTCCCCAATTTCAAAAAAGTTTCCGGCTGGTGAAATTGCTTCTCATACTTCTGTGCCAACTCCGGGGAAAGTGATGCAAAATCCTCCTCTCCCAACCCCACCACCAGAAAGGTTCCAGCAACAGCGTCGTACATCCGCCCATCCTCATCTCGCAAGGCACGGTTCAGGGGCAGTCCCGTCAGCTTTCCTTCATCGTTGTAAACGATGGCAACCGGATCATCGAAAGGGTAGCTTGCCGCAATGGTGCCACCGACAGCATCCTGAAAATCTTTCAGTTCCGTGCCGATGGTGGCTTTCTGCGGATACATACCGGGTTGAACCAGAAGAACCTCCATTTTTCTGCTTTCAAAAAGTTCCTGCTCACCAACAGTTTTGAAATCGACACCGACAAAATCTGCGGAGTCGAGAACATAGTCCTCATTATTCCACGCTTTCGTGACGATTTTCTCTGCTTCTTCCTGTGAAGCGGCTTCGACAGAAACCGTGCGCTGGAGCGTTTCTGTGATTTCTACATCAAACTTCTTCATGCACACCTCAGTCGATGCAGATGCAGGTCAGCTTGTCGCGGTCGATCATCAGAGTGACACTGCTGCTTTCCAGATATTTCTGGATGGCGTACATATCGCTCATCGTCAGGGATGCAAAATTCCCGTCATCATCGAAGCGATGGAAAATCACCGGGCCGACCAGATACCGCTTGCCCATCAGCTTAATGACCTGCTTGGGGTTGTAGCGGAAGCCCAGCGGTTCATCTTCGGAAATGCTGATGCCCTCATCTGCTTCATCGAAGCAGGGCAGGATATGCGGCGCATCGTCAGGCCGGATCACGGTCAAATCCAGAACGGGAGAAGTTGCTGCAAAGTATGGCTCTGCATTGCCAAGTTCGTTCTGCATGACCATGTGCATGAAAGAGAAGAAGCTGGACACTGTATCGTCGATATGGTCGATTTTCTTGCTCATGGTGCCGATGGTCTTTGCGGTATTGAAATCAATCGTATTGTTCATGGGCGTTACCTCCTAAATTTTTTGCAAAATAAAAGACCCAATCGGGTCTTATCGGTTCATGCGCTGTCAACGCTCATTGTCACGCTGACGCTTTTTCTGCCACGCATCCAGAAGCTGTATGATTTTTTCTTCCATTTGCCGGGGCGTATAACTGCGAGGAAAGTATTTGCGCAGAGTTTCGTTTTTGATGGTTACAGTGTCTTGCTCGCTTTTCTTTTCCTCGCCCATAATATCGACTACGGCTTCTGAAGTAAAATTGCCCTCCTGCGCCAGCTTCTTTATGCGCTTTGCCTGTGAGAATGAGGGCGCATTTTGCGTGTCGTCCATTGCGTTTATCACTTCTTGCTGCTGTTCGTGCGAGAGATAGGACAGTTCAACCGCAGGATTGAACGATACTTTTTTCTCGTCTACCATATCCAGAAGTTCGGGAATGAGGTTTGTCAGACGAATAAATCGCTGGACTTGTCTGCCGCTTTCACCACTTTCTTTACCGATAAGATCGGCTGTTTCAAAATTCCCGACAACTTGTCGGGGATTTTCTTTTGGTGGTCTACCAGCAGTTCTTTTCATGGCATCCATCTTCATTTTGTACGCAAAAGCCCTTTCACTGGGCGAGATGTGTTCTCGCTGCAAGTTGGAATCGACCATTAAAATCGTGGCGGCATCATCGTCCATGTCACGCACAATGACGGGCAGCGTTTCCAGTCCAGCCATCTTTGCAGCGAACTGGCGGCGGTGGCCAGAGATAATCTCATATCCGTCACCATCCGGACGCGGTCTTGCGATAAGCGGTGCCAGCACACCAAACTGGGCAATGCTTTCCACCGTCCGGGTCATGGCTTCATCGTCCACGACTTTGAAAGGATGGTTGGTGAACGGATGCAGCTCATCAATGGTAATCTGTTGCACCTGTTCGCGCTGCTCTTCCTGTCGCTTTTCCTCCGTAGAGAAAAGTTCATCTAGCCCTTTCAGAGCTAAGTTTCCGCTGTCTATCGGCATCGGCCAGCACCTCCTTCGTCAGAGATTTGTAGGCTTCTGCCACTTTTCCTTTTGGGTCATAGGCAAAAATGCTTTTTCCTGCCGCACTGATTTCAGCGGCACGGACAGACCGGGGAATCGTCTGCTCGAATACATTGATCTTCCGGCCATAGCCTTGCCGGATTAGATTGTCGATCTGCTTTCCATAGGTGGTGCGGCTGTCCGTCATGGTGAGCAAAATACCCTCGATTTTTAATTTTGGGTTTATCTGCCGCCGCACTTTTCCAATCGTCTGCAAGAGCTGTTCCAGTCCTTTGGCAGAGAGGTACTGCGCTTGCATCGGAATCAACGTGGTATCTGCCGCAGCCAGCGCATTGACGGTGAGCATTCCCAGCGAAGGAGTGCAGTCCAGTAGAATATAATCGTACTCGCGTTTGGCACTGTCCAACACCTGCTTTAGCATCTTTTCCCGGTTCATACTGTTGACAAGGGCAACTTCCATTCCCGCCAGCTCAATGTTGGCCGGGATAAGGTCAACACCCTCCGCATGGTGCAGGATGCCCTCACCGGGCTGGATGGGCTGGTCATTCATAGCTTTCTGCATGAGAGTGGAAAGCGTAGTGGGCAGTTCATCCGGCTGCTGCCAGCCCATACTGATGGTGAGTGAGCCCTGCGGGTCAACATCCACCAGCAGAACTTTCTTCCCTCCCATAGCCAGACCGATGCCCAAATTTTCACAGGTGGTGGTTTTGGCCGTGCCGCCTTTTTGGTTGACGATGGCGATTGTGGTTGCTTTCTTTGCGATAATATCACCTCCCCGGAGAGCCACGCGCAAAGTCGTGGTTCGTTTTGTTCTGATAGTAGAGATTCATGGTCGTAGGCGCATTGAATAATGCCGCCAGCAGATATTGCTTCATATTCCGCACAGGGGAAGTGTTCTCTGCCAGACAGCCCAGCACGAAGCGGATATGGTCTGCGTTCAGCTTTTTCAACCGACTGCGCACTACTTCGACAGGCTTATCATCCCCGGCAATCCTCAACATCTTGCGTTTGGTGGAGCAAGTGTCCACAAGCAAGTCCACGATTTGATAGATGGCGTCCTCATCATCCGGGCAGATCCGGAGCAGCAGTTCGACCTCCAATGCCTGATAAAAATAATCTTCAAGCTGTTCTCGCTGGGTCAGCCTGTCCGTTTCATCCGGGAGGAAAGGATGGTTCCTCTCTGTTTTATTCTTATCAGTCTTATTAGATTGCGATTTTGGCCGCACCTGAACTGCACTTTCGGCAGCACAAGAATTGCTGTTTGCACAATTCTGTATTTGCGCTTTTGGCAGTCCAGATGAAAAGTTCTTGACGTAGATCAAGCTGGGTCTGCCCAGCCCACGCCGTTTGCGTTCGATGAGATCTGCCTGTTCTAGCTCCCGGAACAACTTGACCGCCTTGTGCTCGGCGCAGCAGAGAGATTCCTGCACCTCCCGGACGGTGTAGATGATATACACACGCCCATGTTCATCCACCCAGCTATTCTTTGCAGACAGGCTCATACGATCGAGCAGGATGCCGTACAGTGTCCGGGCATCCGTAGAGAGTTGCCGGAAACGGCTGTCCTGAAAGAGTGCTTTCGGTATGCGGAAGTAGGCGAACAGTTCACCTGACTGCCCATAGAAGTAGTCGAGCATCATTTGGTGTGGCCTCGGATTTTCAACTGTGAGTGTGTGATCATGTGCAAAACCTCCTTGTCTGATTTTTGCAAAAGAAAAAACGCACCTTCAATTTTGTGGAAACTGAAAGTGCGCTATGTAAAGCTAATTCAATTATTCACGAAAGGATTCCAGATATTCGTCCAGCACTTCTACGTTCACCAGTGCAATGCGTTTCAACCGGACGACAGCGTGAGCATCCTGTGCGACTTGTCGGAAAGAGTTTTTGCCCATCGAGTAGAGGACTGCCCCTTCCTCGTAGCGAACGTATTTCTTTTTCTTTCCAGCCAGCAGTTTTTCCAGTTCAGGAACTTCAACCGAGTTTCGCTTATGTGCCATGGTATTCTTCTCCTTTGTCAAGGTTATGTGGTATACTTGCATTATCAGGATATAGAAAAAGGACACTCCACTTTCGGCTTTTGCCGATGGTGAAATGTCCTCTTGACTGTTTTCTCGTTTACAGTTTTCTGCTGGATGTGGAACTGGCGAAAATCCGTCACGCTCCGTTTGGGATTTTTGCCTTCTCCGACAAGCCCCTAAGAAATCCGTCTGAACATTCAGGTTTTTGGTACATTCAGGGTCGGATTTTCAGTTCGTGCGGACTGTCGGAGACACAAGGATTACCACGTAGCTTAGTTAGATTCCGGGCGCATCGTGGGGACAGGTCAAGGAACACGCATGAAAGGCTTTATATTCCGTTATAAGCCTACTCATGCGGCTTCCTTTTTGTCCCGTCCGTACGTCACCCTACGCAACTCTCCACAACTTACCGGCAATTTGGTGTAAAAGTGGTGTAGTAGTTGGTGTAGTGGATT
>OOCM01002331.1_pt1 | contig 12698 bp, 9 predicted proteins | sample 1671111 | NCBI WGS metagenome assembly OOCM01 (sample SAMN06348123, study PRJEB24527) | human gut metagenome | biome: human gut; feature: ankylosing spondylitis patient; material: feces | host: Homo sapiens | place: China | collected 2015-10 | reverse complement strand
ATATAACTTGTCATTTTTTATATCTCTAATACTTAAATACAGAAGGATTTTTTCTCATGAAATAAACTGTTAATATAATAGTTTATTGATTATATTATTATAAATAACTGTAAAATATTATGCTTTCAAAGAGCGTAGATGCTCGTTGACAATATAATGGATGTAGCTATTATAAAAATAATTCATAAGGAAGAGTAAGAATTCCCGATCCTCGGGATTCTTTTCAGCCAGGAGAGAAAGGCATGACAAGAGAAACGGAATTGGAAATTGCCAATTATCAGGACGCATGGTCCAAGCTGTACCTTCACCTTGCCCGGGCCGTGGACCAGCAGTTCGGGCTGGAAGCGGAGCCTCTGCTTCGTCAAGCCGTGCGTCAGTTTGGTATAGATCGCGGTCTCGCTCAGCGCGAGAAGCACAAGAAGGCCGGTCTTAAGCTCAATATGGAAAATCTTTTCGGTCATGGCGATCTTCCTGGAGATCCCCGCTTCCGTCGCAACAAGATCAGACTGACGGAACAGGAACGGTTTTCGGAAACGCTTGTCTGCCCCATTGCGGACATGTGGCGGAGCATGGACGGGCTCCGTCTGGGCCGTCTGTACTGTGAGGAATTCCATCATGCCAAGTTCGGCGCCTATGCTCCCCATTCTCAGACGAACCTGAGTCAGACCCTGACCCAGAACGACTCCTTCTGCCGTTTTTCGGTGTATTTTCGCCCCGGCAATCTGACTGAAGAGGAACGTCGGGAAGCCTTTGCCGAATTCGATCCCGACTTTTCTCCGGAAAAGGTGAAGCCGCTGGAACCCGTGTCGGCACAGGAAGGATTCACCATGCTGTGCGTGCGCATCATTCAGAATATTGCGGCCGCTATGCTCGACGCCTATCAGGAACGCGGCGAAGCATGCATTCGCGGTGCGCTTCGAGTTTTTGCCGAGGATTTCGCCGCGCATCTCAAGACCCGTGCGGCGGCACTGAACAAGCCGTTCGACCGCGCTTTCGTGATTGCCAACACGCCGCTCGACTTTGCGCCGGACGGCCCCGGGGCGGCTATCTGGGCCTGTTATTCGGATCCCCGCCCGAGAAAACTCTTTGAGGAAGAATTTTATACAGCATTCGGCTTTCCCTTTCAGGCATGACATCCGGCCCGGAATCATCGGGTCAGTGTGATCGCGGAAAGGCTTCTTCCGCATGGGGCGGAGGATGCCTTTCCGAAAACAGGAGGAAGTATGGAACCGGGAGTCCGGTCCAGCATGCTTTTTCATTAATGGAGGCTTCCATGTACCTTTTTGAGAACGATCGCTTTACCCGCAGAACCTTCCTTAAAGGAATGGCCGCGGGAGCGGCTGCCGTCACATTGTGCGGCGTTCCCGGACTGGCTCTTGCCTCTGCTCCCAAGCGGGGCGGAACGCTGCGCGTCAGCGTGAGCCGGGAACTGAAGTCCCTGAATCCCTACCGGCACGTCAACCTGTCGGAGTACATGCAGGGCGAACTGATGTACAGCGGTCTGGTCAAGCTGTCCCATGAACTCAAGCCCGTTCCCGACCTTGCGGAAACCTGGGAAAGTTCGGATGCGACGACCTGGCGTTTTCGTCTGCGCAAGGGCGTACGTTTTCAGACCGGCAAGGAAGTGACCGCCGATGACGTCGTGGCGTCCATCCGCAAGGTGCTGGATGCGGAAACCGCCTCCCCCGGCCGCAAAAACATCGGCCCCATTACTACCGTGGATGTGGAGGACAAGTATACCGTCCGCATCGTGACGGCCTACCCCTTCTCGTTCCTGCCTCAGTCTCTGGCCTATCCCTGCATGAAGATCTGCCCGAAAGACGTGCTGGAAGGCGATTATGCCTCTCTGGCCTCCAAGGGCTGCGGCAGCGGGCCGTTCAAGCTGCGTGAATATGTGCCGGGCAGCCATCTCATCTTCGATCGCAATCCGGAATACTTCGACGGTGAAAAGCCCTATCTCGACGAAGTACAGATGCTGATTTTCCCCGATTCAGTGGCGGAAACCAATGCACTGCTCACCGGGCAGATCGACTGGGTGCTCGAGGCCAACATCAGCCAGCTCGACAAGCTCAAGGAAGCGGGCATGGTGGTCACGCGCACGGGCAGCGGACAGTTCCCCAGCGTGGTGTTCGGCTGCGACATGAAGCCGTTCACGGACATGCGTGTTCGCCAGGCCATCAGCCTTTCCCTTGATCGTCAGATGGCGCTCGATATGTGCCTTGAAGGCTTCGGCCGCATAGGCAACGACAACCCCGTTTCTCCCGAATATCCCTTCTATCATCAGCTTCCCGAGCGCAAGCAGGATCTTGAGAAGGCCGCGAAGCTGCTGTCCGAAGCCGGGTTCCGTCAGGGCAGCACCATTCCCATGTATATTGCCGCCGTACCCGCCGTGCGCGGCAAGCTCGGCATTGTGCTGCAGCAGTGCGCGGCTCAGATAGGCGTGAACATCAAGCTGCAGCATGTGGACTACAGCACCTTCCTGGATCAGTACTGGAAGAAGGCCAACTTCTATGTGGGCTTCTACAATATGCAGTCCTGCGAGGACGCGTTGTTCCAGCTTCTGTACACTTCCGACGCCTCGTGGAACGAAACCCGCTGGAACAACAAGAAGTTCGATCAGCTGGTCCTCCAGGCCCGTCAGCAGCTCGATCCGGAAAAGCAGCGTGCCATCTTTGCCGACTGCCAGGAACTGCTGTACGAAGAAGTGCCTTCCTGTGTGCCGTTCTTCCTCGATCTTGTTTCCGCACATCAGAGCAAGGTCAACGGCATCGTGCGTAACCCGAGAAACACCTTCTTTACCATCGAGAACGTCTGGATGAGCTGATTGCTCACTCCGACGTCAGCGAGACCGGCGGCGGACGTTTCCGGCATCCTTTACCGAAAGATATGTTCGGGCGGGTGCCGGGGGCGTGTCCGCCGCCTCTGCCGCGATACCCGTTGTTAAAGGGCAGAAAAGGGGAGAACATGAGTCCTGTTTACATATTGAAACGCTTCTGTTTCATGCTTGTCACGCTTTTTTGCATTTCCATCATTATTTTTGCCATCACCATGGTTCTTCCCGGCAACCTTGCTCAGGTCATTCTCGGGGAATTCGCCACGGACGACGCACTTCGTGCACTTGAGGACCAGATGGGGCTGAATCTGCCGTTCTATGAACAGTACGGCAAGTGGATTTGGGGAGTGCTGCACGGTGATTTCGGCCATGCGCTTTCCATGGATCAGCCCATCCTGCCGCTGCTTTTGTTCCGTCTGAAAAATTCCGCGATCCTGGCCGCCTTCAGCATCGTGCTGGTGACCATCATCGCCATACCGCTCGGTGTCTTTGCGGCCCTGCACCGCAACAGCGCAGTGGATCGCATCATTCAGGTGAGTTCGTACGTCGGCATTTCGATTCCCGAATTCGCCACCGGTTCCCTTCTCATCATAGCTTTTGCCGGCCCCGTGCTCAATCTCTTCCCGTCTGCCGGCTACGTTCCCTTTTCGGAAAACTTTTCCGAAGCTCTTTCCCACATCGTTCTGCCCGTCATGACGCTGGTCATCGTGCTCATCGCCCACATCATGCGTCAGACCCGTTCGGAAATGATCCACGTCATGCAGTCCGACTATGTGCGCAGCGCCCGCCTGCGCGGACTGAGCAACCGCATGGTGGTGTTCAAGCACGCCCTGCGCAACGCGCTCATGCCGACCATTACCGTGCTGGCACTGGATGTCGGCTACCTCATCGGCAGTGTCGTGGTCATTGAGGAGGTCTTTGCCTATCCGGGGATCGGCCGACTCATCGTCTATGCCGTGACGAGCCGCGATGTACCGCTGCTTCAGGCCACCGTACTTACCGTGGCCTGCGTCTACTGCCTGGTCAACTTTCTGGCCGACCTCGCCTACGGCCTGGTCAATCCGCGCATACGCTATCAGTAGGGGGCAGGAACCATGTCTTGCATTCGTACCGTCTTTTCCACGCTGCGGAGGTATCCTTCCGCCTTCGTCGGCAGCATTCTTGTTTCCCTTCTTCTCATCGTTGCGCTGTTCGCCCCGATGATCGCCCCTCACGATCCGCTTAAACTGAATCCCAAGGAACGCTTTGCGCCTCCGAGCATCGAACACGTCATGGGCACGGACGAGTACGGCAGAGATATGTTCAGCCGCATCATTCTCGGCACGCGTACCTCTCTCGGCATCGGTCTCAGCGTGTCCGTGATCTGCGCCGTGGCCGGTGGACTCATCGGGCTGACCAGCGGCTATCTCGGCGGCCGTGCGGATGAGTTCATCATGCGCGCCATGGATATTCTCATGGCCTTTCCGGGCATTCTCTTCGCCTTGCTCATTCTTTCCATGCTGGGGTCCAGCCTTGTGAACGTCATCGTGGCCATCAGCATCACGGGCATACCGAAAACCGCACGAGTGGCGCGAAGTTCGTGCCTCAACGTGCGGAACGAGGAGTTCATTGAAGCCGCCAAGGCGCGCGGCGAGCGCACCTGGTACATTCTTCTTGTGGAGCTTCTGCCCAACGCAGTGCAGCCCATCATCGTGGAAGCGAGCATCAAGGTGGGGTTCGTCATTCTGACGGCATCCTCGCTGAGCTTCCTCGGCCTCGGCACGCAGCCGCCCACTCCCGACTGGGGACTCATCATCGGCTCGGCGCGCGAGTATATCTTCGAGGCTCCCATGCTCATCGTGTGGCCCATTCTCGCCATTGCCTTCACGACCATATCCTTCAACCTTCTGGGCGACGGGCTGCGCGACATCCTTGATCCCAAGGAACTCGGGAGGGTGTGATGGCCGAGCCTCTTCTTCAGATCGACGACGTTTCCATTTCCTTCAAGACCGTAAGCGGCAAGGTGCAGGCGGTACGCCACGTCTCCCTTGAGGTGCGTCGGGGCGAATGTTACGCCCTCATCGGCGAATCCGGTTCGGGCAAGAGCACGCTGGCCTTCGCCGCCATGGGCTACTTGCCGGAAAACGGCAGCATCGAAAGCGGCCGTATTCTTTTCAAAGGCGAAGACATCACGAGGTACAACCACGCTCAGCTGGAAAAGCTGCGCGGCAAGCACGTGGGCATGGTGTTCCAGAACCCGCATACGGCGGCGAATCCCTGTTATACCATAGGCGAGCAGCTTATGGAGGGCATCATCTACCACGAAAAAATTTCCCGTGCCGAAGCGGAGAAGCGCGCCCTTGCCATGCTCGAGGCCATCAACATCCCCGATCCGAAGAGCATCATGCAGCGCTATCCCCATCAGATTTCCGGCGGTCAGAAGCAGCGCATCACCATTGCTCAGGCGCTGCTCAGTCATCCTGATCTCATCATCATGGACGAGCCGACCACGGCTCTGGACGTGACCACGGAAATTCAATTTCTGCGACTTCTGGAAGAAGTCCGTTCGCGCACGAACGTGGCTATTCTCTACATCACGCACGATATGGGCATCGTGGCCCGTCTGGCCGACAGAGTGGGGGTCATCTATGCCGGTGCGCTGGTGGAGGAAGGCTCTCGTGAAACCATGTTCCGTCATCCTGCGCACCCGTACACGCAGGGGCTCATGCACAGCATTTCCAGCATTGAGGCGGACAGAAAGCACAAAGGGTATTCTATGCCTGGTCTGCTGCCCAATCTTATTTCCCTGCCTCCGGGCTGTGCCTTTGCTCCCCGCTGTTCCGTGGTCGAGGACTGTTGCAGCTCGGCGTTGCCGGCTGTGCAGCTCATTCCTTCCGAGGACGGTGTGGAGCACCGGGTGTTCTGCCATCGTGCGGGGACGCCCCTTTCTTTCGCTACCGGTGCGGTGGAGGAGTGCGTCGGCCGGTACGGCGGAGAGAATCAGTGTTCGGAACCTCTTCTTGAGGTGCGCAATCTCAAGAAATACTATGAGCACAGTACGTTCATGGACAGAATGCTGCGGCACAAGCCCCGTTGTGTCTATGCCGTGGACGACGTGTCTTTTTCCATCATGCCCGGCGAGACGCTGGGAGTGGTGGGCGAATCCGGCTGCGGCAAGAGCACGCTGGGCAAGGCCATACTCCGCCTGGCCGAAGCCACGGACGGCACGGTGCTGTACCGCGGCGAAGACATCACCCACAAGCACAGTCAGAGTCTCTGCAAGTCCATACAGATCATTTTCCAGAGTCCGGACTCCTCGTTGAATCCCCGGCACAGCCTCTACACCATCCTTTCCCGGCCACTTCTTCTGCATGGCATCGCCACGGACCGCGCCGATCTGGAAAAGCGCTGTTATCGACTGCTGGACATGGTGTCGCTGCCCCGTACCTATCTGCACCGCAAGCCGCATCAGCTCAGCGGCGGCGAAAAACAGCGCGTGGCCATTGCCAGAGCCTTTGCCGTGCATCCTTCCTTCGTGGTGTGCGACGAGGTGACCTCGGCCCTTGACGTTTCCGTGCAGGCGTCCATCATCAATCTGCTTCGGGATCTTCAGAGGGAGTTTCAGACGTCCTATCTGTTCATCTCCCACGACCTGTCCGCCGTGCGCGAGATTTCCCAGCGCATCGCGGTCATGTATCTGGGGCGTCTCGTGGAAGTGGGCAGTACGGATCAGGTGTTCCGTCCTCCGTACCATCCGTATACCAAGGCCCTGTTGTCCTCCATTTCGCTGCCCTGCATTCCGCAGCCGCACAAGAGCATACTTCTGGAAGGTCAGATTCCGAGTCCGGCGAATCCTCCTTCCGGATGCCGCTTCCGTACGCGCTGCTACCGCAAGCAGTGCGAGGCCTGTTCCACGGTGACTCCGGACATGGTCTTCCGCGACGGTCACGGTCTGGCCTGCCATCTGGACTGGTCCGAACTTGAGGCGGATACGCCGGTATTTCCGGAATCGTTTTTGTCCTGACGTGACGCGGAGGTTGTCGTGGAAGCTATCAGAACCTTTGTGGCCACCCATGAGAAGGAAATGTTCGGCCTCCTGCATGACCTTGTGGAGATGCAGACTGGCACGGACAACAAGGCCGGTATTGACCGCATGGTTTCCTTTCTCGACGGCTATCTGTCGTCCCGGGGACTGCGTACCCGCGTGGTGGAACAGAAGGACGCGGGCAATATTCTGACGGCCGAATTTCCCTGCGCCGGGGATACGCCCCGCCGTATTCTTCTTTCCGGACACATGGACACGGTGTTTCCCGAAGATACGACGTTCCGGCATCTGTGCTGTGAAGGCGACGTGGCGCACGGTCCGGGAACCTGCGACATGAAGGGCGGTCTGGTCGTTGGCATTTTTGCCATGCTGGCGCTGCTCGAGCAGGGGTTCGGTCGGACTATGCCCGTGCGTTTTCTCTTTTCGCCAGATGAGGAGCGTTCCTCGCGGACCATGCGCGCCTTTCTGCGTGAGGAAGCGGCCCGGGCGGCCTTTGCGCTTGTGTTTGAAATGGCCGGTCCAGAGAACGAACTCGTGCGTACCCGCAAGGGCAAGGTGGCCTTTCGCGTCCGTATTCGCGGCCGGGCCGGACATGCCGCGTTCATCACGCGAGGCAAGGTGAGCGCGCTGCTGGATGCCGCACGCAAGATCGAGCTTCTGGAAGCCATGAACACGTCCGAGGTCAGGGGAGAAGGATCGCTCAGCGTCAACGTCGGTCGCCTTTCCGGCGGCGTGGCGTTCAACGTGGTTCCCGAAGAGGCCTTTCTCGATGTCGAGTCCCGCTGCAACACGGTACGGCAGATGGAGGAAGTGAGCGAGCGCATACGGAAGATTCTGCTGGAACCGCAGGTGGAGGGAACCTCGACGGAGATTCTTGAGACGGTCACGAGTCCGCCTCTGGAAGCCGGAGCCACGGCCGCACTCTATGCCCTTGCGGCAGAAGCGGCGGCGGAACTGGGACAGCAGACGGGAGAGGAATGCCGCCCCGGCTGTTCCGAGGCTTCCTTTCTGGCCCGTGAGGGCGTGCCGGTGCTGGACGGACTCGGCCCTCGTGGCGGAAAGGATCATTCCACGGAAGAGTTCCTGCTGCTTTCCTCGCTTCGGGAAAGAACGGAGTTGACGGCGCTTCTTCTCTGCAAGGCGTGGGAGCGCTGGAAGTCAGGGAGCCGTCTGCTCCCTGAGGCATGATAAGGAGGTTGTCGTGCGGAACGTGAGCCTGACGGAATCAGTGGCGGACTACGCCCTGTCGCTCCGGTATGAGGATATTCCCGAGAACGTGCTCGTCCATGCCCGTACGCTGCTGGCGGATCATCTCGCCTGTGCATTCGGGGGAAGCGTCACGCCGCTGGCATCGTCCGTGCGTGCCTTTGCGCGCTTCACAGGCGGAGAGCCCCGCTGCTCCGTGCCGGGACTCGAGACAAAAACGTCAACGCTCATGGCGGCTTTTGTTCAGGCGAGTTTCGCCAATGCACTGGACTACGACGATACGGGCTCTCGGGGACATCCCGGAGCCAGCATCATTCCGGCGGTGCTGGCGCTCTCGTCCGGCCTGAAGCTGTCCGGCCGGGAACTTCTCACGGCCATGGTCATCGGCTACGAGGTGAACGACCGCGTGGCCCGCGCCACGCTCCCTTCGCCGGAATGTTATGCCAAGGTGCATGCCAACGGCAGTCTTCAGGCCATAGGCGTAGCCGCGGCCTGCGGACGACTCGTGGGACTGGACAGGGAGAAAATGCTCAATTGTCTGGGCATAGCCGGAGCCATGGCTCCAGTTCCCCATGCCGGGAAGTTCGGTTGGGAGGACAAGTCCATCGCGTCGGTCAAGGACAACGTGGCGCTGCCGTCGGAAAACGGCGTGCGTGCGGCCGTGCTTGCCCTGAACGGCTATGAAGGCAGCGAGTCCGTGCTGGACGGGGAGTCCGGCTTTGCGGCCATGCTCGGTTCCGACCGCTGCGATCCGGATATTCTCTGCGACTTTTCCGCATTTACTCTGCCCGGGGTATGTCTCAAGCCGTACCCGTGCTGCCGCTGGATTCATCCCGCTCTGGATGCGCTGAGCGAATTGAAGGCGGACTGCGGATTTTCCTCTCGGGACGTGGTATCTCTGGATGTGGCGACCACGCCTCCCGTGGCTGCGCGTTTCGGAAAGAGGCGGGCCAGAACGTTTCTCGATATGGAGTTCAGCACCCCGCTCACGCTGGCGCTGCTGCTAAACGACGTGCCCCGCGCCCGCTGGTTCGAGTCCTGTCACTGGGACTCTCCGACCGTCCGGGAAACCGCAGCCGTCGTGACGCTTACCGGCGACGATGGTCTGTGGAAGCGTTTTCTCGAGCTGGGACGGAATTCTTCCTGCGTTCCCGCCGCAATCACGGTGACGCTGCGGGATGGACGGAAAGTGAAGAGTCTGTGCGACAGGGCGTCCGGATCGCCGGAAAAGCCGCTTTCGGCTGAGGCGCAGGCGCGCAAATGGCGGGAACTCATGGTTTCTGCATGCGGTCAGGACGCGGCGGAGCTGCTGGAGACGGCGCGCCGCGTGGATGAACTGGCTTGCGTGGACACGCTGACGTCGCTTTTTCCGGTCGTCGGAGACGGCCCGAAGTCCGGAGCGCAGTGTTCCTGAGTTGCGGATTTTTGTGAGGAAGGATTGTCGTCCGGCGGATGACGCGGACGACATTTCATTAAGGAACCCGAAGGCCGGATATGCGACCTGCCGGGGGAAATATTCAGCTGGAAGGAAATGACATGTCGCAGCTGCTGCTTGACGCTATTGATCGCAGGGCCGGGAAGTTTCAGGCTCTGGCCGACAGAATATGGGATTTTGCGGAACTCGGATTTACGGAGACTCGTTCTTCCCGGGCGGTGACGCAGGCTCTGGAAGAGGAAGGCTTCACAGTGAATCGCGGCATATCGGGCATGCCCACAGCGTTCCGAGCAAGTTACACGCACGGAGAGGGTGGCCCTGTCATCGGTTTTCTTGCGGAGTACGACGCGCTTCCCATGCTTTCCCAGGAGGCGGGGGCGACCACGCCTTCCCCCGTGGTGGAGAACGGCCCGGGGCACGGCTGCGGCCATAATTCCATGGCTCCCATGCAGGCACTGACGGTCTGCGCACTGAAGGAAGTCCTGGAGAAGGAAGACCTTGCCGCGACGCTGGTGGTGTTCGGCACGCCTGCCGAAGAACTTCTGGCCTGTAAGGGCTTCATGGCGCGGGATGGAGTGTTCGATGGGCTGGATGCCGTCATCGACTGCCATTCGAATTCTTTCCTGGGCACGTCGTTTGGTCTCCAGAATAACGCGCTTTTCTCTTTCCTTGTGGAATTTTACGGTAAAACGGCCCATGCGGGCAGCCGTCCCTGGGAAGGTCGCAGTGCCGCCGATGCCGTGGAACTCATGCATGCGGGTACGGAACGCCTGCGCGAACACATGCTGCCGGAACAGCGGATCCACTGGGCCACGCTGAGCGGCATTTCCGCCCCCAACGTGGTGCCGGACTACGCACGGACTTGGTACTACGTCCGCAGTCAGGATCCCGTGATTCAGGATCTCTATGAACGTATCCGCCTCTGTGCTCGCGGCGCGGCGCTCATGACGGAGACCAGGGAGAGCATCACTTTCCTGGCCGCCTGTCATCAGCGATACAGTAATGAGGCCCTGGCCCGCGCCCTGTACCGCAACATGCTGAAGGTGGGGATTCCCGAATACACCGAGGAGGAACAGACCTTCGCCCGCACCCTTCAGCATACTCTGGGAGTCCCGGAAGTGGGCATGGAGGTAAAGATCACTCTGGAAGATGCGGCCAAGGGACCGTTCAAGGGCGATTCCAGTGACGTGGGCGACGTGACGCTCAAGGCGCCTACGGCGTCGCTCCAGTTCCCGACCTGGGTCCCGGGAGCCAAGGCTCATACTTGGGCGGTGACGGCGTGCCAGCGTTCCGGCATCATGCACAAGGGCATGGTGACGGGTGCGCGTGTCGGCGGCCTGACCGTGCTTGATATGTTGACGTCTCCCGGGCTGCTTGATGGCATCCGTCAGGAATTTCAGGCGACGGTTGCCGAACATCCTTATGTCCGCTACCTGAACGATGAAGCCAGACCTCCGCTGGCCTGGCATGAGAAAGACATGGCCGTGTTCCGGCCATTGTTGGATGAAAAGCTGGGAACGTCGGATGAATAACATTTTGGCAATGGAAGAATAAGACCGACGGAAGCGGCCGGAGTGTTTCTCCGGCTTCCTGCGTGCAAAAAAAGCTAAAGGCCCTGTGCGGGACTCTCGTCCTGTCGGGGCCTTTAGCATGTCAGGAATGGTCGTCCATAAAGAGTCCGGACCAGCATCAGCGCCGCCGCAGATCAGTTTTCCGCGGCAACGCTGGCAGACGGTCTGCGGCGCAGTACTCATGATGTTCTCCGGTCGAAACATGACATATAGCAGAGGCGAGAGAGTCCGTCTCTATGGCTGTAGACGTCCTCCGAAGCGCAGGCAGCGCGGCTGTTTGGGCTGTGCTGGGATTGATGAGGTGATTGAGTCCGGCCTTGCCGTCAATCACGTTTTTATAGGGGACGAAAGTCTCCATGGCCTGACGGCTCAGATGGGGATGGAGGGTACTGAAGCAGAGCTATCCTCCAGAACAGCCGCAGGTATTCTTTTTGAGCTTCAATCTGGCGGCGGCAGGTGAGCAGAATGAAGGCGTCATGTAATCAGAGATCAGGCGTCTGCTTTCAGTGCGCCACGGGAGCCTACTGAAGAGATTTGTAGTTGGGATGCTATGATTGTTCATCAGGCACCTGACCAACATGTGCAGACCACTGGCATTCCGTAAGTTCCATATTTGTAAAAACTGCACGGAATGAGGAGTCTTCAGGGCTGCACGCATAGATCCCGAAACGAATGTCCCCATCTGCATGGAACAGATGACAGATACGCATCTGGTGAAAGACTTTTCCATCTTCCGAGCATTCAATGCAGAAGTCGTCTTCCCGACGGCTCAGGCGATACCACATGGATGTTATCTTTGTAGATATCTCTGTGGTTGCCCAGTCGGAATATCCGTGATTCGTTACCACACTGCCTAGATGCTGGAAGTGTTCGTTTTCATACTCTACAGAGGCTTTTAGCCAATTTTCGCTATCCAGATACAGCACTACCCCGCACTGGTCAAAGCGATGAGCACTCTCGGAAAATTCGGTTTTTACAATGAAGGAAAAAAATTTTTCCTTTGTGGTCATCTGAAGAACAGGAGCGTTGTCATTGCGGAAGTGATAGTAGGTCCTTTGCCATAAATCTGTTCGTGGTTTTGTGGTTATTTCGATTTTATCATGAGAAATTTCATAATGTTGAGGTTCTCTTGTCCATGTCAGCTTGGTAATGTCAAAGTTCACTTTTTCTCCTTTAATAATAGAAAAGAATTATTCACATTTCTGAAGAAAAAATTTTTTTGTATTTTTTTTACTGTAAGTGAGTTATAGAGAATAAAGAAATTTATGTGCTTGATATTTGGATATATTGGATAATATTGTTATTTGTTGAAATATTATTTTATGGAGTCATGAGTGTATATTCTTGCAGAATGGTCGCTTTTACATGATTAAAGAATGCAGATGAAATTCATCGATTCAAGAAATGATTTCGTCGGTAATATGAGATGTTCCACTAGTCTTTTCTGCTCAAAAATAGCAGATGGGGCATGTATAGGCAAGAACTCGTATACCTATTCCCCTAGCCAGAAGAGCAAAGCGATTTATCCTCCTTCGACATGAACATGTCGAGCGGCCTTCCGAATATTTTGAGTGTATCTTCAGCGTTCAGATCGCAGAGCGCCTCATACTCTGGTCTCGGAGTGCGTGG
>OOCM01002323.1_pt1 | contig 12721 bp, 7 predicted proteins | sample 1671111 | NCBI WGS metagenome assembly OOCM01 (sample SAMN06348123, study PRJEB24527) | human gut metagenome | biome: human gut; feature: ankylosing spondylitis patient; material: feces | host: Homo sapiens | place: China | collected 2015-10 | reverse complement strand
CGACGAGCCGAGCCACATGAGCAGATCGTTCACCCCCAGGCCGATCACAGAGAGCACCACGAAGATGACGAACTCGCGCCGGCGCGAGAGCCCCTGCTTGTGCGTGAACACGTAGCGCATGGAGGCCAGGTAGTTGAAGACGACCGACACCGTGAAGGAGATGGTGGCGCTGATGAGGTAGTTCACGCCGGCCAGCTCCGTGAGCGCCACCATGAGACCGTAGTCGATGACGAAGGCGATAACGCCCACCACGCCGAACTTCATGAACTGTGAAATAAGCTTCTCCATAGTTCCTTCCCAGATTTTTGCGGCCGCAACCCTTGCAAAGCGGGGGCGGCTCTGCCATACTATGCAAGCTGTTTTGAACGAGTCCCCATAGTCTAACGGTTAGGACGCGGCCCTTTCAAGGCTGAAATACGGGTTCGATTCCCGTTGGGGGCACCACTTTTGCCACAAACGAAACCCCGCTTAGCGCGGGGTTTCTTGTTTTAGGAACGTGCCGAAAGCCGGCAGCGGCGGCACCAGGCGCCCCGCATCGCGAGATCCGCGCGGTGCGCGACGCTCAGGTCCCTAGCGCTCGGCATCCGCCTCCATCACCCGGTACACGCTCATCTCCCACTGGCGTCGGTGGGACTTCGCCACGGTGTCCAGGATGAGCCCGGCCGTCCAGGAGAGCGCCGCCACGATCATGAGCGCCACGGCGAGCACCGCCGAGGGCAGCTTCGCCACGTAGCCGGTGTCGAAGTACTCGGCCACCACGGGCAGCCCGAAGCAGAGCCCCACCACGGCGAGCGCCAGGCCGAGCCAGCCGACGATGGCCGCGAGCACGAGCATGCCGTCGGAGAAGGTGGACAGCTTCGACTCCGAGCCCTCGGGCCGGTCACGGTAGTCGATGGGCACGTCGGCCACCCGCCAGCGGCGGTCCACCGCCCAGATGGAGATCTCGGTCTCTATCTGGAAGCCGCCGCTCATGACGGGCATGGTCTTCACGAAGGCGCGGGTGAAGGCGCGGTAGCCCGTCATGACGTCCTCGAAGGCGTAGCCGTAGATCACCTTGATGAGCCGGCGCACCAGGTTGTTGCCGAAGTTGTGGAAGGGCCGCTCGTTCTCCTTGCCGTAGGCGCCGTTGGAGATGCGGTCGCCCACGGTCATGTCCGCCTCGTCGGCCGCCAGGGGCGCGATGAGGTCGCCGGCGGCCTCGCCGACGTTGCGGATGGCGCCGAGGCCGAAGCGGACGGCGTCCTTGCCTTCCGGGGAGAAGTGGCAGCGGGAGCGGTTGACGTCGGGGGGGAGCACCCGCAGGCCCATGTCGGCGGCGGCGGCGACGAGGGCGGGCATCTTGTCGAAGTTGCCGATTTCCGAGGAGATCTGGGCGCACATGAAGTCGGCCGGGTAGTGCGCCTTGAGGTAGCCGGTCTGGTAGGCGATGTAGGCGTAGCAGACGGAGTGGGACTTGTTGAAGGCGTAGGAGGCGAAGGCCGTCCAGTCGCCCCAGATCTTCTCGGCGCGCTTGCGGGCGTCCTCCTCGCCCTGGCAGGCCTCGAGGTAGGCGGGGTTTTTGAGGCAGCCCTCGAGGAACTTGACGCGCAGCTTTTCCATCGTCTCCAGCTGCTTCTTGCCCATGGCCTTGCGCAGGGTGTCGGATTCGCCGCGGGTGAAGCCGGCCAGGAGGCGCGACAGGAGCATGACCTGCTCTTGGTAGACGGTGACGCCGTAGGTGTCCTTGAGGTACTGCTCCATGAGCGGATGGTCGTAGGCCACCTTCTCCTCGCCGTGCTTGCGGCGGATGAAGGAGGGGATGTACTCCATCGGCCCGGGGCGGTAGAGGGCGTTCATGGCCACCAGGTCCTCGAAGCGGTTGGGGCGCAGGGAGCGGAGGTGGGCCTTCATGCCGTCGGATTCGAACTGGAAGAGGCCGTCGGTCTCGCCGCGGGAGAAGAGGGCGAAGGTCTCCGCGTCGTCGATGGGGATGGCGTCCATGTCCACGTCCAGCCCGTGGGATTCCTTGATGGATTCCAGGCAGGCCTTGAGGACGGAGAGGGTCTTGAGCCCGAGGAAGTCCATCTTCAGCAACCCGATGGGCTCGACGAAGTGCCCGTCGTACTGCGTGGTCATCAGGCTTTCGCCCGCGGTGGGCGCGATCGGGATGGTCTCCATCAGCGGGTCGCGGCTGATGATGATGCCGCAGGCGTGGACGCCGATGTTGCGCGTGGTGCCCTCAAGGCGCATGGCCAGCTCGAGGATGCGCCGCCGCAGCGGGTCGTCGCCGTCGAGCGTCTCGGCCAGCTTGGGGTTCGCCTTCAGCGCCTTGGCGAAGGTGATCTTCGGGGCCTCGGGCACCAACGCCGCCAGCGCGTTCGCGTCGGCGAGCGGATAATCCAGCACGCGGCAGACGTCCTTGATGGCGCTCTTGGGCGCCATGATGCCGAAGGTGGCGATATGCCCCACATGGTCGGCGCCGTACTTCTCCGTCACCCACTCCAACACCTTCCCCCGGCCGTTGTCGTCGAAGTCCACGTCGATATCCGGCATGGAGATGCGGTCGGGGTTCAGGAAACGCTCGAAGAGCAGGTCGTAACGGATGGGGTCGATGTCGGTGATCCCCAGGCAATACGCCACCGCGCTGCCCGCCGCGCTCCCGCGCCCCGGCCCCACCAGCACGCCCATCCCCCGCGCCGCGGCGATGTAATCCTGCACGATGAGGAAGTACCCCGGGAACCCCATCTGCTTGATGGTGTTGAGCTCGAAGGCGATCCGCTCCCGGATCTCCCCCGTCAGCGCCTCCCCCGGCCAACGCCGCGCCGCTCCCTCCCACGTCAGGTGCGCCAGGTAATCGCTCTCCAGCTTGATGCGCAGCACCTTGTCATAGCCGTCGAACCGGTCATACCGCTCGAACTCCCCGCGCAACGCCTCCTCCGGGAAACGCCCCGCGTAGTCCACCTCCGTCCCGAACGCCTCGGGGATCGGGAACTTCGGCATGATGGGGGCCGAGTTCAGCTCGTACGCCTCCACCTTTGCCGCCACCTCCGCCGTCGCGTGGATGGCCTCCAGGCACTCCTCCGGCAACGCCGCGCGCATCTCGTCGTAACTCTTCAGCCACTCCTGCTGCGTGTAGCGCAGGCGCCGCTCATCCGTCAGCTTCTTCCCCGTGCTCACGCACAGCAACACGTCATGCGCCTCGCCATCCTCCCTGTTCAGGAAATGGACGTCGTTCGTCGCGATGACCTTGATCCCCAGCCTCCGCCCCAACGCCAGGCTCTCCCGGATCACCGTCAGCTGCCGCTCATAAAGCTCCCGCCGCTCATCCTCCCCGAACCCCCGCACCTCCGAACGATGCAGCATCACCTCCAGATAATAATCCTCCCCGAAAAGCCCCTGATACCACCGCGCCTCCGCCTCCGCCTCCTCCAGCCGCCCCTCCGCCAACAGCTGCGGCACGATCCCCGCCACGCACGCCGACGAGCAGATCAGCCCCTCGTGATACCGCTCCAACAGCTCCCGGTCGATCCTCGGCCGCCCGTAAAACCCCTCGATGTGCGCCAACGAGATCAGCCTCAGCAGATTATGGTAGCCCGTCAGGTTCTTCGCCAGCAAGATCAGATGGTTCCCGCTCCGCTCCGTCCGATCCCGCCGCCCCAGCCGCGCCACATACGCCTCGCACCCCAGGATTGGCTTGACCCCCTCCTTCCGGCACGCGTCATAGAACGCCTTCAGCCCATACAGCACCCCATGGTCCGTGATCGCGCACGCCCCCATCCCCAACGCCTTCACGCGCCGCACCAACGCCGGCACCTGGCACGCCCCGTCCAGCAGCGAATAACTCGTGTGGACGTGCAGATGCACGAACGGCGCCGCCTGCTCCTCGCTCTTCTCGCTCATGCCCACAGTATAGCAAACGCCGCGCCCCGCCTCCCGGGACACGCCGTCTCCCGACCCGAAGTGCGCCGCGTCCCCCAACCCCGCCTTCACTCCCTCAAGCGCATCGTCCCCGTCACCCGCCGCGCAACCAACGCGGGCAGGCGGCACCCCAGCACACGCAGGACGATAAAAGGATAGTTGAGCAGGCGCCGCCAGCGGTTGGGAAGGTGGCTGTTCTCAATGAAGAGGGGGGAGACGGGCCAAACCGTCCCAGGCTCAACCTTGAACTCCGCGTTATGGAAGAACGTGGGATACGTCTTCCAGATGGGTGAGAAGTCGCTCTGCGCCAAAATCTCCGCGTCGCGCAGGCGGGGCTCCTGTCGGCAAAGGAGGCGCAGATTGCAAAGTGCGGTGCGGCGAGGGTCGCCCGAGATCTCCCGGCGGAAGTCCTTTTCGGAACGGATGTCGAGTCCGCCGCTGTAATAGGCGTAGACACGTTTGGGCGGTGCGGCGTCGAGCGTGGCCTGAAGCGCGTAGGCGGTGTCGATGGCGGCGACGCGCTGCAACGCCAGTTGCATGATCCTCGGCGCGAAGGCCAACGCCAGCGCGGCCAAAAGGACACGCCTGGGCCACGGGGGCCGCACACGGCAGGCGGCGCAGACGGCCAAAGGCAGCAAAAGAGGGAAAAGCCAAGGCGTGTAGCGCAGATAGCCGATCATGGGGACGGGCAACGCCAACAACACGGCAAGCGCCATCCCGGCCAGCAGACGTTCGCACGCACCGCCCATGAGCAAGACAAAGGCGACCACGGCGACGAAAAGAAGGCGATCCGCCCAAGAGGTCGGCCCCGCGCTCTCAAACCCGTCGTCCCCGCCCTGGTTCCACGTGCTGGCGCGCGGGGCGAAGGTCTCCTGCCCAAGCTTCCATTTATAATAGGTTTGGGCAAGGGATTGGCTGACATAGGCATTCACGAAGGCGCCAAGACGGCCCATCGCCCTAGCGTCCTCGTTCTGTTCCAAGAAGTCGTGGGTGATGTCGCGGACAGGATAGGCTTCGGGGTCAACCGTGTACTTGGGGTAGAAGGGATGGCCGTAGGCCCGCCACATCGTAAGATAAGGCGAGGCGCAGGTCAGGCACAGAAGCACGCCCAGCGTCGCCGCCACCCCGGCCAACGCGCCCATCGCGCGCGGCCATTCCCCGCGCCGTTGCCACAGCCAAGCCACCGCGAAGACCATCCAGAAAACGAAACAGGCGAAAAGCCCCACCTGCTTGGCCGTGGCCAGCCAAAACGAATGCGCGGCCAGCGCCGCCCAATCCGGCCGTTCCCCGCCCAAGGCGCGCCCCATGCCGGCGAGCGTGCCCACCGCCCCCAGCGTCACCGCCGCATCGACCATCGAGCTCGTGGGGGGCGTGCACAAAGCCCACAGCAACACCACGGCCAAAACCCTGGGCCACGGCGAGGGCGACTGGGGCAAACGCCACAGCTGGGCCGCCGCCGTCAGGAAAAGGAACGGCCAGAGCGGGTAGAGGAGATTCAGCGGCGTTTGCGTGAACGTCTGCGCCACGGCGTCGAAGACCCAGACCGTCTTGGGCATCGCCAGCACGTGCCACTGGTGCATCTCCCACGGATCGACGCCCATCGTCGCCGCCAGCGCCTCCGGCGTGCCGGCGAGGACAGGGTTCCACCCCTCCGTGAGCAGGCGGATCGCCGGCAGGTGATAGGTCAGCGTGTCCATCCACCCCGTGGTGACGAAGACGCCCGCCGCCACCCACAGGAAAGCCAGCAGCCCAACGAAAAGCCCGCCCGCCGCGAGCCCCCGCCGCCCATGGGCGAGCCCCCACGCCAACGTGCCCGCCACACCCACCCACCACTGCCACGCGGCGCAGCGCCCACCAAAGAGAAACGCCGCCGAAGCCAACGCCGTCACCGCGATCGGGAAAACCTGGACTTGCCGCTCGAAGAGCGACGACACACCCGCTATCGTCCCCGCATGGGCCCTCGTCCACGCGATTACCTTGTCTGCCATAAAGTAGCACGCCTCCTTTGTCCCACCTACTTGAGGCCCTGAGAAAGCCCGAATCAAATGGGTGCAAAGAAGGCGCGCCGATACGGCGCACCTTGCAAAACACGTCGCTTGATTCGTTGAAAGTTCTCAGGTTCCAAGTAAGCAACTTGTTTGCGCAAAGCGCGAAAATGCGATGGCTCCCCCATCGCGTGCCCCGTATGATAACACAAGGCGTGGCGGAATGTTTGGAGCGCACGGGGTTTGGTTTGGTGGAGAGGGCACATGGTAAACTCTAGAAGGCTGATTGCAAGCAAAACCGTGAAGTTTTTTAGGCAGTGGCTGAAAAAGCTTCATTGGCGGAGAGTCCTTTCAGGGAAGTGGTGCGGGAGATGTGGTTGATGAGGGCTTCGACGCGGGCGATCGTGCGGGCGCTGACGGTCGAGAAGTCGGTGCCTTTGCCGAGGTGACGGCGGAGTTGGCGGTTGAAGTTTTCGACGGAGCCTTTCTGCCAGGCGCTGTAGGCGATGGGACAATGCAATATATGTTGTGTTAGAATAATTGCACCTTGCCGAGTTTGGCCTTGGCTCAAGAGTCTAACAGGAGGACTTACCATGCGTCTTATGCCAGCCATGCAAATCTCTCTCTTATTGTGCATCTTCGCCGGAATCTCTTTGAGGGCAACGCCCGCGCTCAGCCCAACGGAGGCCCCAGAATCCCCTGAGATCCGTGACGCACGGATGGCGTGGTTCCGCGACGCTCATTTTGGCATGTTCATCCACTTTGGGCTTTACTCCACATACGGCGGCGTTTGGAAGGGCCAAGTGCGGAAGGTCAACAACTGCGCGGAATGGATGATGTTGGCGGCACGCGCACCGCGTGCGGAATATGCCAAGGCCGCCCAAACATTCAATCCAACCGGTTTTGACGCCGATGCGTGGATTCAAGCGGTGAAGAATGCCGGCATGCGTTACATCGTCATCACCACCAAACACCACGAAGGCTTTGCCCTTTTCCGAACAAAGGCCAGCCCTTACAACATTGTGGACGCCACTCCCTTTGGGCGTGATGTCATCGCGGAAATTGCCGCGGCTTGCCGCCGTCATGGCATCCGCTTGGGGCTTTACTACTCACAAAATCTCGATTGGTACCATCCCGGTGGTGGCGGCGGAGAGTGGGACCCGACACACGCCGGCGATTCGGAAGCCTATGTGCGCAACATCGCCATCCCTCAACTGCGCGAGCTTATGACCAACTATGGCACAGTCGACCTCCTGTGGTATGACATCGCAAACGGCGTGGTCTCCGGCGATAACGCATGGCGGATTCATCAGATGGTTCATCGTCTCCAACCCGACATCGTGGTCAACAACCGTTTGGGACGAGGAACACCCTATGACGTCCAAACCCCCGAGAACTTCATTCCGGCCACAGGCATCCCGGGCAAGGACTGGGAGTCTTGCATTTCCATGAACAACAGTTGGGGATATGCCGCAGACGACCACAACTGGAAGAGCACGCGTGAACTTTTGCATCGTTTGGCCGACATCACTTCCAAAGGCGGCAATATGCTCCTGAACATGGGGCCGGATGGTTCCGGACGTATGCCGGAAGAAGCTCTGCGTCGTCTTCGCGAAATGGGAGACTGGTTGCGCACGAATGGAGAGGCTATCTACGGAACTCGCGCCGCCGTCTTCCCGCAGACTCCCAGTTGGGGCCGATTCACCCTTCGTCACGGCGCCGATGGGAATGACACGCTTTATGCCATTGTCTTTGACCCGCCCGCTTCCGGCGAGTTGCTCCTTCCCGGACTCACCACCCCGATCCGCTCCGCCTATCGCCTTGACAATGGGAAAAAGCTTCCCCTAAAAGTGCGTCAAGGGGCGCCTTCCGGGCCGTCCATCGTGATGGACAAGGAAGTCGGTGCATTGCAAGACTTCGTGATCGCCATCACGCTTGATGGACAAGCCCGTGTGTCCGAAGCCATCGCCCCAGACGCAGAAGGAGCCTTCGTGCTCCTTCCTCGGTTGGCCAAATGTCACGGTGGCATGCGCGTGGAGGAAATCAACATTACGGGACTTGATGGAAGCCATACAAGTGAAGAACATCTGGGTTATTGGCTTTCGCCCAGCGCGGGCGCCCAGTGGAACTTCCGTTCGCACCAACCGGCCAAATACACGGTGGAACTGCGCTATGCCGCCCCTGAAGCATCCGCAGGAAGTGCCATTGCCCTCGTTATCGGAGAGCAAAGCCTGCCCTTCATTGTCCGCCCCACCGGGAGTTGGAACCGCTTTACCTCCGTCAATCTCGGAGAAGTCTCCCTCCCGGCAGGCACACATACGCTTTCCCTGCGGCTAGACAAACTCCAGGGCGAAGCCCCATGCAATGTGGGCATTCTTCGCTTCAAGCCGGTCCCTTAAAAAAGTCTCCTCAGCACGGGAAGACCCATGGGCCTTCCCGGAGAAGGAAAGTAACCTGGTCTGCGGAGCATCCCAAGCACGGATGCTCCGCATCTCTTTGGTCGATGTAGTACACCAGGATTCCCGATGCAGGGGACGATGGTGAAGCGGCTTGTATGATACAATGCCTCGCCAATGAGGGAAGGAGCGTTGGGATGCATAAGTCGCTTTGGATTGGATTAGCTGGAATATTCTTTACGGGATGCCTCGCATATCACGCGCGGGACACTTTGGGCTTGACTTTTGGGGACGGGGTGAAGTATTCTTTTAGCCATTCAGCCGGAGGAGGCCGCGCAGCGGCGCGGGCAACCACCGCCGGGAACGACAAGGAGTAAGAGAAATGTCCATCAAAGTTGGCATCAATGGCTTCGGGCGCATCGGCCGCATGGTCTTCCGCGCGGCGGTCGAGAACTTCAGCGACGTCGAGATCGTCGGCATCAACGACCTGCTCGACCCCGAGTACCTCGCCTACATGCTCAAGTACGATTCCGTGCACGGGAAGTTCAACCACGACATCAAGGTCGAGGGCAACACCATGTACGTCGACGGCAAGGCCATCCGCCTGACCGCCGAGAAGGACCCCGCGCAGCTCAAGTGGAATGAGGTTGGCGCCGAGATCGTCGTCGAGTCCACCGGCCTCTTCCTGAAGAAGGAGCAGGCGCAGCTGCACATCGACGCGGGCGCCAAGAAGGTCATCATGTCCGCCCCCTCCAAGGACGACACCCCGATGTTCGTCTATGGCGTGAACGACAAGACCTACGCCGGGCAGACCATCATCTCGAACGCCTCCTGCACCACCAACTGCCTGGCGCCCCTGGCCAAGGTCGTCCACGAGTGCTTCGGCATCAAGCGCGGCCTGATGACCACCGTCCACGCCGCCACCGCCACCCAGAAGACCGTCGACGGCCCCTCCAAGAAGGATTGGCGCGGCGGCCGCGGCATCCTGGAGAACATCATCCCCTCCTCGACCGGCGCGGCCAAGGCCGTGGGCAAGGTGCTCCCCGAGCTCAACGGCAAGCTCACCGGCATGTCCATGCGCGTGCCGACCTCCGACGTCTCGGTCGTCGACCTGACCTGCGAGCTTGAGAAGCCCGCCACCTACGAGGAGATTTGCGCGGCGATGAAGAAGGCCTCCGAGGGCGAGCTCAAGGGCATCCTCGGCTACACCGACGAGGCGGTCGTCTCCACCGACTTCCGCGGCGAGCCCTGCACCTCCACCTTCGACGCGAAGGCCGGCATCCAGCTCGACCCCACCTTCGTCAAGCTCGTCTCCTGGTACGACAACGAATGGGGCTACTCCAACAAGGTCGTCGAGATGGTCCGCGTCATGGCCGCCAAGTAAGCCGACGCGCCCACACGGCAGACAAAAACGCCCCGGCCCGCCGCCGGGGCGTTTTTCCTTCCCCGCCATTGTGGTATACTACCGCCAATTCACAAGGAGAGAGCCATGTTTCCGATTGTCGCCAAGGAGCAACTGTCCGCCGAGGTCTACTCGATGTGGATCCACGCCCCCCTGATCGCCGAGGAGCGCAAGGCCGGGCAGTTCATCATCCTGCAGATCGATGAGCAGTTCGGCGAGCGCATCCCGCTGACCATCGCCGACGCCGACCCCGCCAAGGGCGACGTGCGCATCATCTTCCAGGCGGTGGGCTATTCCACCAAGCGCCTGGCGCAGATGGGGGTGGGCGACGCGCTGCCCGTCTTCCTCGGCCCACTGGGGCGCCCCACGCACATCGAGAGGCGCGGCACGGTGGTCTGCGTCGGCGGCGGCATCGGCGTGGCCCCCATGCACCCCATCGCGCAGGCGATGAAGGCGGCGGGCAACAAGGTCATCGTCATCATGGGCGCGCGCAACAAAGACCTCCTCATCATGGAGGAGGAGATGCGCAAGATCGCCGACGAACTCATCCTCTGCACCGACGACGGCAGCGCCGGGCGCAAGGGGCTCGTCACCGAGCCGCTGAAGGAGGTCTGCGAGCGGGAGAAGGTCGACGAGTGCGTCACCATCGGCCCGCCCATCATGATGAAGTTCTGCGCGCTGACCACCAAGCCCTTCGGCGTGCCCACGGTGGCCTCGCTCAACTCCATCATGATCGACGGCACGGGGATGTGCGGCGGGTGCCGCGTCCTCGTCGGCGGCAAGATCAAGTTCGTCTGCGTGGACGGGCCGGAGTTCGACGCCCATCAGGTGGACTTCGACAACCTCATGAAGCGCAACCGCACCTTCGTCCCCCGCGAGCGCGAGGAGAACTGCAACCTCCTGCGCCTGGCCGACCAGGCGCAGCAGTAAGGAGAGAGCCATGTCGTTTGTTCCCAGGGAAACGCTCGAGGCGCAGGCGCGGCAGGCCTGGGCCGCCATCCAAGGCCGCGCGCTCACCCCCAAGGAGCGCCTCGCCATCCCCCAGCAGGAGATGCCCGTGCAGGCGCCCGACGTCCGCAAGCGCAACATGGGCGAGGTGGCCGAGGGCTATTCCGAGGCCCAGGCGCGGGTCGAGGCCAGCCGTTGCCTCCAGTGCAAGAACGCCCCGTGCATGAAGGGCTGCCCCGTCGCCATCAACATCCCCGCCTTCATCCATGAGATCGCCCAGGGCGACTACGCCAAGGCCCTCGGCGTCATCCGCCAGACGAGCATCCTGCCGGCCATCTGCGGCCGCGTCTGCCCGCAGGAGAACCAGTGCCAGAAGTTCTGCACCGTCGGCGCCATCCACAAAGACGTCGGGCAGAGCGTCGCCATCGGCCGCCTCGAACGCTACGTGGCCGACTGGCAGCGCGCCAACGAGGCCCTGGCCCCCATCGACAACGCCGTCAAGCCCGAGACCGGCAAGAAGGTCGCCGTCATCGGCTCCGGCCCCTCCGGCATCACCGTGGCGGCGGACGTCCGCCGCGAGGGCCACGCCGTCACCCTCTTCGAGGCCTTCCAGAAGCCCGGCGGCGTCCTGGTCTACGGCATCCCCGAGTTCCGCCTCCCCAAGGCCATCGTGGACAAGGAGATCCAGGGTCTCCGGGCCATGGGCGTGGACGTCGAGCCCAACTTCGTCGTCGGCCGCACCCGCAAACTCCGCGACCTGATGGAGAAGGACGGGTTCGACGCCGTCTACGTCGGCACCGGCGCGGGCCTCCCCCGCTTCATGGGCATCCCCGGCGAGGAGCTCGTCGGCGTTTTCTCCGCCAACGAATACCTCACCCGCGCCAACCTCATGAAGGCCTATGACAAGGCCGACGCCGCCACGCCCTACTACCCCGCCAAGCGCGTCGCCGTCCTCGGCGGCGGCAACGTCGCCATGGACGCCGCGCGCATGGCCTTCCGCCTCGGCGCCGAGGAGGTCTACCTCATCTACCGCCGCAGCCGCGCCGAGATGCCCGCCCGCGCCGAGGAGGTCGGCCACGCCGAGGAGGAGGGCGTCGACTTCCGCTTCCTCTGCAACATCGAGCGCATCCTCGGCGACGAGAACGGCGTCGTCAACGCCATCCAATGCCTCCGCTACGAGCTCGGCGAGCCCGACGCCTCGGGCCGGCGCAGCCCCGTCCCCATCCAAGGCTCCGAGTTCACCCTGCCCATGGACGCGGTCATCATCGCCATCGGCAACGCCTCCAACCCCCTCATCCCCCAGACCACCGACGGCTTGGAGATCGACCGCAAGGGGCACATCGTCGTCGACGCCGACCAGGCCACCTCCATCCCCGGCGTCTACGCCGGCGGCGACATCGTCCTCGGCGCCGCCACCGTCATCCTCGCCATGGGCGAGGGCCGCCGCGCCGCCAAGGCCATCAACGCCTACCTCGCCTCCCGCTGACGCGGCGCGACGACAAAAAAGGCCGCCGACCCAAACACGGGTCGGCGGCCTTTTTCATTCCCTAGGCGGGCGGGGAGGAGGGCGGCGCGGCGGCCCGGCGGGCCAAACGTTCGTGCGCGATGAGCTGGAGGCCGTTCCAGGCGTTGTGGAAGAAGACGTAGAAGGCGGGGCCGAGCGCGGCGAAGGGGGCGCCGCAGGCAAAGGCGAGGTAGACGGTGTAGGAAGTGTTCTTCTGCCCGAGGAGCTGGGAGCACTCGCGGCGGTGGCGGGGGCCGCCGAGAAGGGCGCCGAGGGCAAAGAGGGAAACGCAGAGCAGGAAGTCGATGAGCAGCACCCAAAGGATGTCGGCGCGGGGATAGTCGGCGGCGTGCTCCTCCAGCGTCCGGCTGGCGGAGGCCGCGATGATGGCCACGAGGACGATCCAGACGTAGAGCGTGGAGGGCGTCAGGCGGCGCCCCCAGGCACGGGCGCGCTCCCCGAAGCGCCGCCGCAGCAGCAGGGCGATGGCAAAGGGCAGCAGGGCGACGAGGCAGACGCGCGCGAGGATCGCGGGTAGCGCCGCCCACGCGCTCTGGTGCAGCACCACGGGGATGGCCAGAGCGCGTGG
>OOCM01002322.1_pt1 | contig 12724 bp, 7 predicted proteins | sample 1671111 | NCBI WGS metagenome assembly OOCM01 (sample SAMN06348123, study PRJEB24527) | human gut metagenome | biome: human gut; feature: ankylosing spondylitis patient; material: feces | host: Homo sapiens | place: China | collected 2015-10 | reverse complement strand
ACCCGCATAGCGGGTGGTTTTTTGTTTCGCGCCTGCCAGGCGCTCAACAGGCTAAAGCCCATAAAAAAAGCGGGGACATCACGTCCCCGCCCTTTTCATACGTATTGGCAGATCCTAGAACTCTTCCGGCAACTGCAGCATTTCCTCATAGGTGAACACCGGCCCGTCCAGGCACATATAGTGCGCCCCCACCTTGCAGTGGCCACACTTGCCCACACCGCAGCGCATGTGGGTCTCCAGCGAGGTGAAGATGTCCTTGCCGTTCATGCCGAGGCCCAGCAGGTCGCGGGCCACCAGCTTGATGCGGCGCGGCGAGGCACACAGGATGGCCCGGGCATTGGCCCAGTCGAAATCCAGTTCCGGCAGCAGGTCGTTGATATAGCCCACATGGGCTTGGACGGCATCCGTCGGCTTGGCCAGGGCATACTGCACGGTCACACCGGGGATCTTGCTCCAGTCCTTCAGATCCTGCTTGTAGACCAGGCCCTCATAGCGCGTGGCGCTGGCGATGATGGCGATGCGGCCGTAGCGTTCCCGCTCCTGGAGCAGGCGCACGATGATGGTCCGCACAGGGGCAAGGCCCACGCCGGAGCCCACCACCAGCACGTCCCGTCCGGCAAAGGAACGGTAGGGGAAGCCCTTGCCGTAAGGTCCGCGCAGGCCGATGACATCCCCCACGCCAAGCTTGGCCAGGGCCGACGTCACCTTGCCCACTTTCTTGACGCAGAACTCGAACTGGCCGTCGTGCTGATCCCCGAAGGGGATGGACAGGGCCACTTCCCCCACGCCGAAGACCGTGACCATGAAAAACTGGCCCGTCAGACGGAAGGTCTCGGCAAGGCGTTCATCCATGTAACGGACCACATAGCGACGGATGTCCGGGGTCTCGTCATGGATGGCCACGATGCGCGCGGGATAGGGCGTGAACAGCTGGGGGTCGATGCGGGTGGACGCCCGTTCCGGGATGGAGACCGGCATGGGCTTGCGCTGTCCCTCGGGCGGGCAGTCCTTCACCACGGTATCGGCTATCTTGCGGATGTCGATACCTGCGGGGCAGACGTCGATGCAGCGCCCGCAGCCCACGCAGCCTTTTCTACCGAAGCGGTCCTGGATGTAGACCAGTTTGTCCATGATGCGGTGGCGCACGGCGGCAGCCTTGCTGCGCGGATTGTGCCAGCCGGCATTACGCGTAAAGCCAGCCGTCTGGCAGGAGTCCTTGACGCGGACGCGACGGCCGGATTGGGCATCCAGACGTTCCTCGTTGAACTGGAAACAGGTGCAGGTCGGGCAAACGGCCGTGCAGCCCGTGCAGCGGATGCAGGTGGGCGTGATCTCTTCCCACACCGGATGGTCGAAGCCCTGCAGCAGGGCCGTACGGATCTGGGAAAGATCGGGCAGCTTCTGGAAAGAGTCCCGGCAATCCTTTTCCAGCTCGCCCAGCCGGGCACGCAGAGCGGCTTCGGTCACGGGACGGAAAAAGACCATGGCCTGCCCCGCAAGGCTCTCGCCCTTGTCCGTGGCGCATTCCACCCAGCACAGATCGCCGTCCAGCGTCAGCATCAGGTCAAAGCCGCTGCGGGCAAAGGGGCCTGTGCCCGTGGCCGCGCAAAAGCAGCTTTTCCCGGGCGTACGGCAGTTCATGCCCACGATGGTGACGGCCTCGCGCCGCATGGAATAATTGATGTCCCGGTATTCGCCCAGGTAGAAATCATCCAGATATTCCAGAGCGGACACATCACAGGGGCGCATGCCGAAGATGACCGTCGGGGCCATGGCTTCCGCACCGGGCTCGGCCACATACGTACGTTCGTTGCCTTCCCAGCGGAACAGCACATCCTGATAGCCGTTCAGGACGTCCACCGGCGGCATGGCAAGGTTGGTATAGTCGAGGCACAGGCCCTTTTCCGGAACAAAGCTCTCCAGGCGCGTGGTCCCGTCCTGCTCCTTGCAGGGGCACAGCACACGGGAGCCTGACTGCCAGGCGGTCAGCAGGGCGGGCAAGTCCGCCGGATTCATGGTATAGTATGCGGACATGGCTTAGACCCTCTCCAGTCTGACGGCGCTGATTTTGTATTCAGGGGTTTTGCTGACCGGATCCAGAGCGGTGCAGGTCAGCAGGTTGACCATGGCTTCGGCAAAATGCAGGGGAGCGAAGACCACGCCCTCGGGCACATCGTCCGTGATGTGCATGCGCGAGACCACAGCTCCACGACGGCTGACCATGCGCAGGCGGGCGCCTTCGCGGATCTCCAGCTTTTTGGCGTCAGCGGGATTGATGTCCGTCACCAGCTCGGGCAGCTCACGCTCCAGCATGGCACAACGGCGCGTCATGGTCCCGGTCAGATAATGGGCATGGCGCATGCCGGTGCTGAGCAGGAAGGGATACTCCTCGTCCGGCAGTTCCGCCGGAGGCACATGCGGGATGGCGGCAAAAAGCCCCTTGCCGCGGGTGAAGCGCCCCTGATGCAGGATGGGCGTGCCGGGATGGTCAGGCGTGGGACAAGGCCAGCACAGGCCCTTCCCTTCCAGACGGGCATAGCTCATGCCGCTCATGTTGGGGGCCAGGGAGCAGATCTCGTCAAAAACCTCCGAAGCCGAGGCGTAATGCATGTCATAGCCCAGCCGCCGGGACAAAGCCTGGATGATCTGGCCGTTGGTCCGCCCCGCCATGGGCGGGATGGCCTGACGCACGCGCTGCACACGGCGCTCGGAGTTGGTGAAAGTACCGTCGGTCTCCGCGAACGACGCACCGGGCAGGACCATGTGCGCCAGTTCCGTGGTCGGCGTGGGGAAGATGTCGAGGCAGAGCAGGAACTCCGCCGACGACAGGGCCTTCACCACATGGCCGGAATCCGGGTCGCTGACCACGGGATTCTCGCCCATGATGATCATGGCCTTGAGCTTGCCCTCCTGCAGGCCGTGCATCATCTCCATGGCCGTCAGGCCGCGAAAAGGCGACAGGGAGCGTCCCCAGGCCGCCTCGAACTTCAGGCGGGCCTTCTCGTCATCCACGAACTGGTAGCCGGGATAATAGTTGGGCAATCCGCCCATATCGCAGGCGCCCTGCACGTTGTTCTGGCCGCGCAGCGGATTCACACCGGTACAGGGACGACCGATCTGACCGCAGAGCATGGACAGGTTGGCCAGGGAACGGACATTGTTCACGCCGCAGCGGTGCTGGGTGATGCCCAGGCAATAGACGATGGCACTGGTCTCCGAGCGGGCATAGAGCTCCGCCGCACGGAACAGGAGCTCACGCGGCACGCCGGTGACTTCCTCGGTCCGCTCGGGCGTCCATTCACGCAGGCTCTCGCGCAGCTCGTCGAAGTTCTCCGTGCGTTCCGCGATGAAGGCCGCATCGTGCCAGCCATTCTCATAAATGATGTGCATCAGGCCGTTGACCAGTGGCACGTCCGTTCCCGGACGCAGGCGCAGGTGCACGTCCGCCAGGCGGGCAAGGTCCGTCCGACGGGGGTCGGCCACGATGAGTTTGCCGCCCTCACGATGGCAATGCATGAGCCGCATGCCCACCATGGGATGGGCGACCGTGGTATTGGAACCGATCACAAACAGACAGCTCGCCTGCTCCAGCTCGTCGAAAGAGTTGGTCATGGCGCCGCTGCCGAACGAAGTGGCAAGACCTGCCACAGTGGGGCCGTGTCAGAGACGGGCGCAGTGATCGATATTGTTGGTCCCCAGCGCGCAACGGGTGAGCTTTTGCAGCAGATAGTTCTCTTCGTTGGTGCAGCGGGCGGAGGTCAGCACGCCGATGCTGTCAGGGCCGTACTGGTCACGGATGCGGGCCAGCTCCCCGGCGGCATGATCGAGGGCGCTTTCCCAGTCCAGGGACTGCCAGCCCTGCTCCGTCCGCAGCAGGGGCGTTTTCAGACGGTCAGGGTGCTGTATGAATTCATGCACGTTCCAGCCCTTGACGCACAGCTTGCCCCGGTTGACCGGGCTGTCGGGCGTGGGCACGGAACGCTGAATGCGGCCTTCCGCAGTTTCCAGGGTCAGGCCGCAACCGCAGCCACAATACGGGCAGGTTGTCGCCGTGTGACGAATATCCATAAGTCTCTCCGCGATATCACATCATGTCCGGGCCGGGACGGCACGCCTTTGTCCGCCACACTCCGGCATGAGCCTTTTTTCCAGCTTTGGAGTGGAAAATTTTGTCGTTTTTTTCCATAAAAAAAGGTGCCCAACATGTCAAAGAGAAAGGCTTTCTTTTCTTGAAGACAGACCGGCACCACACAAGGAGACCCGCATGGACAACGCATCCCTCTGGCAAGCGATGGCCCGCGCCACGCAGGCAGAAGCCCGGGATATCGTGGCGGAACTGGACATAGAAGGACACTGGCGCCGGGCAGGCGCCGTGGTCCATGCCGTGGGCTCGTTCAGGACGGGCCTGCTGGTCCGGCACAGGGACATAGACTTCCATGTCTACACGCCGACTCTGGACCACGACCTCAGCTTCCGTGTCATGGCGGCCCTGGCCAGTTCCCCCTATCTGAACAGCCTGCACTTCGTGGACGGCAGCGCAACAGAAGAACGCTGTCTGGAATGGCATGGCATCTGGCAACGCCCCGGCGGCGCCCCCTGGCAGATCGACATCATCCACATCGAGAGCGGCTCGACGTTCGACGGCTATTTCGAACGCTTTGCCGACCGTCTTTGCCGGCGCCTGGACGATGCGACGCGGGATACCATCCTGCGCCTCAAATACGAGACGCCGGAAAACGAGGGCATCCACGGGGTGGAATACTATCAGGCTGTTCTGGAAGGCGGTGTGCAAACGCTGGACGAGCTGCGCCGCTGGCGTACCGCGCATCCCCTGGACGGCGTGAACCTCTGGATGCCCTGAGGTTCGGCAGCCCCAGGCATAACGTATGAAAAAGGGCGGTACCCTTCCCCATCCGGAACAGATACCGCCCTTTTTATGCTGCTATTGCTGCAATATCCGGACGAAGTCCTTGCCCTGCGCACTTTGCAGGAACGCCGCCAGGGCATCCACCACCTGCTGGTCATACTTGAACGGGCGCTCGCGCAGGATAGCCAGAGCCGCCGGTTCGTCATGACGGCGCCGGTAGGAACGCGGACGCATCAGGGCGCAGAAGGTGTTGGCCACGGCCAGGATGCGGGCCTGCAGGCAGATGGCCTCGCCCTGCAGCTTCCGGGGATAGCCGGAACCGTCCATACGCTCGTGCATCTGCTCGATGGTCTGCAGGACAGGCAAGCCGAAATCTATGCCCCGCAGGGCCTCCACGGCATAATCCACATGCTTTTCCATCAGCAGGCGTTCCTCGGGCGTCAGGGGACCGGCCTTGGTCAGCAGCTCGTGCGGCAGACGGATCATGCCCACCTGGGACAGGCTGGCCGCCGTACGCAGCGTGGACTCCAGCGCCGGATCGTCCTTGCCCAGCCAGGCCGCCAGATGGTAGGCAAGCTCGCCGGTGAGCCCGGACTGCCCCTTCAAATAGGGGTCCACCGCTTCCACCGCGTGGGTGAAGGCCTCCACGGTCTGGCGCAGCATGGTGGCAAGGCGCAGCTCCGCCTCCACGTGGGCCGTGATGTCCCGATAGACCACCACGACGGTCCCTGATGCGCCGTCTTCCGCGGCAAAGGGCAGGCACTGCACATTGAGGTGCACCAGCTTGCCCTCGACCAGCATGTCTTCCTGATCGGAAAATTCCGTCCCTGTCCGCCAGACGAATTCCACATGGCGTTCCAAGCTCCGGGCCAGATAATCCGGAAGATGCCGTACCTGCATAAGGTGGAGCACCTCTCCCTGACAACGGGCCAGACGGGCGAATTCTGTATTGGCATAGACGATGCGGCCTTCACCATCCACCAGGGCCAGCGCCGAATGCATGGCCCGCAGGACCGTATCCAGCAGGCAACGCTGCCGGGACATGGTCGCGTAGAGGTCTTTCAGCTCCCGCACCTCGCCCCGCTCCCGGCGGATGCCGAGCCACCAGTAGAACCAGACCAGGATCCCCGCCAGGCAAAGGAACAGCAGGCCGGCCATGGTCCAGACGCGCCAGGCCATGTCGTCCTGTTCCTGGCGGACGCTGTCCGCCCGGCAGGCCACGGCCGCATACCAGGACGTCCCCGGCACGGGCTGGCCGACCACAAGGCAGTCCATGGTCCCGGAAATGGCGGGCAAGACCATGTCCCGGGGCGTCATGTCCTGACCGAAGCCCGCAGGCAGGGTCACCAGGTTGAGGCTCGGGCGTTCGCCCATGCCGATGGCCTGGACAAGGTCGCCGCCGGTCTCCAGCAGCAGGCTCATATAGCCCAGCTCGGAGGACTGGCCGACCCCTCCCAGGAGCTTGCCGATATCACAGGTGACCAGCAGGATCCCCTGGGGCGAGTCGTCCGCCGAAACATAGCCCGGCGCCGTCACCGGACAGTAAAAATCCACCAGCAGACGCTCCCCCTGGAGCCGGACGGGCAGCATGCCCGCCCCGGACAAGGCTCCCTTGCTCCGGCGCTGCTTCAGCAGCGTCCTGGTATCCGCCTGCCAGCCCTGCCCCACCAGCATGACCGGTTCCAGGGTCCTATCCAGCAGGGCCGCACCGGCAAAATCATGCCGGGAGATGAACTCGACAAATTTGCGATAGATGAGCGTGGCATGGGGCGATATGTCGCGCAGGGCCTGACGGTCCCGCGCATCAAGGCCGCTGTGCCGCCCATGCTCCTGTTCCGTCCAGGGGGTCTCCCCCAGCTCGCGCAGCAAGGCCACGGGCAGGTCCGTCTCCGCTATCTCCGCCGCCAGCAGACGCAGCATGTCGTAGCGGGCCATCTCCGCCACAGCATCGCGCTGGACACCGGTCCATACCGTCACCATGGCCGCTGCCGTGGACGTATAGGCGGAAAGCTGGCTGCCCGTCCTGTCGAGGATCTCGCGCTGTTCCGCACTGTTGAAGCGGGTGGCCCCGATGACCGTCAGGGCGAGCAGCAGTATCAGCCCTCCCAGCAGGGGCCGCAGTGACACACGTTCAGGATTGCGCATAGGAAGCTCCGCACAGCAGGGATCAGCGCTCGGTGAGCGCGTTCTGCCTGGCTTTCATCACAGGTTTGAGGATATAATCGAGCACCGTCTTCTTGCCGATGATGATGTCGGCCACCACGATCATGCCCGGGATGATGGGCAGGATCTCGTCGTTACGCCGGATGGCCGTCTCTCCGGTACGGACTTTGACAAGGTAATAGAAATCGCCCTTTTTGTCTTCAATGGTGTCCGCGCTGATGGATTCCAGCTTGCCGGGCAGACCGCCGTAGATGGAGAAATCATAGGCCGAGACCTTGATCATCACGTCCTGCCCGGGCCGCAAAAAGGCCACGTCCTGCGGGCGGACGCGCACTTCCACCAGAAGGCTCTCGTCCATGGGCACGATGTCCATGATGGCCTCGCCCGGCTTGACGACCCCGCCCACCGTATTGACCAGTATCTGCTTGACGCTGCCCCGCACGGGACTGCGCACTTCGGTGCGCGTCACGCGGTCGCCCCCGGCGGTCAGGGATTCCCGCACCGAGCCCAGCTCCGTGCGCCGCTTGTTGATCTCCTGGCTGATGGCCAGCTGCTCTTCCGCCACCCGGCTGCCGATGCGCTGCCGGGCCTCATCCATCATGGCCTGCGTCTTGGGGATGGCCGCGGCCAGCATATCGATCTCGCCCTGGGTCTGGATGATCTTCTGCTCCAGCCCCAGATAATCCATACGGGAGTAGTTGTTGCGCTGCAGCAGGCGCTTGGCCGTATCCCGCTGCTCCGTCTCCAGCACCAGACTGCCGTCCAGCTGTTTCTTGCGTGCCAGCTGCTCCGCCACCTCGCTTTGCCGCTGGGCATACTGGGCCTCCAGCATGGAAAGCTCGGCCCGCAATTTCGAACTTTGCGCCTTCCAGGTGTTCCGCTGGTCATCGACGATCTGACGGGCGCGCTCCACAAGGACGCCGTCCGGCTCTTCGCCCAGTATCTCCTTGAGGAAGACGGGCAGGTCACTGGGGAAGACCGGTTCCTCGTCACGCAGCATGGCCTCCAGCCGCATGATGGCCAGACGGTGTTCCACCAGCTTGTACAGGGCATCCCGGTACGAGCTTTCGGCCATGACGTTTTCCAGCTGGGCCACGACCTGCCCTTTTTCCACGACCTCGCCCTCCCGGACGAGCACGGCCTGGAGGATACCACCTTCCAGGTTGGAGACCGACTGCGTGCGCCGGGAGCCCACCACGGAACCCTCGGCATGGGTCACTTCGTCGATGGGGGCCCAGGCGGCCCAGACGAGCAGCGCCACGACGAGCAAGGCCACCGCCACGGACAGGGCACGGGCCGTGAACGCGGGCCTGCGGGACAGGGCCGCATCCACCTCGCTGGCATAATTGATGTCATCCGGCATCAGGCCATGCAGGGGAGCGTCCAGGGCCGCGAACAGCTCCTTGCGCGTCATGGGCTTGTCACCGGCGGATGATGCCTGGCTGAAATTTTCGCGCAGACGCGCCGCCATGCCGGTGGCGGGACGCTGCTCGTGCTCGGCATCCCCCACGAAGATCAGGCGGAACACCTGCCAGATGCGGGCGAACAACGAACGTTTCCGGGGCTGCCCGTCAGGTACGGGAGCCTCGGGAGGCAAAGACGAAAAGATGTCTTCCGGCGGCCTGGTTTCAATACGGTCACCGCTCTGCGTCGCAGGATCCGGCTTACGGGCGTCCATCCTTCCCCTCCTTCACGGCAGCGGCTCCCCCGGGGGCCTCCTGCCCTTTTTCCGGGGCAGGCTTTCTGGCTGCGGCGGCGCTGTCGCGCAAGCGCTTCAGGATGGCGTCACGCGGCCCGAACATCCGCAGCCTGCCGTTCTCCATGACAGCCAGCTTGTTCACCATGCGCAGCATGCTCAGGCGATGGGTCACAAGGATCAGGGTCCGCCCCTGCGAGACGGCTGCCAGCCGCTGCTGCAGGCGCTGCTCGGAATCCGTGTCCATATTGCTGGTGGGCTCGTCCAGGATCAGCACCTCAGGGTCGCGGACCAGCGCACGTGCAAGGGCCACCGCCTGCCGCTGCCCACCGGACAGGGCCTTGCCCTGCTCACCGACCTGGGCCGCGAAACCGGCGGGATTGTTGCGGACAAAATCCGTCACCCCAGCAAGGGCCGCGGCCCGGAACACCAGATGGTCATTGATGGTGGGGTCCCCCAGGACGATATTCTCGCGGATGCTGCCATAAAACAGGACCACGTCCTGCGGCAGTACGCCGATGCGCCCGCGCAGCTCCGTGGTCGGCAGCTGGCGCAAGTCCACGTCCCCGAATTTGATGCTGCCCTTCTGCGGCTGGTAAAAACCTGTCAGCAGCTTGGCCAGGGTGCTTTTGCCCGAGCCCATGGCCCCGATGATACCGACCCTGTCACCGGGATTGATGCGCAAGCTCACGTCCTCAAGGGCCAGACTCATGGCATTGGGGTAGGCGAACGAAACGTTCTCCACGGTGAAGGAAGGCTGCAACTCGCCAAAATCCATGCAGGAGCTTTCCGACTGGTTCTCGGAAGGCAGCTCCATGAGCAGGTCGAGGGCCTGCAGGGCAACACGGGAATTCTGCAGGCGGGTCAGCAGGGAGGCCAGCTGCATCAGCGGCGCCATGGCCCGGCCCACAAGGATGTTGCAGCCGATGAGGGCCCCCATGGTCATCAGGCCTTCCGAGATCCGGTAAACGCCCCAGATGATCATGCTCACCGTGACCAGATGGGTCACCAGCGTAGAGGCCGTCACGGCCAGACTGCTGTAGCGGCGCGACTCCGCCGTCGATTTGGCGGAAAGCCCCACCACCGCCTCCCACAGGCGCTGCATCCGGCTCTCGGCCTGGCAGGCTTTGATGGTCTCCAGGCCGTTGACCATCTCCACAAGCAGGGCATTCTTCTGCATGTTCTGCTTGTAGCTCTGCTCGGCGCAGCGGCGTGCCGCGGTCTGGAGGAAGAGCCCCAGCCCGATGAGGATGGGCATGGCCGCCAGCGGCAGGAAGACCATGGGCCCAGCGATGAAGGCGATCAGCAGCAGGAAGATGACGAGGAAGGGGACGTCGATGCAGGCCAGCAGTGAGGACGAACTGAAGAATTCGCGCAACTGCTCGAATTCACGCAAGTTGTTGACCAGCGAGCCCGTGGATTCCGGCTTGCTTTCCAGCCGCATGGTGAGGACCTTGTCCACCAGATTGCTGGAGAGCACGATGTCCGCATTGCGCCCGGCCACGTCCACGAAGTGCGTGCGCAGGGCCCGCAGCAAAAAGTCGAACAGATAGATGATGATCACGCCGGAAGCCAGGACCCACAACGTCTCTATGGCATTGTTGGGCACGACCCGGTCGTAGACGTTCATGGCGAACAGGGGACTGGCCAGAGCGACGAGGTTGATGATGACGCTGGCCAGCGCCACATGCCGGTAGATGGGCGCATAATAACGCAGCACGTCCCAGAACCAGCGTTTTCCCTTGGCCAGGCGCAGTTTTTCCACATGTTCCTGCGGACGGCCGGGAACGGCCACATACAGGGCATAGCCGGTATATTCTTCCTGCAGCGCGTCCAGAGGCACCAGCTGGCTGGCGCTTTCCGTTTCGGGGAAGATGACTTCAGCCTGAGCCTGCCCTGTACTGGCTCCGGATTCGCCCGCCTCTGCCCCCGCCGGAGCTCCCGGCACCAGCCGGGTCAGGACACAGCTGCGGTTGCCGGACAGCAGCAGGATGCAGGGCAACGTCAGGTTGGAGAGCTCGGCCAGCCGGGGACGATACAGCACGCTGCCCGTCAGGCCCGCCTTGCGGGCGACCCGCAGACACGCCTGGGCCGAGACGGTACTGCCCGAAAGCCCGGCCAGCAGGAACTGGGGAGACAAGGCCTTGCCCCGGAGGCGGCACAAGGAGGAAAGACTGCGCAGCAAAGGCGGCATGAAATCGACATCGGAAGGCCGCAGGCCCCCGGCTGCCATTTCCGGGCCGCGTGTTTCCCCGGATCCGTTTTCCGACATATGAACAATCCTTTGACGTCCATCCTGTGGACGTCCTGTCGCAAAACAACAGGCAGAAGAGCTCTGCCTGTTGTCGCATCGAAACCCTCCCGGCAGACCAGGCTGCCGGAGCTGTCATGGGCTACCCGGGAAGCAGGGGCTCCCCGGTTACTTGAACCAGCCCATTTCAAAATCTTCGCCCTTGACGGGCTGGGCTTCCTTGGGCCCCGACTTGATCTCTTCCGCCGGGACCCCCATACGGGGCAGCAGGTCACCGGCCAGAGCACACATGCGGTAGGCCCCTACGAGGATATTGCCGCGGGCGGTCTCGGCCTGGCTGGCGGAATTGTAGAGTTCGTTCTCCGAATCCAGCACGTCCAGCAGGCTGCGCGTGCCCAGCAGGAACTGGTCATGGTAGGCCTGACGGGTGTAGGTATTGTTCTCCACTGCCTTGGTATAGAACTTGTATTGTTCCTTGGCCGCCAGATAGTTGCTCCAGGTGGACTCCATGTCCAGACGCAGGGTGTCCATGTAATCGTACAGGTTCTGCCGGGCTTCGCGCTCCCGCGCCGAGGCCGCACGGATGCCTTCCACGTCGGCGCCGCTGTTGAACACGTTCCAGCGTACCGTCGCCAAAACGTCGAAGCTGTAGACCCAGCGGTCACGGTCGCCGCCGCGGTCGCTATATTCGGGCCCGGCCTCCAGCTGGAACGAAGGATACATGTTGGCCTGGGCCAGTTCCTTCTCGCCCTTGGCAGCGCGGATGTCCTGCAGATAGGCGGCCAGCTTGGGATTGTGCTTTTCCGCCATCTGGATGAACGCCGCTGCCGTATCGGGCATCTCGGCCGGCATGGGCACCACATCCAGCTTGCCGACCGTATAGATGCCGGTCAGACGGGAATAGGTGGCGTACGCCACGCGCAGGGCATCTTCCGCTTCGGACAGGGAGGAATGGGCACGCTGCAGACGGGATTCCGCCTGCGTCACATCGGCCTGGGTATCCGCCCCCATGCTGGCACGGTCGCGGGCCTGGGCCAGGATGGATTCATGCCGGGCCACGTTGTTGCGGGCCAGCTCCACCAGCTTGATGCGGCGGAGCAGGTCGATGTGGGCGATGATGCCATCCAGGGAAAGGGACGTGGCCGTATCAAAGATCCTGGCCTTGACGGAATCCAGGGTGGCCTGGGCCGTGCGTACACGGCTGCGTGTGGCAAAACCGTCCCAAATGGGCTGCACCAGTTTAGCGGAGACGCTGCCCACACTCAACCACTGATCATCAAGATCCAGACCGCGGGACGTGGTGTCGCTCAGGACACCCACGCCGATCTCCCCCGTGACGTCCACGCGCGGGCCAAAACCGGCACGGGCCTTGTTGAGCTCATGTTCAAGGACCGAACGGTTTTCCTTGATGCTCATCAGGCTGCGATGGTTGTGCAGGACACCATATACTGTATCGTTCACTGTGATATGCGCTGTATTATTCCCCCGGGCCGGGGTCTCCCGACTCCATGCCGCATCTGTTCCCCCGACCAGAAAACAGCATGCGGCAACTATCATCGCTCCCCATTTTTTGCACATCGTCATGAGTTTCATCCTCTCTCAAAAAAGTTTTTGATATACAGTCCTATTATGCAAGTAAATCACTTTATTCAAAAAGTTGAAAATGAGTGTGCTTTCCTAAGTGAAGCAGATAGAAAAACCTACTTAGGACAGGCATACGGTTTGAGAGCATTGTATTATTTTATGT
>OOCM01002320.1_pt1 | contig 12732 bp, 6 predicted proteins | sample 1671111 | NCBI WGS metagenome assembly OOCM01 (sample SAMN06348123, study PRJEB24527) | human gut metagenome | biome: human gut; feature: ankylosing spondylitis patient; material: feces | host: Homo sapiens | place: China | collected 2015-10 | reverse complement strand
CAAGGCAGGCGCAATGCTCAGCAGAGCAATCATCAGTTGTTTCTTCATTTTCATTCTACCATTTTCAATAATTAGTATTCTAGCACGCTTTATTTCTCTACGCCAAACTCAACCTCATTCGCCCAATGTTCCTTCCAGTCCGGATGGAATGCTCTGGAGTTTTTCTTCGAAACGCTTCGGCCGCGTGCTATTTCCATACAAGCAGCCCCGGCGCCATCATCGTTGATACGGGCAGAGAATTTAATTTTATCACCTTTATCAATGGCTTTTTTCACATCCGGTATTTCGGACCATGGAATAGCACATTCATAATACAATGTATTACCTTCACGTGTAGTAATCAGTTTTCCATCTTTTACGGCTCCGTCAAAGGAAGATTTGGGCTGGCGAGGATAGAAGTGTTTTCGCGGCATACCCGGAACAAGCATTCTCCATATTTCAAAACCACCGCCATATTCGGGAGCAACAGTATTCAAAGCGTATTCATAATCTGTACATTTATAACCGATGTAACGCGGCATAGCACCTTTCGTTTCAGCTTCCATACCATCTTCGCCGATTGGAATTACATTGAAAGCAATCAGTATATTATCTGTTGCTATCCCATTGGTGCCATCCGGTAATGTAGGTCTTTTACGGTAAGTGAAACGACGTACCTGCTCGGGCCATACCAAAGGAACCAAATCATCTTGAGAGACAACATGGCAAGTAACATCTTGAGGCAAAGAAGAATCTGAACCGATAAGATAGTATCCTAATTGCCCATATTTACCCAGCCAGTTTCCGACAGTATCAAAATCACGGTTTACAAGTTTCGCTGAAGCACCGGCATTACCCGAATTAACAACATTGTCCGATGAGTCAAAAAAGATACCTGATAATTTTGTTGTGTACCACCAACCATAAGATGAACAACGTATGCGCACATTACCACATAAATCCAATGTCAGATAAGTACCATTCCATAGTTTGTCTATCTTGGTAGAAAGTAATTCTTTGCCACTGTCTTTATCATAAACAGTAACAGACAAGCCATTCTGATTTATACTTGGGAAATAAAAAGAAGTGCGGGTATATTTATCTTTCGGCAAATGAATATCCATACCCATCGACAGAGTAGTAGATGTATTTTCCATATAATTCATCATACGTCCTTTTGCCGAAGGCAATTGCAGTGCTTTTTGATCTGATTCTGCCGCAGGCTGCGTTACTATGGTAGAATGCATGGCATATATGGTCTGCATATAAGCTGTGTCAGGATAGAAATAATCATCATCATTGCGAGTCTCAAATCTCAATGTTCCTTTATTGGGAGTTTTATCCGCAACTTTTGCTGCAAAGTAGAAATAATCGTCATCGTAAGCCAGGTAGGTATGCGCCAATCCTTCCGCATTACTATCAAACTTTTGATATGGATACCATGCAGCTTCCGTCAAAGAAATGCTGGCCTTGGAAGAACCTTCTATCGTTTGTGAAATCATGTTTTGCCAGTCATTCAGATTACCATCTATCTTTATCGTTTTCTTTGCAATATAATTGACATGCATATTTTCCCAATGCACGGCGAATCCATCTTTTCCTGCATCGAAATGAACTTCAAGCGGATAGTTATTGTCCACACTGGCAGTTCCGTTTGTCACTTTCGCTCTGATAGTTTTTGTCTCATTGGGCTTAAACGATACATTCTGCGGATAAGATATATCCAGATTACCGATAGAAACAGATAATACACCTTTTACCGGACGATTGAGGATATTGGTCAGTTGAAGTTCCATTTCCGGTTTGCTGGCAATGGGAGCTTCTCCTATTAAAATATTCTGCAATGTGAGGTCCTCTCCATCCGAGAACGTAATACTATACGGACCTCCAGCTACCGGTGTTTGGAGAGAAAGTTTCCATTCACCTTTTGCATCAACATTCGTTTGGATTTTTTTATTATTCCATGAAGCGGTAGCCTGCACACGTTTTCCCGAAGTCGCTGTTCCGGAAAAAGTAACTTCCGATTGTTGCTGTAACACCATATTATCCCCCCAAATGGAAGTAAGGGTTACTTTCGCTTCTGTTTTCAGGAGAAAGGAGAAGCATATCAATAATATAAAATATTTGGCTTTCAACATATGATTCTTATTTGTTTTCGACAGCTTCAGTATACACATTGCCGAAGCGATCTGTTACTTTCACTTCTATTTTAGCATTTTTATTACGGGGAGTAGCATGAAATAGATGTTCGGTAAGAACTGGGGAAATCCATTCATATTTCACCTTTTCTTTGTCAGAACAGATTGCTTTGGCTGCAGGATCATATCCTTTGTAGCGTTGCATTTCTCCCATTCGCTTTCCGTTTTCATACCATTCCACTTTCCACTGTTCATCCCAGTTCCATACGTTAGCAATAATATCGGAAGGGTACTCGTCAGATGATCCGGCCTGATATACATGTAATTGATGCTCTTTCGGGTAGCCTGCACTTTTATATAGCCATTTCACTTGGTTCCCGTCTACTTCATATACCCCATATCCCCTCGGAGTACCATCCACATTAATATCTGCACGCCACCAAGTACCGCATACGGCAGCTGTGTTATGTTCCATTAATGAGTCATTAAAACATACGTTTACATTAAAATGTGTATGTCCGGAAATGATGTGGGCATTATAACCTTCCAATAATTTATATAGTGCAGCTGTATTGACCGTTTCATCTTGATCTAGCGTGTTATATCTTAGCTTCTTCTGAAGACTGGAAGGAATGTGCATCACTACAAAGACAAGTTTGTCTTTGGGCACATAAGAGAGGTCTTTCTCCAGCCATTGGAAAGTACGTTCATCAATGTAACCTATATATTGATAATCACGGTTGACATAAAAGCAATTGTCAAGCACGATATAATGAGCATTACCTTTATTTAATGAATAGTAGATAGGACCGAAATAACTTTCGAAAGTGCGATAAGAATATTCAAAAGTACGCCCTCCATACGTCATGTCGTGATTACCAATTGCCCGATAGATGGGAATCTCTAATGATGATACCGTATCTATATAGGAAGGATATAAAGAAGGAGTATCTCCTACGATATCACCACAATCTATGCCGAATACTTCTTTTTTGCCCATATACGGACGAATATATTCTTTCATATCTTGCAGATATTTAGCATAAGCCTTTACGTCATCTTCGGAAGTAACCTGCGCATCTGCCTGCACCAAAAACAAATGATTGATCTCATTTTGCGGATTTCTTACCAATTCGAAGTCGTAAATATCTTGCTTGGCCGGATTCAGCTTCTGATAGAATAAAGGTATTGTTTGTTCTGTTTTCGGTAAATATCCGGAAGGAGTGGATAAATAAATGAAACGCACATTCCTATTAGGGGGGAGAGTATATTGGCCTTGTTGGTCAGTCAACACACAGTCTATTCCGTCGGTCACTACTACCCCCGGGACTCCTGTCCCATTACAGGTCACTTTCCCGCGAATAGGGTTAGAAGGAATCTGGGCTTGTAAATTCAAGCCCAGACCTATTAATAAAAAGAATTGTAATAAATATATTTTCATAATTAGTTGGTTAGTTCAAACCTCATTCTTCGATAGATTCCAGATATTTATCAAAGCCTGTTTTAAAAGCGTTCCAATAGTCGTATTTCTTAACGTGGCAAAGGTCGAAGGCAAAGAAGCCGTCACTGTTATTGATACAAGCATCAATAGCATCCGGAATTTTTGCAGATTGTCCTCCGTCAGTCCATCCGGTACTGTTACCGATATCTGGTCCGCCTGCAAAAGGTACGTCTCCTTGTAACAGTTCACGTCCATTCTTACAAAAACCTTCCATGGTCCATTCGCCACTTCCATATATATTGTTCACGGAAGCATAAGCACCCAAAAAGATATAGTCCAAATGGTCCGCATATCCATAATTCTTATAATCGGAAGTAGCCCATTTCGGATAATAAGCGGAGGTGTTGTATTTAGGACTGGCCCAGTTCACCCCTGATGTATAGTATGTTGAATACCAGGCACCAACATAAACTCCAAACTTGATATTGTTATTGACAGATTTAACTTTCTCGCGTGCCTTTACTATGAAATCATGAATAACTTTCGCTCTGAATTCCAGCCACTTCTTAAAATAAACAGGCTGGTCAGAAGGTATTTCATCCGTACCGGGTGCCATAATATCTGCCGGGAAGTTTGCTACAGTTTCACCGATGTATTCTTCGAACTTCTGTTTGGAAATATCTGAAAAATCGCTTTCTAAGCCATAGTCATCATAACGACAACGATCCAATATGATGCCATCCAAATCATATTTAGCCAAGTCGGCCAACAACTGTAAAACAAAGTTTTGTACATCATCATTAGCGGGATTGAAGAATTTCGCTCCGTAATCAACTCCATCATCCAACAAATCCATTGTATTCGTTAGCCCATCAGTCAGATTAGCTACACTTGCCCATCCTTTTTTTGATTCATCACGGAACAAGACTCCATCATGTCCCAAATTATACGGACATAAATAGCCTCCTACAAATGTATTGATAGAAGCATTTACTTTTAATCCTTGTATACGAGCCTCATCAATAAATGCCTGTAAATAATCCCAAGTTTCCGTCCTTTCATAATAACTATATCCGGAATTACCCCATACATCCATACGTTTCACCTGATCTACAACATTAGTATTGAATAATACATCTCCTGTAGTGGGACGTACATCGACAATAATATCAGTGAATCCTGCCGCTTTTATCTTTTCCATATCTTTGGCTATGTTTTCCTTACTATTGGCATAGTCAGGAAAATTAGCAGCCGCATCAATCCAAATATATCGTGGCTTAGCTTCTGCAACATCCGGCTCGTCCGGCTTTTCTGTCGAATTATCATTCCACGGCCATCCGGGAATTCCATCAGAATCATCACTACAGGAGGTTATTGTAACCGCTCCCAAGAAAGTCAGTATTAGTATTTTTAGAAATTTTCTCATATCATACTTGTTTTATTAGGTATATACTGCCTGATATATCCGCAGTACATTTTTTATTTAAGAGTGACTACTGATGCTACGGATCTTTCGTCTCCGCTGGAGTCACTTGTCTTGATAGTCTCTTGCCCATTGACTAACATGCAACTGGAACCACCGCCATCCAAATTGATAGCATCCGTACATCCCAGTGTTTTCATGATATTAGCTACATTTTCGGTGGTCATACCGGCAACTCCCGTTGTCATTCCATCTCCTTCACACACAAAAAGAATCATTTTCTTATCATTGGTGATACCAATAGCCGAACGAGGTCTGTTCACCGTGGCGCCAATATCTGATAAAATTTCTTCTTCGTATGTATTCTTTATGTTTCCATCCAACAGAAGTACGGGGCCACCGCCTATTCCTGTTTTAGCATTTAAGACAGTTCCTGTAGACGGAAAATTTTCATTAGGAGTTGTTTCTGATTTTACCGGTGAGGGCTCCGAATACCAATAAGTAACATTGGATAGTGTTGTGTAAGTCCACATTGATTTGAATGAGCCATCGTTCATTTCACAGAATGCAGCTAATACAGGATACCAGAATGGACCGTTAGTCCAATCTTCTGCTGTTACATCATTGTTCTTACACACCATTTCACCGTTACGCCATATTAGGCTTAATGACCCCTCATAGAAGAAACCTCCATTGATTACAATTGTGGAGTTGTTCTCTTCATAAAATTCTTTTGGCTTTTTCAATCCAGTCTTTTCTCCTAATACACCAAATGCTGCCTTACTCATATCACCTACCGCAATATAAGCTATCGCTTTTTTGCCTTCCAGTGTTTCTGGTGATTTATATACGTTGATATGTTCAGGCAAGGTTCCATAAGTGCTTTTCACATTGGCCCAGCCTAAATTTACAATATCAGGATTGGCTTCAACAGGTTCAGTTGGAGTCTCCGGCTCCGCCCATGGCCAATCCGGGATATCAGTGTTATCATCACCACATGCTATGAAAAAAGGCAGTAATGATAATAACCATAACATTTTTTTCTTTGTTGACATATAGCTACTCCTTTAAATGATTTACAGATTTCTTTATCCCATATATGATGAATGGGTATTTTCTCATCATATATGAGATAAAGAGATCAATTAATTATTTGTCGATACAATCAAACTCATATCCTCCGATAACCTTACAGTTGTTATCCACGTAGTAAGCACGGAGCTTATATCCATCTGTTGTCGGAGCAAGCAATACATCACCTGTTGCAGCTACACCATCGGATGAATTGTATGAGGAAAGTGAAGGATTGAATGACAGAGCATCTGAAGTAGATATTGTACCTGTGAATGATCCGTCTGACGTTACATCATACATATATAAGCATGGAGTTCCACCCCATTGCGGGAAATGAGCTGTACACACCAATACAAGATATTGTGCATTATTAAAGCTTCTTGTATCCAGACAGTTGTTATTCATTGCCCAAGAATTACCATTGTCGGAGTCTTCCAGAGATTTACTTGCATTATTATTTGTTCCATTCACCCAATAAAGAATGTTAGAATCATAGTATGACAAGAAATAATCACTTTGAGCAGTAGTTCCTTTAGTCACAACTTTAGTGTTTGATGCGGGAGCTCCCCAATTACCTACACCATTCACTGTTACTACTTGAGGACTTCCCAATACACCGTCTGTTATAATCCAACGAACAAACTTATTGGAACCTGAACTGGCTGTTCCGTCACAAGTAGCAATAATAGAGGCATTAGTATTAATATCTCCTTGAACAGACACTTTCGTACCCATATCTAACCCTGTATTATTAGTATAAGTAGTCAATAAAGTTGGAGCAGTCGTAACAGAAGAAGTCTTATAGATTGAGAAAGACTTGCCATTAGTAGCCTTCGTTGCTAATAATATATTTCCCCTACTATCACTTGTCATACATCCTAAAGATGCAACACTCACACTACCCAAAGTTACATTACCAATCTTATTTCCCGTAGATGCATTGTAATATGCAGGAGTTGTGGTACCATCACCCAAGCAAACTACCAGATTATTTCCGGAAACAGCTAAAGAAGGTGCATTTGCTCCAGTCCAAGGTAAGCCGATAACTCCCATATCCAATTTAAATAATTCTGTCTCACTACCTTTTCTATATCCGTAAGGAATCTTATCCGGTACTGCTTTTTGAATAGTATAAGTTTGCTTTGTCACTCCATCGTGAGCAATCACTGTAAGCTCAACAGGTGAATTAAAATTAAGAGGCTCTGTTTTAGGATCCGGTGACATGGTCGCATGAGCCGACAGTGAATAATCTGCCAAGCAAGAAGATAAATCTTCCGCAGAGATTAAAGATACAGTTTTGTGGTCTTCATCAATAATACCTGTAATGTCTTCAGACGGTATTGAGAAACTTAATAACTGACACTTAGTAGACTTAACTCTTTCGCCTGTGATGCAGATTTGTTTCTTATATCCTTGAGCGTCTGTATAAGTGAAATAATTCTCTTTAGTCAGATCGAGAATTGAAAGAACCGGTTCAATAGTACAGTTTGGTGCCAACTTTGCCTGAATCCTCATCGCTTTCATATATTCTGAAGTTTCATTATCACTATTTTCCGGATAATACCATGGCATAGGAATTACATACTTATCTACAGAAGCATCTGCAATAGTATATACCACAGCCTCTTTATCCACGTATGGCCCAGAAGTAAAGAGTGCAGTCAAGCTCGTGATTCCCTGTCTGTCCGCAGTAGGAAGCACATATTCCGGATCCTGGCAAGAACTCGTGAGAGCCAAAATCCCTAATAATAGATATAGTATATTCTTTTTCATAATGTTTTCATTTTAGATTTATTGCCATTCTGCATATTGAGTTACCGCACCGTTATTGTCCAACTCTGCCTGTGGCATTGGGAAACGATACATCTTAGTCGGGAAATTACGATCTTTATCATCACATTCTGTATAAATGTAAGTGAAAGACCCATTTGCATTTTTCTCTATTTTCATTCCATGAAGACGAATACCGGTAAATGCTGTCGCAGATAATTTCCAACGACGCATGTCCCAATAATAATGTCCTTCATAAGCAAGTTCTACTTTGCGTTCCTGACGGATGGCTTTCATTAAATCATCCCCACTTTTGTCTGTGTAAGACAATCCCACTCTGTTACGAATATCTTTTATGTCTTTATTTGCCTTATCCGTATAGCCATTCAGATGATAACATGCTTCTGCATGATTCAGTAATACCTCTGCGTAACGAATTTCGGTCCATGGCTGTGTACTGGCTTGTATGGAAGTAAAATTATGAGCTTCATCTACCAGTTTACGTAAATAATACCCGGTAGTAGAACGTCCTTCCGGTTTGGCATCTGTTTTCCATGCAGCCCAACCATCAGTACCGTTTACGAAAGATTCTATCGGTCTGCCTTTCCATGTTGCTCCATTATAGAGAATGGTAGCTTTAAAACGTGGTTCCAATTTGGCATAAGGAGGAGTCGTTGTAGTACCTTCAGCAGTATGCCATGCACTCCAATCGGGGAAGCCACTACCATCTGCATATTCATACGATTCAACCATTTCTTGTGTCGGGGTACCGAATCCTCCGGTCATGGAATTGCCGTCGAGCGCTTTATCACCTCCAGGAACCATATATCCATCAAAGTCATGAGTCACAGTGGAACTCTTATCATAACAATATTGTAAAATGGCTTCTTTGCTTCCTGCTTTAAAGGCATTTGAATAGTCTTCTTTTGCTTCTAATTCATAACCCATTCCCATCACCTTTTCAGCTGCGATACGAGCGTCATCCCATCTTTCCGCATACAACATAGCTCTCGATAACATTGCATAAGCAGCTCCGCTAGTTAAACGTCCGTTAGGAGTTTTATCAACAGGCAAATGTTCACCGGCATATTTTAGATCATTATATACAAAATTCCATCCGTCGGCTTCCGAACTAACTGGCATATCCTTTTTTATATTATCCAGATTCTCATCGTATATAATCACTTCTTTATAACGCTTTAATAAATCTGTATAGAGATACCCTCTGAAGAAACGCATTTCAGCTTCCAAGCGTTCTTCATCAGCCTGACCAAATGAAGCATATTTCTTTAATTTGTTGATACCTTCATTGACACGGCGCACATATTCGTACATCGTCCCCCAGTTGCCAAGGTAAGTACTAACATAATTCACTGTGAGAACAGAACCTCCATAAGCAATTTCACTAGGTATCTGACATTTAGCCATATAGTTGTAGGAACCATATTTAAGCTGATCTGTCAGAGCTTCTGTCATTCCTGCCAAACATTGTCCATCCCTGTAGGCTCCTAAATAATCTATATAGCGATAGAAATCGTTGACTGCCTGTTCTGCATAGTCGAGTTTACTCCATACAAGTTTATCTGATGCTCTGTCTGTTGGAGTCATGTCCAGATAATCACTACATGAGCCAAGCCCTAAAGAGGCTCCCAACAATATGATACTTAATACTTTTGTTTTCATAATAGAACTTTTAAAGGTTTAGAAAGTCAAAGTTATACCGCCCATAATGGTGCGTTGTTGAGGATAGTATCCGTTATTTACTCCCGGAGATTCAGGATCGATTCCATCAGGAAGACCGGAAATCGTGAATAAATTAGAACCTTCTACATAAATTCTAAGATTCTGAATACCGACAGGACTCATCCATCTCTTGGGGAATGTGTAACCCAATTGTGCGGATTTGAGACGAAGGTATCTACCGTTACGCAACCAGAAAGTGGAAGCTAATCCATTATCTCCTCCGTGTCCTTGATTACCCAGTGTAAGTCGTGGGAATGTTCCATTCGGATTTTCTACTGTATATGCATTCTGAACCAGATATAGTGGTGAGTTGGCTCCTTCTTTAAATGCCTGTGTCCAGACTGTATTATCGTCATATCCATTGTAATAAGTTCCTGTCAACGATACATCAAACAGTGCACCTCCAGTAAATTGTGCACTTAAATCGAATCCATTCCAAGCACAATTCAGGTTCAAACCGTAAGTTAATTCGGGACGATTGCCACGTCCAACACGTGTTCTGTCATCTTCGTCTATTTTACCATCACCATTTAAATCTCTGTATTTGATATCACCGACATTAGGACGAGTGCCATACCAGGCTGAATTGTCTATTTCTTCTTCTGAACGGAATAAGCCATCTGCAACCCACACAACAGAAGCATCGACACTACGTCCTGTGCGTTTTCTCCACTCTACTGTGTTCGGACTATCCGGATAACGGAGATAACGGTTTCTTGCAAATGTCAGATTGAAGCTTGCGCCATAGGAGAATGGCTTGCCTGCCAAGTTTAATTTATTACGATGGCTCACCGTTACTTCAACGCCTTTGCTATCGACCTTATTATAGTTGGCATAAGTATAATAATATCCTCCCATAGATGGGGGGTAATCGCCTCCCATTGCTGTCAAAATATCATAGGTATAATTATAGAATGCGTCAAACTCCATTCCCAACAGACCATTCCACATCGTAAAGTCAAATCCTGCATTGTAAGTTAAGGTGTTCTCCCAAGTTAGAGTAGGATTGGCAATTACAGAGGCGCGTAATGCTTGCATTACTTTTCCATTCAGAATTGTTTGGTATGCATTTTTGTTACCATCCATCAAATTGTAAGTACTAAGGAAAGCATACGGACTCACTGCATCGTTTCCTAATAAACCGACAGATGCACGTATCTTCATATCATCCAGAAATGTCAGACTAGACATAAAATCTTCTTTAGATATTCTCCACGCTACTGACGCTGACGGGAAGAATGCCCAACGTTTCCCACTAACATTGCCGGCAAATTTGTAAGAACCATCATATCGACCTGTAAACTCTGCCAAATACTTATTGTCATAGTCATATTTCAAACGAAAAACATAACCAATACTACGGTTTGCATCACTGTATCCCGAGATTGGAGAGTCTGCCGGTTGTCCAAAGCTCAATTCTGGTAGTTCAGAGAAACTCATGTTCTTATTATAGCCGGAGAAACTGTTTTCTTTATAATCCCGGATTTCTGCTAATACCATTCCTTCTACATTATGTTTTCCGAAGGAGCTTGCATAGTTTATGCTTCCTTGGCCTACCATTTGATGAGAACTATACTGTCCTTCACCTAAATTTATTCCATTTGCTGTGCCGCGAGGATCGTCTGCTTTAGACCAAGTCCAATCTGCTGTCGAAGTCGGCATTTTATGTATATATGTGGAGTAAGGTGTATTCAAATTCTTATTATGAGAAGTTGTATAGTCATAAGCTCCGGTTACTTTCACGCTCAAGCCTTTAACCCAAGGTACATTATATTGTAAAGAGATGTTAGTTTGTAAATCAAAGCTATTGGTATGTTTGTATCCTGATTCATAAATGGCAGCCAATGGACTGTTGGGCAGACTTGTGTTATTCTGTGTGGTAGCAGAATAAAGTCCGTCATATGTTTCCGGCAAATATGGATGCATCATTATAGTCTGATGAGCTACTGACAACCAACCTTGTTCACCCAATTCGGAATTAGAATCCGTACCGCCTGAAGCATATCCCGGAGTTTCACGTTTACCGACATTTCCTGCAATACCTAAACTTAACTGGAAGTTCTTAGCCAGTTGAGTCTCAAGATTAGTTCTTAAATTGTATCTCTTGTAAGAGAAATTGTCAATGTTACCTTTTTGACCTAAATAACCCACAGAAGCAAAGTAACGCATCTTATCACTACCTCCCTGTATTGTTACATTGTGTTTCTGATTAATACCGGTTCCGAATACTTTATCAATATAGTTAACATTATCCCATCCGTCAGTAGGATCACCATTCAACATAGCTTCCACATTCGCCTTTGTAAAAACGGGATTATATTGACTAATGTTTGAAATGCTTCCATTAGCCATTTTATCCATCATGTCAGCCATATTATAATAATATGCAAATTGAGGTCCATTCATAAACTGCGGAAAGTTTGCATTCATAGATGCTCCTATTGAACCATTATAAGTGATTTTGGATTTTCCTTCCTGACCTTTTTTTGTAGTTATAATAATAACACCACCGGCTCCTTTTAATCCATAAACAGCTGCAGAAGCTCCATCTTTCAAAACAGATACACTTTCGATATCATTAGGGTCAATATCATTAATAGAACGAGGCATTCCGTCTACTATATAAGTAACATTATAAATAGAGCCACGAACTCGTAATGTAGCCTGATCGTCTCCGGGTTCACCAGATACTTGAACAGATGAAATACCTGGCAAACGTCCACCTAAAAGACTCGACACATTGGTTGCCGGTGCTTTCAGCAGTTCGTCGCCTTTCACCGCAGATACGGCTCCGGTTAAAGATTGCTTCTTGGCAGTACCATATCCTACCACAATCACTTCATCCAAAGCTGCCACATCATCTTTCATAACCACATTAATGGTCGTCTGACCTGCTACCTTTATTTCCTGATCTGACATTCCAACATATGAGAATGATAAAATGTCTTTTGCGGTGGCCTGAATGCTATATTTTCCATTTACATCTGTAATAGTGCCATTAGTAGTTCCTTTTACGACAACACTTACTCCTGGTAGCGGTTCTCCTATACCATCAGTAACAGTTCCTTTCACTAAACTCTGTGCATGACTACTGATAGCACATGCAAATAGCGCGCAGATTGAAAACATAAATATTTTCAATATACGAGAGTTCTTCTTGATTT
>OOCM01002310.1_pt1 | contig 12754 bp, 10 predicted proteins | sample 1671111 | NCBI WGS metagenome assembly OOCM01 (sample SAMN06348123, study PRJEB24527) | human gut metagenome | biome: human gut; feature: ankylosing spondylitis patient; material: feces | host: Homo sapiens | place: China | collected 2015-10 | reverse complement strand
GCCCTCAACGCCACCATGCGGCGGGCTGCCGCGCCGCTGCCCCCGTGACGCCCATGCACAAGATCCCCGCGCGATCCTTTTGCGGCCTTCTGCCGCCGCGCGGGCCGCTGACAAACGTCCAAAGGATACCGTCATGGAAGAGAACAGCAAAAAAATGAAATCCGGCCTGGAAAAGGCCCCTCACCGTTCCCTGCTTTATGCCCTGGGCCTGACCCGCGAGGAAATGGAACGTCCTCTGGTGGGCGTGGTCAACGCCGCCAGTGAAGTGGTGCCCGGCCACCTGCACCTGGGCAAGCTGGCCGAGGCCGTCAAGGCCGGTGTGCGCATGGCCGGCGGCACCCCCCTGGAATTCCCCGCCATCGCCGTGTGCGACGGCATCGCCATGAACCACGAAGGCATGCGCTTCTCCCTGCCTTCGCGCGAGTTCATCGCCGACTCCATCGAGATCATGGCCCGCGCCCATGCCTTCGACGCCCTGGTCTTCATCCCCAACTGCGACAAGTGCGTGCCCGGCATGCTCATGGCCATGATGCGCCTGAACATCCCCTCGGTGCTGGTCTCCGGCGGCCCCATGCTGCCCGGTACCCTGACCCCCGGCAAGCAGGGCGACCTCATCACCCTGTTCGAGGGCGTGGGCCGCGTGCGCAACGGCCAGATGAGCGAAGAAGAACTGACCCAGTGGGAAGAACGCGCCTGTCCCGGCTGCGGTTCCTGTGCGGGCATGTTCACGGCCAACTCCATGAACTGCCTGGCCGAGACCATCGGTGTGGCCCTGCCCGGCAACGGCACCATCCCGGCCGTGCATGCGGCCCGTGTGCGTCTGGCCAAGCAGGCCGGCATGCGCGTCATGGATCTGGTGAAGCGCAACATCCGTCCCCGCGACATCGTCACCCGCGGCGCCGTGGAAAATGCCATCGCCGTGGACATGGCCCTGGGCTGCTCCACCAACACCACCTTGCACCTGCCCGCCATCTTCCATGAAGCCGGTCTGGACATCGACCTGTCCGTCTTCGACGAAGTGAGCCGCAAGAGCCCCAACCTCTGCAAGCTTTCCCCCGCCGGCCACCACTACATGGTGGATCTGGAGAACGCCGGCGGCATCCCGGCCGTCATGAGCGAGCTGGACAAGCTGAACCTGATCCGCAAGGACTGCATGACCGTCACCGGCAAGACCGTGGGCGAGAACCTGAAGGATCGCAACGCCCGCATCCTGGATACGGACGTGATCCACACCATCGACAACGCCTATTCCAAGGAAGGCGGTATCGCCATCCTGCGCGGTTCGCTGGCCCCTGACGGCGCCGTTGTCAAGCAGTCCGCCGTGGCGCCCGAAATGATGCGCCGCGAAGTGACCGCCCGCGTGTTCGAGAGCGAAGAAGACGCCATGCACGCCATCCTCGACGGCAAGATCAAGCCCGGCGACGGCGTGGTGGTGCGTTACGAAGGTCCTAAGGGCGGCCCCGGCATGCGCGAGATGCTGTCCCCCACCGCCGCCATCACCGGCATGGGCCTGGGCAAGGACGTGGCCCTGTTCACCGACGGCCGCTTCTCCGGCGGTACCAACGGTGCGGCCATCGGCCACATCTCGCCCGAAGCCGCCAACGGTGGCCCCATCGCCCTGGTGCGTGACGGCGACCGCATCCTGGTGGACATCCCCAACCGCAAGCTGGACCTGCTGGTGGACGAAGCCGAACTGGCCCGCCGTCGCGCCGAGCTGGTGCCGCCGCAGAAGGAATGCCCCTATCCCGTGCTGCGCCGTTACGCCAGCATGGTGAGCTCCGCCGACAGCGGCGCCATGTACAAAAAAGTCTAGGACGCTTTCCCGGCCGGGACAGGCGCCCGCAGGGGAAAGACGCCGTGCCGCCGTTCCCCGTGCATGGGGCTCCTGTTCCTTCCGGGCGTCCGTCCGGCTCTTCGGGGCCGGTGTGATACCCGGAACGCCGGAGGACGTCCGTTCCTTTGCCGATGGTCCCGCATTGCCGCCGGTGCAGTGCGGGACCATCGCTTTCTGGCAGGGCCTCTTCCTGCCGCACAGGTGCCATCATGGTTTTTCTGCACGCCCTTCAGGGCATCCTCAGCTTGCAGATCATCGTCTCGATAGCGTATGTGCTGGCCCGCAAGGGCTGGTTCTCGCCCGAGACCCAGATCCTGCTGCCCCGGCTGGTCACTACCGTGGCCCTGCCTTCCTACCTGTTCTATACCATCACCCATTCTTTCGGCCGGGACGACCTCGTCCACCTGATCTACGGTTCGATCTTCCCGCTGTTCAGCATCCTGCTGACCTTTGCCGTGGCCCTGCTGGTGGCCAAGGTCACGCGCGTGGAACGGCGGCATTTCGGCCTGTTCTGCGCCAGCTTCACCACGTCCAATACGGTCTTTATCGGGCTGCCCGTCAATCTTGCCCTGTTCGGTGATGCGGCCGCGCCCTATGTGCTGCTGTATTTCTTTGCCAATACCACCTTTTTCTGGAGCATCGGCAGCTACATCATGAGCCATGACAACGAAGCGTTGCGCGGTTCCGCCACGCTGCTGGACAATGTGCGCCACATCTTCTCGCCGCCCATGCTGGGCTTCCTGGCCGGGCTGGCCATGACCCTGCTGGGCCTGCGGCTGCCGGAGTTCGTACAGGAAGCCCCGCGCTACATGGGCAACCTCACCACGCCGCTGGCCCTGATCTTCACCGGCATCTGCCTCTACAAGATGGACCTGCGCCATCTGCATCTGTCGCGTGACCTGGTACTGGCCCTGCTGGGCAAGCTGGTCATCTGCCCCCTGATACTGGCCGGCATGCTGCATTTTGTGGAGCTGCCCGAGCTTATGGAAAAGGTGTTCATCATCCAGGCCGGTCTGCCCTGCATGATGCAGATCTCCATCCTGGGCGCCGTCTACAAGACGGATGCGCCCTTCGGGGCCCTGCTGGTCAGCCTGTCGACCGTCCTTTCCGTCATCACCATCCCCGTGGCCATGACCCTGCTTTCGCTGTAGCGGCGAAGGGATGCCGGCGAGAGGGGGACCGGATTTTTTGAGGGGGGAAGGAGGGCTGGGGCCGCGCAGGCCCCGACCACTTGCCGCTTCGCTGCGGAGGCGACCAGACCCGAGAGCCGGGCAGCGGCCGTCCATCGGACGGCTGGCTGTCGCGCTACGGCTCCTCCTCATCCCGGGCAGGGGCTGCCATATGGCACTGCCCCTTTTGCCCCGCGCTGGGCGACCACGAAAAAAGGCGCGCCCGCCGGAACGGACGCGCCTTGAAAGGCGATGCCTTGACTTGGGACTAGAAGCCGAAGCCGTCGGAGTTGGCGCCGCTGGTGCCGAAACCGAAATCGTCCGGCACGCCGCCTTCTTCCTGGGCGGGTTCTTCGGCGGCGGCTTCACCGGCCACGCCGGCAGCAGCCACACCCACGGTGATGTTCTTCAGGTTGTCCTTGATGGCGTCCTTGATGCTCTGCATCAGTTCGTCATGGTTGATGGCGACCTTGCCCTGGAATTCGGCCACCTGACGGCGCAGACCGCCCATGTCGGTCTTCATGGTCTTGATGGTGTCTTCCAGCTTGTCGCACTTCTTCTGCAGTTCTTCAGCCTTGCCCTGATAGGGGGCCAGGGTCTCCACCTGCTGGCGCAGGGTGGCGATCTCGGCGCGCTGGCTGACCATGGTGCCATGCATGTCGTCCATCATGTCGAGCACGGTGGCGACGGCGTTCTTCAGGCAGTCGTCCATGGGGGTCAGGGAGATGGTGTCGCCCAGCAGACGGGCACCCTGGTTGACGAAGTCGCCCCAGTTGTCACCGTCTTTGTAGTTCATGTCCAGGAACTTGGGGGACAGCTTGGCCAGCCAGGCAGCGGCGAAGGGAGCCACGGCGGCGGCGCAGGCGTCACAGACGATGCTGCGACCGGTGATGTAACCGGCGATATCTTTCACGTCCGCGCCCTTCTTGGCGACGGCCAGGGCCAGGACGGTTTCCACAGGGAACATTTTGCGAGCGGTATCAGACATTTTCGGCCTCCTCCTCGGAGAACGGTGTTTTGCAGTGTGAGCCTGTGCGGGCCGTCGTCACGGGGCGACGGCCCGGAAGACCATCCTAGTAGCCGCGTCCGTACATGCGGACGAACAGCAGGGCCGCGGTGCGGTACACGAAGTGACCGAGCTTGGACCACGGCAGGTAGGCAAAGAGCATCCACACAAAGACCAGATGCAGATAGTACACCACAAAGGCGGGCTGGATGGCATCGGCCAGGCGGAAGACCTGGGACAGGATGCCCGTCACGGCCACCAGCCAGATGATGCCCAGCAGGTACCAGTCATACCAGCTCGAACCCTGATGCTTGGGGTTCAGCTTCAGACGGCGGGCGGTGAGCATGGCCAGGCCACAGACCAGCATGATGGCGCCGAGGTTGGCCAGGATCTTCACAGGGTACAGCAGCGGCATGGGGGTCTCGATCTTGATGAGCGGGATGATCTTGCCGCCCCAGTGGCCCAGAGCCACAACGGCCGTCACGAAGGCCAGGATGACGAAGCTGTAGACCAGGATCATGTGGCCGGCCTTGCGGTTGGGCACATAGGTACCGGTCTTGGGACCAGCTTCGCAGTCGTCGAACTTGCGGTGGGTGACCACTTCGTCGATGAGCACGTCCAGCAGGTGCCAGTACCAGGCCTTGGTCTTGCCAAGCACGGTCAGGCGGCCTTCAGGCTTGAACATGCCCCAGAGCTTGCGCACGCCCTTGTAGAGGATGAAGCAGGCCCCGAAGAAGGTGATCATGAAGATGGGGTCGATGGTGTAGTCACCATAGAACACCTGACCGAACACGATGCGGCCGTCGGCGGCGCGGGGGAACCAGTTGCCGTCATTGAAGCCGGCGCGGATCCACCAGATGAAGAGCCACAGCAGGGCCGGGATGGCGAAGAGGAAGGGCAGACCGGAGGGCTTGCTCATCCACTTGCCCACGATGGTGGGCTCGGTCAGATCGCGGTAGACCATGTTGCGGGCAGCGCCCATGACGTCGGCGGGACGGGCACCACGGGGGCAGAGGTCCGCGCAGTTGCCGCAGTTGTGGCAGAGCCACAGGTCCACGTCGGTGGCCAGCTTTTCCTTGAGGCCCCAGGACGCCCACACCATTTCCTTGCGGGGGTAGGGAGCGTTTTCCGGAGCCATGGGGCAGGCCACGGAGCAGGTGGCGCACTGATAGCATTTTTTCAGGCTTTCGCCGCCCGCTTCCATCAGCTCCCGCGTAAAGGTGGAATCCGGCTTGAGAATATTCTGTGCCATTGCAGCCTTCCTCCTACATGCCCTTGAACGGGTTGGGGCCGAGTTCCACGATGCGAGCGACGAATTCGTCGATCATGTCCGGCACCTTGTCATATTCGTCGATGGCCACTTCGAGCTGGTCAACGCGCTCGGGCTGCACGCCCAGACGGTTCAGGGTCTCGGCGATGTTTTCCTTGCGGCGGTTGCAGATCTCGGAACCCTTGATGAAGTGGCACTGGTAGTCTTCGCCATATTTGCAGCCCAGCAGCAGCACGCCGTCGAAGCCCTTGCTCATGGCGTCAGACACCCAGATGGCGTTGACGGAGCCGAGGCAGCGCACGGGGATGATGCGGCAGTACGGGCTCCAGGCCTTGCGGCGCATACCGGCCATATCCAGGGCGGGGTAGGCGTCGTTTTCGCAGGCCAGGATGAGGATGCGGGGGCCTTCCTTCTTGAAGTCCTTGGGCACCACAACTTCGCGGATCATGGAACCGATCTGGTCGATGTTGTAGTTGGCAAAGGAGATCACGCGCTCGGGGCAGGCGCCGAAGCAGGTACCGCAACGACGGCAGCGGGCCGGGTTGGGTTTGGGCGTACCCTTTTCGTCGTCGTCCAGGGCGCCGAAGGGACATTCTTCGGTGCAGCGCTTGCACTGGGTGCAGCGCACGAAGTTGAACACCGGGTAGGAATTGTCGCCGGAGCGGGGATGCACGGCCACACCGTGGGAAGCGGCTTCCACACACTGGATGGCTTTGAGCACGGCACCGCGGGCGTCTTCTTCACAGGCGTCCAGGGTCTGGGGCTGACGCACGCAACCGGCGGCGTAGACACCGGTACGGCGGGTTTCGTAGGGGAAGCAGATGTAGTTGGAGTCCGCGAAACCGTCGAAGAGCTGCAGATCCGGGAAGTCGGGGCCCTGACGGTAGTCGAATTCCACCACCACGTCCTTGGCGGTCGTGGGCACGACGCCCGTGGGCAGCACCACCAAATCCACATCCAGATCGAAGTCCATGCCCAGCAGGGTGTTCTTGCAGCTGACCACCATGTGGTTGCCGGCATCACGGATGTCGGTCACGTCGGCCTTGGTCATCATCAGGCCCAGACGGTCCTGCATCTTCTTGTAGAAGCGTTCCAGGATGCCGGGGATGGTCATGTCCTTGTACAGCACGAAGGCCTGCACGGCGTCATCGGTCTTGTCACAGATGATGTTGGCCATGCGCAGCATGCCCACGCTGTTGACGGCGTTGGAGTAACGCAGGTGCTTGATGCTTTCCAGGTTCTCCTTGACGAAGCCCTTTTCTTCTTCCTCGGCGGGAGCTTCGGCGGCGGGGGCTTCGGCCTCGGCAGCGGCGGCTTCGTCAGCGGCCTTCTGCAGGGCTTCTTCGGCGATGGTGGTGTCGAGCACGAAGGCGATGCGGCGGGCGTCGACCTTGCCTTCGCCCAGCATCTTGGCGAACTGGGCGGCATGGACGACCTTGGGGTTCACGCCCAGGCCCATGCTTTCCAGATATTTTTCAGCCAGCGGCACCCAGCCGGTGGCCAGGACCACGGAGCCGATGTCGAAGGTCTGTTCGCCGTTGGCGGTGGCCACGGTGGCCTTGAACTCGCCGGGCTGGCCTTCCAGTTTGGCCATGTGGGAGTTCAGCAGCACGGTGATGCTGCTGTTGCCGGTCACAGCGGCGATCTTTTCGGCCAGGTTGGTGGGCTGGCGGTCTTCCCAGGGAGCCTGCAGGGGCGAGCCCATGGGCATGTTGTTGACCGCGCCGCCGAGCTTGTCGGCCTTTTCCACCAGGATGACTTCATAGCCGGTCTTGGCGGCTTCCTGGGCGGCGGTGAGGCCGGTCCAGCCGCCACCGATGACCAGGATGCGCTTGATGCCTTCGATGGCCGCAGATTCGGGCATGTTGCTCTTCTGCAGTTTGACCACGCCCATGTTCACGTAGTCGGTGGCCATCTGGGTCAGCAGGGCGGGAGCCGCGCCGCTGACGGCGGAACCGTCGGGGTTCTTGTAGGCGAGCACGCACTGTTCGCGCAGGTTCACGTGTTCCACCTGCACGGGCAGCTGCCAGGGGGTAGCTTCGTCGCGGGGGCTGGCACCGCAGAAGAGCACGCCGTCAAGGCCGTTGGCTTCGATGTCGGCACGCACTTCGTCTTCGGCCACGCTCAGCATGGGCAGCACTTTCACCACAGGGGTGAGGTCGCTCCATTTGCTGCGGACCTGTTCGGCCAGGGCTTCCACATCCAGGCCGCCGCCGATGTTCTGTACGTCAAAATAGACGCCGATCTTGCTGGCCATGCCGCCTACCTCCCTTTCACCGTTTGCACCGCCTTGAGAGCGGCGGCCGTGCCGGACTGCGCGGTACGCATCACGTCCAGCGGCATGCGGGCGCAACCGGCGGCAAAAATGCCAGCCTCTTCACCGCCCATGACGAAACCGTCTTCGTCCAGGGGCAGGGGCAGGGGCAGGCTGTCGGTGGCCAGGCTGGGCTGCATGCCCGTGGCCAGCACCACCATGTCATAATCCAGATGCAGCTTTTCGCCGCGGATGGCGTCTTCAACGGTCACGGTGACGTTGTCGTCAGCGGCCTGGGCCACGTCGGCCACCTTGCCCTTGATGAAGCGCACATTGGGGGCGGCCTTCACCTTGTCCAGAACCTTCACGTAGCGGCCCGGAGCGCGCAGGTCGATGTAGAACACCGAGATCTGGGTCTCGGGGTACTGCTCGCAGATGTACTGGCACTGCTTGAGAGTGGCCATACAGCAGATGTAGGAGCAGTAGTTCAGGTGGTTCTGGTCACGGGAACCGGCGCACTGCACGAAAGCGATGCGTTTGGGACGACGGCCGTCGGTAGGACGGACGATCTTGCCGCCGGTGGGGCCGAAGGGGGAGGCCAGGCGTTCGAGCTGCATGTTGGTCACGCAGTTCTTGACCTTGCCGGCGCCCAGGTTGGCCAGGTTGGTGACGTCGTAGGGCTTCCAGCCGGTGGCCACCACGATGGCGCCCACATTGAGTTCGATCTCGCGGGCGGGTTCGTTCTGGTCCAGGAACTTCTGGCCGGCGACGCGGGCGGCGTCAGCCTTGCTCAGGGCGTCGGTGTCCAGCACGAAGCGGTTGGGGAACGCGAAAGGCATGGATTTGTACAGAGCCTTGCGCTGGGACAGCCCGAAGTCGAATTCGTTGGGCACGGTGCCTTCCAGGCTGGAAGCGAGGAGGGTGAAGTCCACGTTGTGGGCGGCCACCTTGCGGGGCTTGATGCTCACGGTGGCGGTGTAGTCACCCTTACAGCCGACCAGCTTGGTCACTTCGGCCATGGTGAAGAATTTGATGCGGGGGTTCTTCCTGATGCGCTGGAACTGGATTTCCAGACCGCAGGAGGGGGGACAAAGTTTGGGGAAATATTTGTTGAGCTGGGCCACACGGCCGCCCAGGTAGGGCGACTTTTCCACGATATACACATCGTGGCCCAGTTCCGCCGCTTCGATGGCGGCAGTAAGGCCTGCAAAGCCGCCGCCCACGACGAGAATGGAGTTGGACATCCTGGATATCCTCCTGCGTTGCAGCGCCGTGGCCCCTCTGCGGGGCGGCGCGCACGCCTGCCCGGTTGTATGGGATTGCCGGGCGGCGCAATTGAGAGCCAAGGGCCCTGCCGCGCGGCGCATATTCCAAGGCGCGGCGGGGAGCTTGCATGTCGCACACCCGCCGCGCCGAAAAAAATGGGGTGGCCTAGGCGGCCACCCCAGGGATGTTCTTCCGCCTACTAGTCAGGGATGATCTGGTAGTAGGGCTTCTTGAAGATCTTGGTTTCGCCGGTGGCGGGATCGTACTTGGAGTTCACGAAGCACTTCCACTTGCTGTCGTCGATACCCAGGAAGTCAGCGCGGTAGTAGAAGCCGGGGTAACGGGACTCTTCACGGAAGGCGATGTGCTGCATGTGCAGGCGCACGGTCCACAGGCGATGGTAGTTTTCCCAGCAACGCAGCAGTTCGTGCAGGTCGCGGGCGGCCAGCTTGGCGGAGTCTTCTTCCATCATGCCCAGCAGATAGAAGCCGGTGTCCAGCAGAGCCTTGGAGGTGGTGTAGTAGGTACCCACGCCGCCGCCGTATTCGTCGGTGCACTTCACGAGGCGCATCATGAAGTTCTTGGGCGTGATGTAGTTGGGGTTCACCACGGGGTCGGTGGAGGCGTCCTTGCCGGCCAGGTAGTTGTAGTAAGGACGGTAGATCAGCTGCTTCAGTTCTTCGGCGGTTTCCTTGAACTCAGGCTTGAAGTCCTTGTGGTCCAGGCACCAGCGCACCATCTGCTTACCGGCGATACGGCCTTCAGCGTGGGAACCGGAGGAGAACTTGTGGCCGGAAGCGCCCACGCCGTCGGCGCAGGTGAACAGGCCTTCCACGGTGGTCATGCGGTTGTAGACCTTACCGTTGGCAGCGCGAACCTTGTAGTCTTCGGGCACCCAAGCTTCGTCGGGACCGGAAACCCAGATACCGCAGCAGCCGGAGTGAGAGCCGAGCAGGTAAGGTTCGGTGGGCATGATTTCGGAACCGCGTTCTTCAGGAGCGGTGTTGGTGGCGGCCCACAGGTTGGCCTGACCAACGCACATATCCAGGAAGTCTTCCCAAGCTTCGGACTCGAGGTCTTTCTGCTGTTCTTCGGTCAGGGTGGCGAAGGTGGTCAGCAGGGCGGTCTTGGTGTCCATGTAGATGGGGCCGCGGCCTTCGCGCATTTCACGAAGCATCATGTGGTTACGCAGGCAGGTGGGGATCACGTGACCCTTGGCGTAGCCGCGATCTTCGTAAGGCTTCAGCATGGCGCGGTTGGTGGCGCAGTAGTCTTCGCCCTTGCAGTTGGTGGCTTTAGCCTTGAACAGCAGGAACCAGGCGCCCACAGGGCCGTAACCGTCCTTGAAGCGGGCGGGCACGAAGCGGTTTTCCATCATGGTCATTTCGGCGCCGACCTGAGCGCACATGGTGTAGGTGGAACCGGCGTTCCACACGGGGTACCAAGCGCGGCCCATGCCTTCACCGGTGGAACGGGGACGGTACACGTTAACGGCACCGCCGGCGGCCACCATGATGGCGTTGGCTTTGAAGATGTGCACTTCGTTGGCACGCAGGTTGAAGCCCACGGCACCAGCGACGCGGTTGGGGGTGTTCTTGTCGAGCAGCAGCTTCACGATGAAGATACGCTCCATGATACGGTCTTCACCCAAGGCATTCTTGGCAGCTTCGGCCACGATGCACTTGTAGGATTCACCGTTGATCATGATCTGCCAGCGGCCGGAGCGGACGGGCTCGTCGCCGTTGCGCAGGCTCTTGCCGGCGGCCTTGGCGGCGGCGCCGTTCATGTTGTGGCCGTTTTCGTCCTTGATCCAGCAGGGCAGGCCCCATTCTTCGAACAGATGCACGGAGTCGTCAACGTGACGGCCCACGTCGAAGATCAGGTCTTCGCGGACCAGACCCATAAGGTCGGTGCGGACCATGCGGACGTAATCGTCGGCGGTGTTTTTGCCGAGGTAGGTGTTGATGGCGGACAGGCCCTGGGCCACGGCGCCGGAGCGCTCGAGGGCGGCCTTATCGCACAGCATCATTTTCAGACCGTGTTTGTCGCCCCAGCGCACGGCTTCGAAAGCGGCACCGCAGGCACCCATACCGCCGCCCACGATCAGCAGGTCGACGTCATGTTCCTTCACTTCAGGTTCAGCAATGGCAACGCCTTTCATCGCTTCCTTGACGGGAATCATAGGCATAGTGATTTCTCCTTAAGCTCTACGCGGTTACTGCTCTCTAGCGGCCCTGTTCCATGGCGGTGAAGACCTTGTCGGCTTCAGTCACTTCGAACTTCTTGCCCAGGACTTCGATGGGGGTGGCCAGCTTTTCTTCGGTGAACAGCAGTTCGTCGTCGAGGTTGGCGCCTTCCGGTTTGCCTTCGAAGGGCTTGATGGAGCCTTCAGGAGTGGTACGGATGGGGAACTTGAAACGTTTCACGCTGCCGTTGCGGAACTGCACGGTCCACATGATGGAGTCGGCAGAGCGCATGGGGATACAGGTGCCGCCCATGGGAGCAAAGTCGGCGTAGGGACGAGCGGTGATGGCGCCCTGGGGGCAGATCTTCACGCAGGAATAGCATTCCCAGCAGGCGTCGGGTTCCTGGTTGTACGCCTTCATTTCCTGAGGATCGAGGATCATCAGGTCGTTCGGGCAGATGTACATGCAGGCCGTCTTTTCGCCACCCTTGCAGCCGTCGCATTTGGACGGATCGACAAACGTAGGCATAACGTATCCTCCAACTCTTAAAGTGTTTCAGGTCAATTTTGACCGTATGGGCAGCCACTCGGGCCGCCCGAGTGCCGTCTTGATTGGGGTCACGACCCTGGGCAACAGCGCTCAGGTCGTGCGCTTGTGTATTTAGTAACAAGCTACCCCTCTTCACGTCAAGCCCCCTTTTGAAAAATTCGTGGAAACTCTCGGTGGAAAACGGCACAACCCACTATAATCCTTGCACATTCTCCCTAGCATAATTTTTATGCTGTGTAAAGATGCTCCGCGTTTTGGACGGCTTTCATGTCCAAGATCTGTGTTGGGCCAGGAAAAGGCATGTTTATCAGCCGGTTATCCTGAATATCTCCCTGTTCCTGTTCAGGGAACGCTTTAGTAAAATCATTTAATTTCAAATAGTTAACATATCGACGCTTTCCATGCCGGACGGGCGGCTTTTTTATGACGTTCCGGTGTCGCCTTGATCCTGATGGGAAAAAGAAGCAAAAGTTGAAACAATTATCCAATAAAATCAAATGGTTGATTGTATCTATTGGGAATAGTTGGTTTTTTATCGAAAATGCGTCGTAAGGCATCCGGTACGCTCTTTGAGGCTCCCTCCAGTGCTCGCCGGAGCTTGCACTCTCTTTCACATGGGGCCGGAAAAGTCTCTTCCGGGGGCTTGCCAGTGAGGACGTTTCGGGATACAGCATCCCCCACAAATTCATAGAGCGACGCGCCGTCCGGCGGTCGAGAGGAGCATCCAGCATGAACGAGCACCACGAATTCCGACCTGCCCAGAGGCCGGACAAACGCAGCGACCGCCCCGAAGGACGTTTCGAGGCCAGAACCGACGGCAAGCCCGAGCGTCCGCGCCGCAGCCTGCGCGAGACCGTCTGTGACATCGACCGCGATATCCTGCGCATGCTCATGCGCCGCCACAATCTCATCAAGCGCATGTACAATGCCAAGGGTTTCCTGGAGCCCGCGGAAGAAAAAAGCATCCGCGAGTCCTGGGAAGCCGCCGTTTCCCGCGTCAGCCGCGACCCGCGCCTGAGCGGCCGTTTGGGAGGAGGATTCCGGAGCCAGAGCTCTGAAATATAATTGAATACGGCGGCAGTATACGGGATCTGCCTGATCCATCAGATCATAGACACTGTCCCGGGATACCTGATCAGGGTTCCAGGGATTGCGCCAGGATCTGTGGGCCAGATTGCAGGGATCCCGGTAGATGCTTAAGCTGTTGCTGGGAATCATGG
>OOCM01002304.1_pt1 | contig 12772 bp, 9 predicted proteins | sample 1671111 | NCBI WGS metagenome assembly OOCM01 (sample SAMN06348123, study PRJEB24527) | human gut metagenome | biome: human gut; feature: ankylosing spondylitis patient; material: feces | host: Homo sapiens | place: China | collected 2015-10 | reverse complement strand
TATTTATGATAATGAAATAACATTATTAAAATTTGTCTGGTTTGGCATGGAGGATTAATGCCGGAATCTCGAAAAGAGTGTACCGTGTTGATTGTATATCAGGGCTGAGAGCGGCTTCTGTACCGGGGCTTGCCTTGGTCAGCTAATCGGGTATCTTCGGAAGGCGCAGTCTTTTTTGGAAAGAAGATTGCAGGCTTCCTTATCGGCTTTACGGAACAGGTAATCTGTGCCCGTGCGGCGTGAGATAGGGCAGCGGGTCAAGAAAAAACACTCTGGACCGCGAAGAGCGGACGGGAGTTCATTATGGGTGAGTTCCGCGTGCCCGATACCGGGCTTCATATTCTTATTCTCGGCTGCATGAGTTCGGGAAAATCCACACTGCTCAATGCCATGCTCGGCAGAGGCGTGTTTCCTGCAGGAAACAGAGCTACTACGGCTCAGATCTTCCGCATCATCCATGATCCCTGGTGCGGGGAGAACGTGTGCCGTAACCCTTCGGAAAGCAACGAGTGGCATCCTCTGACGCTGGAGCGACTTGCCTCCTACAACGGTACCATGCGGGAGAATGTTCCCGCCGACATACGGCTTGTGCTGCCGCACCTGCAGAAAAAGCGTACCATTGTGTTCTACGATACGCCTGGCCCCAATACCAGCCGTCACGATGAGCACAGAGGAGAAACCTATTTTGCGCTGGAAAAGCTGCCGCTGACACATATCTTTCTTGTGCTCGACATGGCGCAGCTGCATACGAGAGACGAGGAAGCCCTTCTCAAGGATATGGGGCGTGTCAGCGCGTTGCGCGGAGGCGTTCCTGTGCTGGTTATCCTCAACAAGGCCGACGTGATCGATGTGGAGAAGGAATCGGTCGGCGACATCGTGAACGATGTGCGGGATACGGTGGCACAGCATCTGCCGGAAGGGACATCCGTGGAGGTGATTCCCGTCATGGCCAAGGGAGCGGAAGTATGGCGTCGCATGATAGACCGTGACTCCCTGACCGTTTTCGAAGTGGAATTCGGACAGTATATCGACTGGCGACTGTGTCAGGCCATGCTCGAGGCTTCCCTCATGCCCGAGTCCATATGCGTCAGCGTGGCGGAGCAGATGGAGGAATGGCGTCGACTTCAGAAATTTTCTCAGGCGTTCCGTTCCTCGCTGGAATATCTTGCCAGACGGGTGCACCCCGAAGCGGAACTCATCAATAAGAATGTAAGCAAGATTCTTGACTATGCCGATTGCCGTCGGGCCGTCACCGGTTCCGGCATGACGGCGCTTGAGGAATATATTGATCAGCTTACCGTGAAACACTATGCCGCGCCTCTGCAGGAGAGCGTTGATTCTGAAAGAGCGTAATATGAAAAAAAGTGCCGTCAGCAGAGAAGATGCCCTGACTCTTTTGAAAACATGGAACAGCGAACCCTTTCATATTCTGCACGCGCTGACCGTGGAAGGAGTGATGCGCTGGTTTGCCCGCGAAAGGGGCTTTGCCGATGAGGAGGAATTCTGGGGAATTGCCGGACTTCTTCACGACATCGATTTTGAGCGCTATCCGGAAGAGCATTGCCGCAAGGCGCCCGAACTGCTGCGCGCCGGCGGTGTGGATGAAGACATGATACATGCCGTCTGCAGCCACGGTTACGGTCTGTGCTGCGATGTGGAGCCGGAACATGAAATGGAAAAGATCCTCTTCGCCGTGGACGAGCTTACTGGGCTTATCGGGGCTGCGGTACGCATGCGTCCCTCGGGCAGCGTTATGGACATGGAAGTGTCCAGCCTGAAAAAGAAGTTCAAGGATAAACGCTTTGCCGCAGGTTGTTCGCGAGACGTCATCCGCAGCGGCGCCGAACGTCTGGGATGGACGCTGGATGAGCTTTTCGCCGGAACTCTGGACGCCATGCGTTCCTGTGAGGCCGGAGTCAACGCCGAGATGGCGACGCTGTAGAGCTGCCGTACTACCGGAAAGGTTGAGGAGCTGCTTCTTCGATACCGTCAGACCAGCTCCCGGATCTAGGGGCGGGCAGGGCAGAGTCAGGCAGTATAAGAAGGGATGTCTCTGAGAGAGTCTCCATGCAGCAGGTCCGGGGGCATGGGACATGGGAAGGCTGCCAGTATAGACGGCTTGAAAAGGATGTAAGGATGCAGAACTTTATTTCGTATTTCTGAGTGAGGTGGCCTTCAATCGTAAAACTTTGTCTTTTTACGAAAGGCAGGGCTTTCTTCCGGACGGTGAGAAAACATTTGTCATGCTCGATAGGGCTGTGCGGGATCTTCGTCTTCGTACGACGTTGAAAAATCATCCGGCCATGCCGGTGTGGTGAGTTTTCCGAAATCGCTGTTTTCGTCAACGTCAGTCAAACAACGTCAGTCAAAAAGGCAGGGAAGCAGGGGATGAACGTATCCCCCTGACTCCCTGCCTTTTGTTTCAGAGTTTTTCGGCGAGAAAGGCGCCAGTCACGCTTTCTTGGCAGCGAGCCAGCTGGAGGGGCGTGCCCGAGGCGACAATGCGTCCCCCGTCGTTGCCTCCGCCCGGTCCCATGTCGATGAGATAATCGGCGTTGGCAATGACGTCCATGTCGTGCTCGATGACAATGACGGTGGCCCCGCTTTCGATCAATGTCTGGAAAACACCGAGCAGCGTTTGCACATCCAGCGGATGAAGTCCTATGGTAGGCTCGTCGAAGACGAACACGGAGCCGCTTTGACCTCTCCCCATGTCTCCGGCCAGCTTCAGCCGCTGGGCTTCGCCTCCGGACAGCCCCGGAGTTTCTTCTCCCAGCGTCAGATAGCCGAGGCCGAGCTTTTCCAGAACTTCCAGCCGCTGCCGTACGGTTTTGAGATCAGCGCAGGCTTGCAGCGCATCGTGTATGCTCATGTCCATGAGTTCGGGCATGGAGTAGGCATTTCCGGATCGATTCCGGTATTTCACCTCGTATGCTGTTCGGGCAAAACGGCTTCCGCCGCATTCCGGGCAGGGAACTTCCACATCGGGCAGAAATTGTACGTCCAGATTGATGACACCGGTGCCGTCGCAGACAGGGCAGCGCAGCCTGCCGCTATTGTAGGAAAAGTCTCCGGCCTTGAAGCCCAGGGCTCGGGCCTGCTCGGTACGGGCGAACACCTTGCGGAGCTCATCGTGAACATTGGCATAGGTTGCCACGGTGGAACGTACGTTGATGCCTATGGGAGAGGCATCAATGAGCTTGACCTGCGTTATGCCCTCCGCCTGTACGGAGCGGATATGGTCAGGCAGACGGCCGTTTGTGGTGATTGCCTGAAGCGCCGGTACGAGACTTTCCAGAATGAGCGTGGTTTTTCCAGAGCCGGAAACACCGGTGATTACGGTCAGGCGCCCCTTGGGAAAGGTCGCCTCGAGCGGCTTCAGCGTATGAATTCCGTTTGTGGAAAGATGGATGCTTCCGAGAGCGAACAAATCCCTGTCGGGCGTTTCCGGGCGTATGCGACCCATGCCTTTGCCGGTCAGAAAGCGTCCTATGCGTGAGCGAGGATCGGCGGCAATGTCGGGAATGCGGCCTTCGGCAATGACCTCACCGCCGTGCTTACCGGCTTCAGGGCCCATTTCGATGAGCCAGTCGGCTACCGACAGAATCTGCGTGTCGTGGTCTACTAGCAGAACCGAATTGCCGTCGGCCACAAGATCCTGCATTACTCCTATGAGACCCGTAATGTTGGACGGATGCAGTCCTATGGACGGCTCGTCGAGCACATACAGAACCCCCGTCGTACGGTTGCGCACGGCTCTGGCCAGCTGCATGCGCTGGCGCTCTCCTGTGGACAGCGTGGAAGCCGCGCGATCCAGCGTCAGATAGCCGAGACCAAGTTCGAGCAGGCGTCTGGCTGTGCTCTGGAAGGCATCGCAGATGTCGGTTGCCATGGGACGCATTTCTTCGGGCAGTGAGGCGGGTATGCCTGACACCCATGACGAAAGTTCGGCTAAAGGCAGAGCACAGGCTTCGTCCAGCGACAGGCCGAGAATCTTCGGCGCTCTTGCCGCAGCGCAGAGACGAGTGCCCCCGCATTCCGGACAGAGATCTTCCTTCAGAAATTTTTCCACCCGCTTCATGCCCTTTTCATCTTTGACTTTCGCAAGAGCGTTTTCCACGGTGTAGACAGCATTGTAGTAAGTGAAGTCCAGCTCTCCCGCCTGGTTGGAACTCTTGGCCTTGTACAGAATATGTTTCTTTTCGGCAGGTCCGTCGTAGACGATATGCTTTTCTTCGTCCGTCAGATCGTGAAAGGGAACGTTGGTGCGCACTCCCATGGCGCGGCAGACGTCCGTCATGAGAGACCACATCAGAGAGTTCCAGGGGGCCACGGCTCCTTCATCGATGGTAAGTGATTCATCCGGCACCAGTGTGGAGCGGTCCACTGTGCGCACAAGTCCTGTTCCGTCGCAGGTGCGACAGGCTCCCTGACTGTTGAAGGCCAGCTCTTCCGCCGACGGCGCAAACCATTCGGAGCTGCATTCGGGACAGCGGAGTTTCTTTCCCGCGGCAACGGCAAGAGAGGGCGATACATAGTGCCCATTGGGACAGCGATGGCTTGCCAGTCGTGAATACATAAGTCGCAGACTGTTCAGAAGTTCCGTACCGGTGCCGAACGTGCTTCGTATACCTGCAATGCCGGGGCGCTGCCTCAGAGCCAGTGCTGCCGGAACATGCAGCACTTCGTCTACCTGTGGGCGGGCGGCCTGCGTCATGCGTCTTCGCGTATAGGTGGACAGGGCTTCGAGGTATCTCCGTGAGCCTTCGGCGTAAAGAACGCCAAGCGCCAGGGAGGATTTGCCGGAACCGGACACCCCGGCTACGGCGACGACTTTGTTCAGCGGAACCTGAACAGAAATGTTTTTCAGATTATGAACGCGCGCTCCCTTTATCTCAATGAACCTGGGAGCGGATTTTATGCGGTCGTTGCTGTCCTGCATGGCTGAAACTCCTTCCTTCTCTGTATAGAACGCTCGTTCGGAACAGACAAGCTCTCCAGATAGGGCCGTATGTGGTACTCAGGCGCTCCGTTTTTAGAAAAGGCTGCCATCCTGAGAATGCGGGCCATTGCCGCGAGCCTGTTGGATGTTTTATCGTACGAAAAAGACAAGCGGGAAAAGAATGATACTATTCCGAGGTAACGTGCATCAGAGATGGGGAGAAGGGCACAGTTTGGATCTGTCGGAATGGGTATGAGCTCAGCCGGAGACCAGGCATGGCAGGCCTCTACCGCTGTCTTTGCAGTTGGCAATGGGGCCGGGGCCGCAGATGAACAGCAAAGATGGCGAGAGAGAACGTACAGGTTATGGGAAACAGGCAGCCGAGGGTATCTCGGCATGGAGTAGTTGAGAAGCGCATGGAACGTGAAGGCGTTTTTTGCTTATGCCTGCCGAATAGCGAATGGCCTGAGACGCCAATAAAAAAGCGGCCTTTCCGAAGAAAGGCCGCTTGAAGATGACGGAGTTACCCGACTACTTCTTGTTCAGTTCCGCTTCCTGAGGGAACATGGGCGTGTAGCGGTAGGCCAGTGAAAGAACCATGGCCGCATAGGCAAACACCAGGAAGCAGCTTGCCCATTCAGCCCAGTTGGGAACGTAGCTGTACCAGCTGTCGAAGGGCATGACGGGCTGGGCCAGACCCTGAACGGTAAGCACGTAGCGGTTGATGGTGATGCTCGTGCAGGTAAGGAAGAGCATCAGATAGAAGATCCAGGGCTTTTCGCGCAGCGACTTGATGAGCAGCACAACCATGGGGATGATCAGGAAGGCGTGTTCCATCCAGAAGAGCCATTTGCCGTAGATCCAGCCGTGGAACATCTGGTCGAAGGTGAGACCCTGACCGGCCAGCAGATCCGTGGCCCAGTACCAGCTGTCGAGACACTTGAAGATGGTGTACACGATGAGCATGGTGCCGCCGACCTTGCCCATGAGCTGCTTGACTTCCCAGCTGACGAGCTTGCGGCCGGACATCTTTTCCATGAGCGTGCAGACGAGCACGGTGAACATGGGGCCGGAGGCCACGGCGGAAAGCACGAACAGGAAGAAGGTCCAGGGCCAGATGAAGAAGCCTTCGCGGAACAGGTAGGGACGACCGAACAGCACGCCGTACATACCGCCGAGAGAGCCCTGATGGAAGGTGGACAGGAACGCACCGATACCGGCGAAGATGGGCATGTACACATGGAAGTTGTGGGCCAGCGCATGGATGAAGGGCTTCTTCATGAGCTGACGGTTTTCCAGCACCAGCGGCACGAACTCAAGGATGAGTACGATGCAGTAGCAGGTGATGCAGAAGATAACTTCCGTGAGCATGGAGTGAACGTTCGGGTACCAGTAACCGAACCAGCAGCGGATGGGCTGGCCGATATCGAGAACCAGAATCATCATGGCGCCGGTGTAGCACAGGAAGCCGATGACCGCGGCGAGGTTCACAATGTTCTTGAGCTCGTCAATGTTGAGAATGTAACGCAGGGCGCCCGTGAAGAACGCGCCGGCGCCCAGGGCGATGACGGCAAGGTCGAAGGTGATCCAGAGACCGAAGCCGAAGTAGTCGTCCATGCCGGTTTCACCGAGGCCGAAGCCGAGAACGCGCACGGCGGCGTAGAGTCCCCAGAGGAAGACGACGCCCAGAATGGACATCCATCCCATGAATTTCGTCAGAGAGCAGCGCTCGCACCCTTCCGGGAAAAGCTCTGCATCAACAGGTTTGCTGTAATCCATAACCTACCCCTGCTTTGTGGCTTCGCCGGTCTTTTCGTGTTCGAGATAGTTGTCGCCTTCACGGCGCACCCATTCGCGTTTGCTGATGTAGTACACCTGAGGGTCAGTACCCAGGCGTTCCAGCAGACGGAAAGCATAGGGACTCTTGATGAGTTCATGTACCTTGTGCGCCGGATTGTTCAGATCGCCGAAGGTGATGGCTCCGTTGGGGCACGCTTCCGTGCAGGCGGTGATGTACGCGCCGTCGGGCAGGTTCATGGGATCCTGACCATTGGCTACGGCCGCTTCCTGCGCCTTCATGAAACGATGATGGCAGAAGGAGCATTTTTCCACTACGCCGCGCATACGCACGGAAACGTCGGGAGTCAGAGCCTGAGCCAGATCGCCGGGCCACTTCGGATCATACCAGTTGAAGTAGCGGGCATGGTAAGGACACGAGGCCATGCAGTACCGGCAGCCGATGCAGCGGGGCGGAATCTGGCTGACGATACCGCCTTCCTCACGCTTGTCGGTAGCTATCACGGGGCACACTGCCACGCAGGACGGCTTGCCGCACTGCATGCAGGGCCGGGGCAGATAGGCCACTTCGTGATCCGGGAAGGGCTTGTGGTTGGAAAGACGGTACACCGTAAGCCAGTTGAGGGAACGGAGCTTGTTGCTTCCGTCCACGGCGGGAGCTACGTTGTTTTCCGCCTGGCAGGCCACCATGCACGCGCCGCAGCCCGTGCACTTGTCGATATCGATGACCATGCCCCACTTTATCTTGAATTCTTTGACTTCAGAAGACATCACGATCCCCCTATGCCTTTACGGCCTTCACGCCCGCAAGGCCCCAGACCGGCAGGCCGGTACCGGGTTCTCTGGACACGCTGGTCAGCGCCAGAACGTTCGCGCCCTTGCCCCTGCTGAACTCGTCGAAGGCCGTATGGCCGAGTCCGGCGACGAGGGAGACGGTATCGGGCAGGATACCTTCGAAAACGGCGGTAACCGCAGTGATTTCCACATTATTGCCGGCGATGATTCGGATGAAATCACCGGCCTGTACCTTCAGTTTTGCTGCGGTGGCGCCGTTCATCTGCGCCACGCTGTACTTGCCCTTGAGCTGGTAATCCGTCACCACCTTGGTGGCGAAGGGCGGAATGGCCGTCTGAGCCGTTCCCATGCCGAGCACGACCACAGGAGCAACCTGCAGATCGCCTTCCACGGCCTTGGCGGACGCGGCAGCACGAATGGCTTCCCAGTTGTAGAAGAGCGGGGAGGCGGGCAGAGACACAGCGGCGGTATGCACGTTGCCTTCTTCCAGCATGGACCGGAACGGAGCTCCGAGAGCGTAGGCATGCTTGTACAGAAGATCAGGCATATCCTTGACGCCGGTGTCGAACTTGAGTTCCTGAGCCAGAGCAATGAACAGCTCGCCTGCGCTGCGCGCATTGGCAAAGGGCTTGGCCACGGGACGGGCCAGAGCATAGGTCACGCGGCCGGAACCGTAAGGAGTCTGCACGTCGTCGAAGGCTTCCATGCCGAGAGCCGCAGGCAGAACCAGATCACAGGCAGCGCAGGTTTCACTCATGAAGCTCGCGACAGCCACGGAGAAGCCGGATTTCTCAAGCGTTTCCTTCATGCCGGAGTCGGCGGGAAGGGCATAGAGCGGATTGGCGGCATAGACGAGCATGAACGCGGGAGCCTTGGTTTTGCCGGAGGCAACGGACTGCGTGTAGTCCACGAAGCGTTTGCGGATGGTTTCGCGGTATTCGGTGGCGTTCGACACCACGGACACCGGGAAGGGCATATCCACAAGTCCGCCTTCTCTGTTCACGCTGCCGAGCAGCATGTTGACGGCAATGGCCGCCATGACGGGACCGGCAAAACCGCCGGAACCGAGAGCCGAACCGGCAATGACCAGAGGCTTTTTGGCAGAAGCCAGAGCCTTGGCCGCTTCTTCAAGACGCGCTACGGGTACGCCGGTGATGCCGGAAACCTTTTCGGGCGTATAGGCGGAAACAAACGAGGCGAAGTTCTGCAGTCCGGCGGCAAAGTTGGCCTTGCCGGCCTTGATGAGCAGATTGGCCACGCCGAGCAGAAGCGTCATTTCCGTACCGGGCTTTATGGGAAGCCACAGATCGGATCCGGCGGCGGTGTTGTTCTGCACGGCACCGGCATAGATGAACTTCTGCGTGGCTTCGCCCGCTACGGGATGGGTGTGGTTGAAGGCGCTGCGATTGGCAGCTACCACACCCCAGCTTTCCAGAACCGGAGCGCCGACGGCAAGAATGCAGTCGCTGTTTTCCAGATCATAGCCGAGACGACCCTGACCGCCCATGGCTTCCCATGCAGTAGCGGCAGGCTGTTCTTCATCGGGCATGAAGTAGAAATCGGAAGAACCGCACTGGTTGAGAGTGGACGAAATCACCTCGTTGATGCTGGAGGTGGGATCGCCGGAGACAGCGGCCACTGCGGAACCGGCTGCCGTGATTTTTTCCTTGAGCAGGGCTTCGGCTTCGCTCCAGGTGATGGCTATATACGCACCGTCGGAGGAGCGGCGAAGCGGCGTCTTGAGACGGGCGGGGCTGACGCGAAGCTCGGCTTCGGCGGCGGCCAGCGCCGTTATGGCGCCGTGAGTGACAGGATTGTTCTTGTCACCGATGGTACGCACGGGCGTTCCGGCCACGGTGCGCACGAGAAAACCGGTACCGGAAGGGCACAGCTTGCTCACCGTAGGCAGGTATTCGCTGGCGCCTTTCTTCAGGCGCGGAATCCAGCCCCAGTTCTGTGTCCAGTACACAGCGTCGTAAAGAGTGTTCCAGATGATGGGAGACGCCACGAGGCCCACGGTCCCGCCGGCGGCAAATTTAAGAAATCCTCGTCTATCCATGATTTCCTCGCTTTTGCCTTACTTGTGGCAGGTGAAGCAGGCGTTGCTGGCGTTGGTGTTGCCCATGGCCATATGTTCGGCATGGCAACGTTCGCAGCCCCACATCAGCATGGTGTTTTCGGAGTAACCCGAAAGCCTGTTTTCCCGGTAGACGGGAGGAATGTCCGTTTCAGCCACATTGAGGTGGCACCTGGAGCAGAACTCGGCCGTTTCTTTCGGACCGCGCAGTTCGGCGAGAGGGCCGAAGTGCAGAGCATGACTGAAAAACACGTTGTCGGGCTGCTTCTGGTAGATGAGCCATTCCGACTTGATCTCGCGACCAGTCTGAACATACTCACGGACAAAGCGCGCCTCTTCAGGGTTGGAACCCAGAATCGTGAAATGGCACTCCGCACACTGGGCGGTAGTAGGCGCTCCGCTGAATGAGCCGTCGGCACGTACGAAATGGCACTGCTCACAGGTCATGCCCTGTTTCTGTACGTGTTCGACATGGCTGAAGGCTATGGGCTGCCTTTTGGTTTCCTTCATAAGGTTGGGCAGAACCCACCATCCCAGAATAAGGGCCACGACCAGCCCCACGACAAACGCGCCCCAGCCACAGCAGCATTTTTTAGCCGCGGTTGCCGGTGTGGTTGTGTTGTTCCTCTCCTCCATCCCGATGCCTCGTGCTGGTTGAGGTGATAAAAAAGGACAGTGCGCATCTTCCGGCCGGGCCGGAAGGGAGGCATGTCGGAACCGCTTGAAATTACTTCTTATTACGACGACGGTTCCAGTGAACTTTGTTATATTAGTTTAAAAAGAGGCGGCTTGCAACGGTGAAAACGTCTTTCGTTTTACATCTTTCATGGCCACGGCTGAGAGGTAAAATCCAGAATGAGGAAAAATTCCCGGCATAACTATGGAAAATATATAAAATTTTTGTATTTTTAGGAGGAGATTCTGGGCATAAATTTTTTTAAAAAATCAGCGCCAAAAAAGATATGTTATTTTTTTCATTTATTAAAATCTGAAAAGAGCACGAAAATTCCTTTATCCGGAGGGGGAAATTCCGGCTCTTGTCAGCGGAATGATCTCCTCCTATATTGGCAGAAAGCGGTGTAGCGCTTTTTTCTTTCACTCATGTTTCGGAATTCCTTCGATTCTTCGGAACAAACGTAACAGGCGGGTATCTGTATGCAGCAGGAACTTGATTGTCGTAGTTGTGGCAGAAAATTCAGCAAGCGTGGCGGCATTCGTCACATGTGCGCGGAGAGCATTGCCGACTTTGCGCGCTTCGGTATTGACGCTGAAAACATGTGCATGTCCTGTGCTATGGACAAGGTAAAGGAGCTGACACTTGCCCGGGAAGAACGTCTGGGGGATCTCAAAGCTGAACTTAAGGAATATCAGACCAGACTGCTTCAGGAAATAGAAGTGTTCACGACTCCGCATCCAGAAACATGGACCAGCGGCGTGAAGGGCGTCGTTTCCGGCTATGCCGTGATAGGCGTGGGAGCCTTTACGGGTATTTCCAATGTGCTTACGGACTTTTTCGGAGGGGAATCGGAAGAGTATCTCAAGAAAATTCGTATGGCTGAACGCCGTGCCATCAATGTGGCCAAGATGCAGGCTTTGGAAATGGGGGCTAACGTTATTTCCGGCATCCGTTTGGAAGTGAAGAGTGGCGCCGCCGGTATGCTGCTGGTATCCTGCGTGGGAACGGCTCTTGAGCACGGTGTGGTCAATATGCCGGAATTCGCCAAGATGCGGGAACTTTCCGCAGAATATCACAGAGTAAAGGCGCAGAAGCTGCCCATTGTGGCCGGAACGTCGGAAAGCTATGCCGAACTCAGTCCCATCAAGGACGAGAGTTTCCACATGCCTGCCTATCTGTAAATAATATCCTATGAGAGCCGGAATGCGGATGCATCGTTCCAGAAGAGCGATGTCGCATTCCGGCAGACTGGCTGGCCGTTTTCTGACTGACTTGCGATGCTCGCCGCGAGTGTGAAAATGGGCGACATTTTGCCACGCGATGCTTTTCATGAAAGCGGAGGGGGCGTGTTGGCCCGGCAATATCCGTTGCCCAAACTGCAGTGCTCATGTGAAGGTTTTTTATATCCTTAATATAAAGAACTGTAGAGAAGCCTGTTCTCGCTTTTTGATGTTATTCAGGGAGGGCATTTTCCCAGAAAAGGTCTGCCATGGTCAGGGAGATGAGGCAGCGGAGGGCTTCGCATCCGGGAATGATACGACTCCGGGTGGGGAACTCGTCTTGACAGCACGGCTTGACCGCATATATATTTTCCAGCGCCGTTTTTTGCAGGAGGGATGGCAGAGCGGCTGATTGCGGCGGTCTTGAAAACCGTTGAGGGTCACACCTCCGGGGGTTCAAATCCCTCTCCCTCCGCCAGAATGAAGTTTCATAAAGCCCTGTAAGGAACTTAATGCCTTATAGGGCTTCACTTTTTTAATTCTGTTAGTCTCACTTGGTCTCAGTTGATTCTTGTGCATATCCGCTCCGGGTATATATGAAGGGATGTATGGAATACATGCCTTCCAAGGCACTTTCCGCCATACATCCTCAAGAAGTATTTCATGGGGAGAATCAACAGGTTAACAGACACAAAATCAAAAAAATATAGCCGTCTGATAAGGATATTCAGCTTGGAGGCGGAAACTGGCTCTGGTTCGTGGTTTTACTCTTGCGCGGATTGGCGGTGAGATGGTCGTATGCCGGAAATTTACCTTCGGAAATGGGCATAGGCGTTGCTCGCAGTTTCTGTAATGCCCGGTGAGACGAAGAGGACAGTTTTCGACTCCGAATAGCTTGATCAGATCTCGATTATATTCAGCGCTGCGACGTTTTTAGATGAGCCGGACGGGGATTTAATCTACAGCTGGTTACACAAGCATATCCTATGTCGAGACGCTCTGCACATCGTTGTTGAATATTTTCATTTCGCGGGGAAAATTTTGCTTGGAAAACGGGTTTAAGAGAGCTCATGCGAAAGAAAAGCAAATTTGCTGGAGCAGAAAATCGCCTTCTTCAGCCCCGATACGCTCACGAAAGCACAAAACAGTTGGTTTGTTAATGAAGGTAACAGCATTTGAAACTCAGCTTAGTATAAGGCTATTAAAATAGGGCTCTTGACTAGCTGAGAGGATGTTCTCTGAGCATTTTTAACACCAAAAGATAG